>VSKX01082380.1_pt1 | contig 12851 bp, 11 predicted proteins | sample 4799481 | NCBI WGS metagenome assembly VSKX01 (sample SAMN12179537, study PRJNA552185) | sponge metagenome | biome: deep-sea hydrothermal plumes; feature: spots directly above weak diffusing fluid; material: sea water; isolation source: sponge from the Swan site of a hydrothermal vent ...
GGAAGGAGCTGAAATCTTCTGTGCTGTTCGAAGTTATATATCAAGCTGTCGTAAGCAAGGTATTACGGCATCAACAGCGCTACAGCTACTGTTTTCTGGGCATCTGCCTGATATTTTTACTCGGTAGGCTGAATAATTACTATTTTTTAATGACAACAGTGGGGCATTCTGAAAACAGAAGTCGGGACAGTTTTGCCAATCACCTTTAGCGACAGCTTGGTGATGCTCAGCCACTTGTTGATAGTGGTTTAATACGTGAGCAAACACCATTTGAACGACAGACTCAGTGCTGTACGCTGGGACGTTACACACTTGAATACCATGTTTTTGTGCCGCTGCAACATCAACTACATTCGTGCCAGTAGCTAATACGCTGATCAATTTTAAATTAGGCAGCTTTGCGATCGTCATCGCTGAAAGTGGTGTTTTATTGGTGAGAATAATTTCACTGTAAAAGGCTCTTTTAACGATGTCTGCTTCAGCGGTTCTTGGATAACAAGTCACATCACCGAGTTGAAGTAATTGGGAATCGTTCAGATCGCCGGAGTTTAATGTGTGATAATCGAGTACAGTTATTTTCATAAAGTCGAATCCTATTTAAATCCACGGGTCTGTTTAATCTTATCGTAAGCGGTTTGGATATCCTGAGCTTTGCGATTGGCAAGTTCCATCATTTCTTTAGGTAATCCTTTTGCCACCAGTTTGTCAGGGTGATGCTCATTCATCAGTTTACGATAAGCACGTTTAATGTCTTTGTCTGATGACGATTCTGTGAGTCCAAGCAATTGATAAGCGTCTGCTTCGGAAGTTGTATTCGTGCCAGCTGACGACTGCTGAAATTTAAATTCAGCCTTCCACCGCTCTAACATGCTGTCTAATTGCTGCTGACTGAAACCAAGTTGTTTAGCAATGACCGACAACACTTGCTGCTCTTTTGGGTGTAACTCACCATCAGCCAGAGCAGTTTGAATCTGAATTTCCAAAAACATTTTCAGCAGTTCAGTACGACGACCTGCTATTTGTCTGAAATTTTGTAAGCAAGTATCTAAATCGAAATCGGCTTGTTTACCTTCACGAAATGCATTTTGAGCGTCACGTTTTGCATCACCTTGTAAGCGCATTTGCTGCATTAACATCGTGGCAATGCGAATGTCGATTTCAGTAACTTGACCAGACGATTTAGCAACGTGCCCCATGACGGCAAATGTGCTATTAAAAAACTGAGCTTGGCGCTGTGCAGCTGTTTTTAATAATCCAGCCATACCTTGACGACGATCATAAGCGTGCCCTAACCAAAGTCCAAATACGGCGCCAAAAAATCGGCCAAACATAAAGCCGATAATTACACCAAAGACCTTGCCCCAAATCTTCATCTTTCTACCTTTTTGTTATTGACTGATCTTTAAGTCGATCGATTATTAATTGATTTAAATCTTGCAAACGTTGCACGGTACCGACATCACACCAAGTGCCTGATAATAGCTCACCATTGACTTTATCGTCGTCGATGGCAGGGCGTAATATCTGTGGCAAACCAAATTTACCATCAGGTGCATTTGCAAATAGATCGGGATGATATAATCCAATGCCAGCAAATGTATATTTGTTTTCACCCGTATTGCTGATTTTATTGCCCTTTAACGAAAAATCACCATTAATATTATGATCTGGGTTTTTAACTAACCACAAATGCGCTAATTGATTTTGATTTAATGTAATGTCTTTTATCGATGCTGGTAATGCGTCTATGTAAACATCGCCATTAATGACAAAAAACGATGAGTCGCCGAGTATAGATAAGGCTTTTTTAATGCCTCCACCAGTTTCTAAAGCTTCAGTTTCATTGCTGTATACGAGTTCAATGTTCCAACGACGGCCATCACCTAAAGCTTGTGGCAACATTTCACCTAGCCATGCGGTGTTAATGACGATTTGTTTGAAACCAGCCGCCGCTAATCGCTCAATGTGATAAACGATTAATGGCTTTCCGTTCACTTCGACCAAAGGTTTAGGCTTTGTATCCGTTAGAGGTGCTAAGCGAGCGCCGCGACCAGCAGCGAGAATCATCGCTTTCATAACTTGTCCTCAACGCGTGGCAGTATTTCACACTCAATCCAACTGCTCAGTGATATAAATTCAGGATACTTAGCGGCAACGTCGATTACGTAGTTAAGTGCTTGTGGAATGTCTTTTAAGTAGCCGTTTTTATTATCACGATGATAGAGTCTCGCAAAAATCCCAGCGATTTTAATATGACGTTGCATGCCCATTAAATCGAAACAGCGCTGATACTGTAAAAAGTCAGTGCCGTCATCGATGAGGTTGTGCTGCTTGCAAAGTTGATAATGATGCATCATTAGTTTTTTGACACATTCTTCTGGCCAAACAACATAGCAATCTCGCAAAAGAGAAACTGCGTCATAAGTTACGGGACCAATGACTGTATCTTGAAAGTCGATCAAATGTAGTTGTTCATTGTGCAACATTATGTTTCGGCTATGGTAATCGCGATGCATCGCATATTGAGGCTGTTGAAGTGCGCTAAGCGATAATGCGTCAAAGCAATAATCAAGCATTGCTTGGGTCTCAGGATTGATGCGGAAATCTAAATGAACGTCTAATAACCACTCGTTGAAAATGTTAAGCTCTTTTAAAATAAATGGTTTATCGAATTGAGGAAGTGAATGCTGTTCAGTACTATTGACTGTGGTTACTTTCGGGAGCAAATTTAATGCTTCGCAATAATAACGTTGAACAGTATCTTCGGTTAACCGATTGAGCAACTGTACATCACCGAGATCGGATAGCAGCATAAAGCCTAGGTTTTTATCGTTCGCGATAACATTCGGTACGGATAAGTTTGCTTCTGTGTAAGCGGCTACAAGCTCAATAAAAGGTTCTATCGGCACCAAATCGGGTGGTGAGTCGACAGCGATAAAGCTACAATCTCTCTGTATAACTCGATAGTAACGGCGAAAACTGGCGTCACCAGAAATAAGCGTAATGGACACAGGCTCGCCAAAATACGAATTAAGCCATTGGGTTAAAAAAATAAATCTTGGATCTGACAAAGGCATATCTTGGCTCTTGAAGGAAAATTGATTTATTATAGCGATTAATTTTGTGGAAACAGCTAAAGAAATCATAAAGCTGGTTCTAATTTCATTCTGATGAAAACTTATCAAATACCTGAACATAAGTTTTCTACCACTTTTTTGGAATAGATATTGCTCTCCAAGCGTTATAGTACAACGTAAGGAACAATAGCTTTGTACCAAAAATACAAGATTAATTGCGTTCAGGTAATTAATGAATAATTAATGAAAATTCGTTTTTTTCTGGCTTTGAGTTTGTCTCCTCAGCTAGTGTTTGCCCAAGACATTGCGACAACAAACACCGAAGTTACGATTCCTACTCAGGCTTCGACAGCAGGGCAGTGTATCATTGTCATGCCTGTTGCGCCGAGGCGCAATAATTTCACTGATGCAGACATTGAGAGTGGTGATATTAATGTTGAGTCCGATCATGCTGAAGCTAAAATGGGTAAGGAAGCGCACTTTTCTGGTGATGTGACCTTCAGTCATGGGCAGCGGCAAATCTACGCGGAAGAAGCAACTATCAATCGTGAAACTCAACAGTTGTCTGCTAAAGGCAATCTTACGCTTGAAGATCCTAGGTTAACGATTACCGCCGATTCTATTGATGCAGAGATAGAAGCGAACAATGCTGTCATGAAAGGCGCACGGTACTGGATTAAAGGCCAGCAAGTTCATGGCGCTGCTCAAGAACTTGAAATTACGCCGAGCAACGATTTAATTCTTTCAAACAGTAGTTTCACGACATGTCCACCGGGACAAGAATCGTGGAAGCTGCAAGCGGACAGAATTAAAATAAACAGTGAAGAAGAGTGGGGTGAAGTCTGGAACGCGAAATTAAAAATTGCCGATGTACCCGTTTTATATATTCCTTATATGAGCATTCCAATTTCGGATAAGCGAAAATCAGGATTATTATTTCCTAAGTTTAGTACCAGCACAATTAACGGTGTAGAAGTTGCCTTACCGATTTATTGGAATATCAACCCTCAATACGATTTAACCTTCACACCGAATTATATGTCTAACCGAGGCTTATTCAACAAGCTTGAGTTTCGTTACTTACTCGATAATGACGAAAGTGGTCAACTTAATCTCGAATATTTGCCGTCTGATGATTCACTTGCCAATAGTCCAAACCGATATTTATACCATTGGGATCACCAAGGTCAAGTTAACGAAAACTGGCGTTTTAGAGCAAACTTTACTGATGTTTCAGATAATAACTATTTCACCGATCTAGATTCTGATAGAAAAAGGTCAAACGATAATCAACTCATTCGTGTTGGTGAAGTGAATTATGTCGAAAAAAATTGGGATTTAGGGCTAAAAGTTCAAGACATTAAAGTGCTCGGAATGTCAGATAAACCATATCAAGTGATGCCACAACTGACATGGAATTATCGAGCGTTAGATATATTCAAAAATATTGATTTTTCATTCTATTCTGAAGTGAGCAATTTCGAAAACAAAGATAATGCACAGAATTCTGCGACTAGATTGCATTTTGAACCGAGTATAATGTTACCTATATATGGGCCAGCGGGGTATTTCACTACTGAACTTAAATTGTATCAAACCAATTATTGGCAAGATGATTCCCATACTGCTCAAGCCGCACAACTATCACCATTAGATGATAATGTGAGTCGCACAATTCCGTCGTTGAGAATGCACGGACAGATTAATTTTGAAAGGACCTTACAGCTTTTTAGTGAGCAATACCGTCAAACCTTAGAGCCTCAAGCTCAATATCTTTATGTAGGACATCAGGACCAGTCTCAAATCGGGCTTTATGATACGGCACAGCTACAAGAAGATTATTATGGCTTATTCAGAGATCGCCGCTTTTCAGGTTTAGACCGAATTGCAGATGCCAATCAATTTACGGTGGGCTTAACCACTCGTCTGTTTGATGAACATAACAAAGAGCAATTAAAATTCAGCTTTGGTCAAATTTTCTATTTACGTGACAGTCGGGTAAATTTAAATAACTCCAGAAGTATTGTGAATCAACCATCCGCTTCAGTGCTTGCAGCTGAATTAGATGCACACATTTATAATGATTGGTATTTAGGCTCAGAGCTGCAATATGATACTAAAAACCGTGAAACCAAAAAGACAGAATTTACACTTGATTTCCGTCCTGAAGCGAACAAGTTATTTCAATTAAGCTACCGATTTGTCCCTGATTTATTGAATACAAACACCAATAATCAAGTAGATATTGCTCAGGCTGGCACTCGAGTCGCTTGGCCAATCAAAGACAGCTTATATTTTGTCGGCAACTGGTATTATGATCTTAAACAAAAACGAAGTGTGGAAGCTTACACAGGGTTTCAATACGAGTCATGCTGCTGGGCAGTTAGGCTGAGTTATCGTTATCGCATAAAAGCAAACTATGACGATAATTTCACTCCAGATATCGTAGAAAGAGAGCAGTTTGAAAGTGGAGTGTTTTTGAATTTTGAGATTAAAGGACTGGGTGGTTCTGGTTCATTAGGTGTAACGGATATGTTGAACGATGGCATATTTAATTATCGAAAACCGCTTTATTTACGAAATTAATGTGATAGATTGCTGAACCTCAACGAGTTCTTACAGTCAAATGAAACTCATGGACTGCGTTATGCCCAGTGTTAATACTGAAAGTGCTCAGTTTGTATCGAATAATAACTTATTATCAGCCAAGGATTTTCTGGATGAGACCCTGTAAACAACTGATTTGTGCAATTTTAACTTTGGTTTTGAGCCAACAAGTTACAGCAATCCCACAGCCGCTAGACAAAGTGGCCGTACAAGTGGATGACGGGATTATTTTAGAAAGTGAAGTTCAAGAATTAATCTCTTCTGTTAAGGCTAATGCTGTTACCAACAAACAAGAGTTACCTTCGGATCAAGCGTTAAGAACTCAAGTTATTGAAAGACTTATTGTTACTCATCTACAAATGCAAATGGCCGATCGTATTGGCTTGCATATTGGTGACTTACAGCTCGACCAGACGATTGAAAGTATAGCTAAAGAGCAAAAACTGTCTATCGAAGCGATGAAAAAGCAAATCGAAGTCAGCGGTAGTAATTTTGCTCAGTATCGTGAGCAAGTGCGTAAAGACATGACTATTGGTGAAATACAACGCATTCAAGTTCAACGCCGTATTCAAGTTTCGCCGCAAGAAATTACTAATTTAGTGAAATTGATCAGTGAGCAAGGCAACAAGAATGTTGAATACCAAATTGGTCACATTCTTGTCGATATACCATCGAATCCATCTGGAGCGCAATTAGAGGCTTCTAGCAAGCGAGCTAAAGCTGTTTTGAAACGCTTAAATGATGGTGCTGACTTTAAAAGAACGGCCATTGCTGCATCATCAGGCCCGAAAGCACTTGAAGGTGGTATTTGGGAATACATGAACATCAACGAGATGCCAACTTTGTTTGCAGAAGTCGTTAATGGTACCAATAACGGAGATATTTTAGGTCCGATAAAAAGTGGTTCAGGATTTCATATCATTAAAGTCATGGATGTTCGTGGTCAGCAAATTCAAGAAATTAAGGAAGTGCGTTCTCGTCATATATTATTAACGCCTTCACCAATTTTATCGGATGAGCGTGCAAAAAAATTATTAGGCCAGTTGCTTGAGCAAATACGTTCTGGTAAAGCTAAGTTTGAAGATCTTGCTCGTAAGTATTCAGAAGATCCGGGCTCAGCAACCAAAGGTGGTGAGTTAGGTTGGGCGCAAAGCAGTATTTATAATCCCGATTTCAGAAAGAAGCTTGATGGGTTAGATGTTGGTCAAATTAGTGAGCCGTTTCACGCTAGTAATGGTTGGCATATCGTTCAACTTGAAGAGCGTAGAACGATCGATGCAACAGATAAAAATAATACTAATCGAGCGCATCAGTTGATATATCGCCGTAAATTTAACGAAGAATTACAGAACTGGCTTGATGAAATGCGATCTGAGGCATTTATCGAAGAGTTCAATCAATAGAGGTTTAATTATTTGACGATCAAACGCATCGCCATTACTCCGGGTGAGCCAGCAGGTATCGGCCCGGATCTTGTTATTCAACTAGCTCAACAGGCTTGGCCTGCTGAGCTAGTTGTTTGTGCAGACCCTGATTTGCTTGCAAGTCGAGCCAAAAAACTAGGATTGCCGCTCAGATTAAAACCTTATCAACCAACACTTGATCCTAAACCTCAAGAGGCGGGTAGTTTAACGATAGTGCCTTTTTCTCTGGCTGTAGAGTGTGAAAGTGGAAAGCTCGCTGAGCAAAACAGTAGCTATGTTGTTGAAACTCTCACTTATGCCGGTGAGCACAACATGAGCGGTGAGTTTGATGCAGTCGTTACTGGTCCCGTTCATAAAGGGATCATCAATCAAGCTGGTATTCCGTTTAGTGGTCATACAGAATTTTTTGCGAATCAAGCGAAGTGCCGTGACGTTGTGATGATGTTGTCCTCACCTGAATTGCAGGTTGCATTGGTTACCACTCACATACCGTTGGCTTACGTTTCAAAAGCAATTACTCCTGAACGATTACGTAATATCCTATCGATTTTAAATAAAGACCTAATCAATAAATTTGGTCTTACTCGTCCAAGGTTTTATGTGTGTGGCTTAAATCCGCATGCAGGTGAAGATGGGCATTTAGGTCGAGAAGAAATTGATATTATTATTCCAACGCTTAATGAGATGAGAGCAGAGTTTGATATGGACATTGTGGGTCCTCTTCCTGCTGATACTTTGTTTCAACCTAAATATTTGGAAGATGCAGATATCGTATTAGCCATGTATCATGACCAAGGTTTGCCAGTGCTGAAATCTCTTGGTTTCGGTAAATCGGTCAATATCACGTTAGGGTTACCCTATATTCGGACTTCCGTTGATCATGGCACAGCCCTTGATTTGGCGGGTACAGGTCAGGCAGACATTGGAAGTTTTGTCTGTGCATTAAATAAAGCCATTGAATTGGCTGAAAAAAATTAGATTAGTAAATATTCATGAGTAGTAAAGTACATTTAGGCCACACGGCCAGAAAACGTTTTGGTCAGAACTTTTTAACTGACATTAATATTATCGATAGTATTGTCGGTGCAATCTCACCTGACAACGACCATGTTATGGTTGAAATCGGTCCGGGATTAGGCGCATTAACAGAGCCCGTCGCTGAAGATATTGAAAAGTTGACAGTTGTTGAACTCGATAGAGATCTTGTTCAGCGTTTGCATAATCATCCTGTGCTGAAAGATAAGCTGGAAATACATCAAGGTGACGCATTACAATTTGATTTTAGCCAGCTGATTAAACCCGGTAAAAAGTTAAAAGTATTCGGTAATCTACCTTACAATATTTCTACGCCTCTGATGTTTCACCTGTTTACCTTTGCAGAATCAATTGAAACGATGCACTTTATGCTTCAAAAAGAAGTTGTGCTGCGTTTATCGGCGAGCCCGGGTACCAAAGCATACGGACGTTTGACTGTAATGGCGCAGTATTATTGTCAAGTTGTACCTGTACTTGAAGTGCCGCCAGAAAGTTTTGCTCCGCCACCAAAAGTAGACTCAGCGGTTGTTCGTTTGCTACCTTATGAAGTCAAGCCTTGGCCATGCGATGATACCGAAGTGCTTCGCAAACTCTGTGCTCAAGCTTTTTCTATGCGTCGTAAAACCTTAAGAAACAATTTGAAAGCGTTGATAAGTGATGACGAATTTAAGCAATTAGATATTGATTCAACGTTAAGACCAGAACAAATTAGTGTTGAACAATACGTCAGCATGGGCAATTTGTTGTGCCGCAGATAACTTATCGTTAAGTACTTTAAGCATTTCAGGATTGATAATGACCGAACTAAATACTTCTATTCGAGTTGAAGTGAAAACACAATACATTGAAGAGCAATCTTCTCCAAAAGAAGAAAAGTATTTATTCAGTTATACGGTCACGATTGTGAATCTTGGAAAAAAGTCAGCCAAATTGATGACCCGTCATTGGGTTATCACTGACGGAAACGGCCAGCAAAGCGAAGTGCAAGGTGAAGGCGTTGTCGGTGAAACGCCAGTGATAGAACCTGATACTGCATACCAGTACACCAGTGGCACCATGCTTGATAGCCCACTAGGTTTTATGGAAGGTTACTATGAAATGGTGATTGATAATGATGAATCATTCCATGCTGCTATTCCTAGATTTAGATTAGCTGTTCCAGGGCTACTGCACTAAAATTGGACATTATCTGAATAAATAGAGATCTTTATTTGTGGCGAACTATTTTGTTGGTGATGTACAAGGATGTTTTCTAGAACTGCAATTGCTACTCAATAAAGTTGATTTTAACCCTTCAATCGATCAACTTTGGGCGGTTGGTGATTTAGTTGCAAGAGGCCCAGATTCACTCGCCACTTTACGCTTTTTTCATCAATTAGGTGATAGTGCGAAAGTTGTACTAGGTAACCACGATCTTAATCTTCTTGCATTAGCCGCGGGTATAAAAAAGCCAAATCCTAAAGATTATCTTCAGCCCTTGCTCGATGCTGATGACTTACCAATCCTCACCAATTGGCTGCGACAGCAACCACTCGTTAGAGAACTGCCAGAATTCAATGTGATAATGACTCATGCAGGCATACCTCCTCAATGGGACTTAAATACGTTAAGAATACAATCTTCAATAGTATCTGCAGCATTGCAGGCGGACGACTATGTCGAGCAAGTCATTTCCAAGATGTATCACACCAAACCGACACATTGGAATCACTGTGAATCTGATTTTGAGAAATTGCTATTCAGTATCGATGCGCTCACTCGTATGCGATATTTGCACCTTGATGGAAGTTTGAACTTTGATTGTAAAGTGCCACCTGAACTGTGCCAAGACAGCAGTATTACGCCTTGGTATCAAGTTTCAAGTGAGCTGAAAAGTAAGCATACTTTAGTTTTTGGTCATTGGGCCGCTTTAATGGGACAAGTATCAAACGACAATTTACAAGCGCTTGATACTGGTTGTGTATGGGGAGGGGATTTGACGCTTTGGCACCTTGAAACAAATGAAAAAATCACCCAAAAAAAGTTAAAGTAAGCTTAACGTGCTGCCGATAACAAAGATATGAGCAGAAAAGTTCATATTGATAAGAATTATAAAAAGTAAATTAACTGTATTAAGTGCGGCTACCCTTCAATGTTTACCTGCCAGTTTGAATTATTTTACTTCAATCTTAATCGACTCCGTTATGGACAATGGCGTCATAGGTCTAGTTGTGTTGTATCCGGGAAGAACTATCAGAGTCGGAGTACCCTATGAAAATATCCGTTGCCAATCGCGTTATTGGTGGTTTTAGTATCGTAACAATGATGTTAATAGTACTTGGAGTGCTTTCCCATACAACCAATGAGAGTTCCAAAAAAAGTACATTGATCATGCATCAAGTCAGTTTGCCCGCATACAAATCAACCAGTTTATTATCGAACACATTAAGTGAGCAGCAAAGGCTGTCTTTAGTGGCGTACCATGAGGATAGGGCAAATAAGCTGCCTTCTATCATTGAACGTTTTAAAAGACAGACTCAAATATTTGAAACTCAGCAACGATCTTTAACAGCATTAATGAGTTCAAATAATCAATTTGGCAGAAGTTTGAATCAAACACAGCAGCAGTTTGATAAATATAAACATGCTAGTAACCAAATGTTGGAGCAAAGAAAGCAAACACGCATGTTGCAACAAAATGTCGTTGAACAAGCTGAACGTTTGGAAATGTTAACTGACGATACTTCTTCGCTGTTACTGGACTTAATGGACTTAGAAATCAGTGATGATGTACAACTTAGGGCTGTTGCAGCTACGGCGGGATCAATAGATCAAAGCTTAATCACTATGATTACAGCGATTCAAGATCTCGTGAATAGCAAAGAAACAAAGCATTACGAAGTGATTGTTAACGAACTTAATTTTAGTGTCAGCGACATTCGTGATAAAAAAGATTATCTTCAAAGACAAAACATCTCAGGTGAATCTGAAGAGACGGTAGAACAGGTAACCACTGAACTCGATAAAATTCTTAATTCTTTACAAGGTAATGATGCGCTTACTTCCTTAAAAGGTAAGCAAATTAGTACAGAGTTAATGACCAGCCAAAAATTTGCGTTAATGGATACGTTAGCTCAGTCATTATCCAAGACGTTACAACAGCTGAATACTCAAATTGCTGAGTTCAGTAAAGACGTAAATATGACAGCCATTGATGACATCGATAGCGCAAGTTTGAACACTAAAATTGTAGGGGTAATCGCAATTCTAGTCGCCATTGTAGTGAGTTATGCGGTTGTTGGGCCATTAAAATCTTCGTTAAATGAAGTCAACAATGCACTGCAAATATTGGCTTCAGGAGATTTAACTCATAAGCTTGATGATTCTGGGCATGATGAGTTCGCGACGCTAGCGACCAATTGTAATCGATTAGTGGATAGTCTTCGCTCTGTTGTCACTGGCATATTAGATCGCTCCACTCAACTTGCGGCCGCGGCAGAAGAAACATCTGCCATTACCATGCAAACAACGGCGGGTATTAAACAGCAAAAAGAACAAGTCGATTTAGCCGCAACAGCAACAACTGAACTTAATTCGAGTGCTCAACAAGTTTCACAAAGTGCTGAACAAGCATTGCAGCAAATCAAGCAAGCAGATGAAGAAACTAAGCATATTAGAGAAATAGCAGAAGATAATAAGCAGACTATTCTCGCGTTAGCCGACGAAGTGACCAAAGCGGGTCATGTGATCAATAAGGTACATTCAGACAGTGCATCTATTGGTTCGATTTTAGATGTTATCAGAGGAATCGCTGAACAAACTAACTTGTTGGCATTAAATGCAGCCATTGAAGCCGCCAGAGCAGGTGAGCAAGGTCGTGGTTTTGCTGTTGTTGCTGATGAAGTGAGAAACTTAGCGTCAAGAACTCAAGAGTCAACCAGTGAAATTCAGCAAATGATTGAAGTGCTGCAACAAGGCACTGAAGAAGCAGTTAAAGTCATGGATGTGGGTCGCTCTCAAGCCAACAGCTGTGTTGAAAAAACAGAGCTAGCAAATAAAGCACTTGAAGCCATTAGTGAGTCAGTACATAAAGCTTATGATTCAGGCAGTCACATTGCCAATGCTGCACAAGAGCAAAGCCTTGTAAGCCAACAAGCTTCAGAAAAATTAGAATACATTGCTGCGATTTCAGAAGAAACAGCAGTGGGCGCCGACCAAACTGCGGTATCTAGTCATCAAGTGGCTCAGTTAGCTGAAGAGCTGCAAGTCTCGGTAGGTGAATTTAAAGTTTAAGCACACTCTATTTAATAAAGACCTGCCATGATTTCATTCATTGCAGGTCTTTTCTTTTATATATCCAGAAATTCTGTAATATCTATTAATATTCACCTTCATATTCTTCAAAGAATAACTAAGAATTCGTCATTGCAACAATGAGGTGGGAACTTTTTTAAATCTTAAACAAAAGGAATTCAGCAATGACACTCGGTCAAATAATTAAGAAATGTAGAGTAGAAAAAGGGCTAAGCCAACCAGAACTCGCTGATAAAATTGGTATAGAACAATCGTATTTATCAAAACTTGAAAATGATAAATCCTTACCGTCGAATGACATGTTACAAGCCATTTTACTGGCATTTGATATAAAGCTCGAAGCGATACTTTCATCAATTGAGTCGAGCAGCGAGAAGAAGCGCCTCAAGCAGATCCCTATTGTGAATGACTGGTA
>VSKX01020654.1_pt1 | contig 12839 bp, 9 predicted proteins | sample 4799481 | NCBI WGS metagenome assembly VSKX01 (sample SAMN12179537, study PRJNA552185) | sponge metagenome | biome: deep-sea hydrothermal plumes; feature: spots directly above weak diffusing fluid; material: sea water; isolation source: sponge from the Swan site of a hydrothermal vent ...
ATTCCCCATGCTGTCCATGGTGTTCTGGTCATCAACCCTGTAGATGTCAGCTTCTATTACCACGTCCTCACTGCTGCCCCCTCACTGTAGGAATGTGCCTCAGGGATACGCTACGATGAAGGAAGGTCGTTGGGACCGCAAGAAGTTCATGGGTGTTGAGCTATGCGGCAAGACTCTCGGCATTGTAGGACTGGGGAGGATCGGTAGAGAGGTAGCAGAGAGAATGCAAGCCTTTGGAATGACAGTGAGTCTTGTATACTGTATTTCCTTGAATAGTATCCGCACTTGAATAGTGTCCTCACTTGAATAGTGTCCGCACTTGAATAGTGTCCACACTTGAATAGTGTCCTCAGTCTGCAGCAGTTGAAATTAATAGTGTCCACGGAAATATACACTGCATAATCTTTTGGGGGAGATGAAGGGGGTGAAATGTCCTGTCCCCCTTAGAGGATTTGTTTCCCCTTGAGCACCCCTTGAGCATAGCACATGTATATACGCTGAAATGTGTAGCCTCCCCTCTCAGACGGCTATCTCTATTTTGCCCCCTTTTTTATATTTCTATTAAAAAAAACTGCACATACACACAGACAATTGGGTTTGATCCAATCGTACCTGCTGAAGAAGCTGCTAAGTTCAATGTGGAGTCAATGGCTCTCAAAGACATCTGGCCTGTTGCTGATTTTGTCACTGTGCATACTCCCCTTATCCCGGCCACAAGAGGTAACCACACCCCCTGACACGCCCCCTGACACAATCCATTGCAGGTCTTATGAACGACAAGGTTTTCTCTGAGTGCAAGAAAGGTATTCGAGTCATTAATGTGGCTCGAGGTGGTATCATTGATGAGGCTGCTTTGTTACGAGCACTGGAGAATGGACAATGTGGTGGGGCTGGACTGGATGTGTTTGTGTCAGAGCCGCCAACTGATTGGTCGCTTGTACAGCACCCCCTGGTAGTAGCCACGCCCCATCTTGGTGCCAGCACCGTCGAAGCTCAACTAAAAGTGGCTCAAGAAATTGCACAATCGTTTGTGGACGCAAGAGCTGGCAAACCTTTAGCTGGAGTGGTGAGTCAGACATTAATTATTTTGTGGCGACTGTTTTGTTCTAATGGCCGTAACTTTTGTTTTATTGGTCCAACTTGAATAATTTTGTGATTTTCTGAAAGCACAGAAAAAACTCTATCAGATGATATGTTCAGCTCAAATTTTTCAAAACACCCCAATTTAGACAATTTCACCCACTTATAGTCCATGGTTTTTCTCAAAAATTGGAAGATTCTGACTCGAAAGCAATTGATGATCTGAGCACACCATCTGAAAGGTCTATGTTAGAGCTACCTAATGCATGTTTTAGTTTTAAAATTGGACACTCTTAACTCAAGTTATGCCCCCTTAATATCTACGTGCATGTGTACAGGTTAATGTTCCAGAGCTGTCCAATGCTCTCAACCCAGACTCCGCCCACTGGGTGGAGCTTACATCTCGTCTTGGACAGCTGCTCAAAGCGCTACTTACAACTCCTCCCAAAACCATCACCCTAACTTTGACTGGAGGGAGCATGAAACAACGTAGCCGCTTCTTGACTTCTGCACTGCTTGTCGGTTGTCTTGACGATGCTAACCTGGTGAATGCTCGTAGTGTGGGACGTGAGACTGGTGTGGAGGTGACCGTGAACCTGTGTGAGGGTGTGGAGAGTGTGAGTGTGAGTTGTGACGGCGTGCAGCTGTGTGGGACCGTGTTGGGAGAAGCCCCTGTTCTAACAGGACTCAATGATGTGACGTTTGACCTTGTGTCCCTCTCTGGCACACTCGTGGTTACCAAAGAAACGACCCTGTTTGACCTTGTCTCCAAGCTGTCACAGATTACTTCAGTAAGTCCCACCCCACCCAGAGGGGTACAACACTAGTACCTCTATTAGCAATTAATGAGGCATTCCCGTCACTGAAAATTATTGCTGCGTATAACCTCTTGCTAATTGCTACCGTGTAGCCAGTTATTTTCGAGGAGCAAGTATTTCGCGATTAGTTAATTTTGCGGAAAATATATTTTCGTGGATCACTGCAGTGGTTGGTTTCGAATACAACCGCAGGTTATGATGGGATGCTCTAATATAACGCCCACCTTTTTTCGCAAACAATATTTTCGTGTAACTGAAAAAATTCACGAAAATTTTCTCCGTCAAAAACTACATGTATACGGTATTTGAGGTACTAGCTTGTGTTGACCCTCTAGGTCCACCCTATCTCGCTCTTGTTGACTCTATATAATGCCCATCGCAGGTTACTCAAAGTGGAGACATCATTGTTGCTAATGTACGTACACCACCTACCACTACTGTCCCTGGTTGCCTGGCAACGGTCACCTTGAACTAAACATACTGAATGGAACATTTGATAATATTGATTGAAATTAATTTATTACCGTTGATTAATGTGAATACGAATTAATGTCATAATGAAAAAATTGCTGCTGAGGAATTAATGTTAATGGAAAAAAACACGACAATAAATTAAATTGCTGCCGAGGAGTTTTTAGCAGTTAACACACAACTATGTGGGCCGGGTAATTGCCAGTGCATGGCAACCGTCTCAGTAGTCAACAATGAATGACAATGCAAGTACACAGCCAACAAAGTTAATGATCAAGGACAAGTCAGTCAGTGGATATAATTATAATTATGTTAGCTACACAACAGGCTGACGATAATATATATGCGAACGATTTTGTCCTTTCATGACGATTTTTAATTGGAAAAAACTCAGGTTGAACATTATGTAGTTGTCTCTTTCTCCCCAAGTTTCCACTGTGAACTAACCCAATTGAGAGGGTCTGGGGCCAATCAAAGGTCTACTGTAGAGCATAACACTAACTTCACGCTTCTATAACCCTAGCCCTATAGCCACATTTACACGTACGCATTCAGCCTCCTACACAACCTCGATAGCCACATTTACACGTACACATTCAGCCTTGTTTCACACAGTCAAAGTGAACAACATTATACAAATTAAATGCAGTACATAAACATGAGTGAGTGTGCATAATTGTAATGAAGTTAAAGGAATGTCAATGGTGCAGGACAAACAATATCGAAATGGACAAATAAGCAAAAACATCAAATATTGCTATTATCGAACGGGGGAAGACAAACACAGACAATACTGAAGTGATTACATCATGTTTTAGACTTTAGAGAATATGACGAGTCCATCTCTGTATGGCGAGGGTATGTTAAAGCAGGGAGCCACTTGCAGTTTCATAATGGCACCAGCTGTGGCAATGTCTTCCTTGCCAACGTTGCGACAATTCTGCACGTTCTGTATCTCCCAGGCCCTCGATATACCAGGGGGGATCTGCCGGGGGAGGGAGGGAGGGGAGGGGAACAGTAAAACACAAGCACATCACTTTTAGGATAGGATACTGACAGACGCAATACACAAATACTGAAATATGCTTGAAATAATAATACACACTCCAAATGAAACATTCAAAGATTAGTTTTTATACACAGATGTAAAATCTGCAGTATACAAAGCAGAAAGAACATTAATTAACTCTAGAAAGCTACTTACCACATTTTCCAGAGGACTGAGTGCTCTTTGTAGAGTTTCGTGTTCCAGACAGTATACAACAGTGTCCAGACTCAGCATATCAACTTCAATCTTGCACATTCTCCTCTCCCCAAAGTTGCGAGCAATCTCTGCCATCTTAGACCCAGACGTGGTTCTGGTCAGAATGTCCTCGAATCGCTTTCCCAGAAGTTTCACAAGACCGGGAGATGGCTGTGTATAAGAATGAGGTCATTATGAAATAACACAGATTGTGTGTGTGTGGTGTACACTAAACGGAATGTAATTGTGCTAAGGGCATGAGCTATGAATGGCATTCAATAGACCACCTTCAAGTGGGATGATTATTGATATGTCTATTCACACTCCATTCATAAGGATTTTACACTCAAGACAACAAGTCCCTAGGCAATTATTGCATCATATTTGGACACATAGAAAACCTCCAAGGGCTGTTTTACTACAACACTACACTTACCCAGCTTGAAGCACTGCTGATGTACGGCTTAAATATCACTTCATAGAGCTGCTTAACGGCACTCATGTCTTCCAGACGTGGATCAAAGCCAGCCATGGTCACAGATTGCTGTACCCAAGAGAAAACACACGCATTATATTGACATACTAACAGAACACACACATATACACTGACTAGCGGTGCAACAGTTGTCCATAAAGCTAATACTATGTTGTCTATGGGACAGTAGTATACTAGATTAGATGCACACCTACGATAGTCGTATGGCCGGGTGGGTTGTCTTTGCATGTTTGATTGTACACAATACATGTACACTGCACTTGGCTCTGCTGCGCTAAGGTATTACATTATACGCCACTCTTTCACAGACTAGCTCTGGACAACTGTTGTGCAATTCAGAAGGAACTGTCAATAGCAATATCATTCCAAGCCCACTACAATTGGGGCCACAGGTGGCAGCTATTGTACACAGAAAAAGGAAGTTGGTGTAAAGAAATCTGACCACATTACGGGAAGACAAACAGTTGGGTGACACTACACTGTAAACACTTCTCATAACAACCTGCCTTACCTCCATTTTGGCCAACATGACAGGAAAGTCCAGCAAAAGGTAAACCTGCATGTCACGATCCACCCACACTGCAAGCGAACAACATCACATGACTTGTGAAACAGTACAAGGTCAATGAATACTCCCACACACACACACACACAATCAGGCCACACATAATAAAACACAATAGGCAAACGCATTAGGCAGATGGTAAGCAATCCACACACACGACCCGCAGACAACATTATATAAATTCTTGAGTCACACACTCAATAGTTATAATATTATATATACAGTGCTTTCGTGTACCTTTGCAACAAGCTAGAGCGCACAGTAAACCACAAAATTATAGTGTGGTTTGCATGTACTCCAGCTAGTTGCAAAGGTGATAAAAGCACTGTATTACAAGCACTTTCCCACAGAAGCCTAGCTTTCTTGTACAAGAGCTTGTTAGCAATGTGTTTCTAAAGAGAGGCTTACCAAGAAAGCTTCCCCAGAAGTTCATTCTGTCCTCACTGCCTCTAGTATGGATGTTGGCCAGAGCATTGAGCACCTGCTGTAGAAGAACCTGTCTACCACGAAGGTCAATCTTCTCAGCATTGTCTGTCAAGAACTTGTCCAGGGGCACACCTGCACATTATACATGTATAGGAAATAGTCATGAATTGAATCACACTTCACCAGTAGCAAATTACAGTCTAAGGAAGCATGTTAAAACACTTACCTAACAATACACAACAACACACATGTATGTAGCAATAACTTACAGTCACGAGGTACTTTAGAGACCAGCTTGTTGCCTACTGAGTCCAGATCGAAATCACAAAGCTTTGCAGAGATGTTGTTAGCCACTTTGAGGTCACACGGATTGCTCATACACTCTCTAAACTTAGTAGCCATCTCAAAACAGTAAAACACAGCTTTCAATCCCATCATTTGGTCACTCCGAGACAAATCTTCCCGTATACCGAGCTCAAAACATCGTAAACCTTTGTCACCAAAGCATCGAATTGAGAAAGGTCCTTTCGTAGAAGTAGAAGGTGTTATAGGGGTCTGCGGTGTACGTGGGGACGTGGCCTTATCGACAGCGGCCGGAGACGACACTTGCACAGGAAATGGAGTCTGGGGGGATAGTTTAGGAAACAACTGCGAGGCTGGAACAGAATTATTGGGGACAACAAGTCCAGCTCCAGTCTTCGGTTTCACTTTCCGATTCATCATTTTTATAAGGCTCAGATCCTCGTCAATGGATCCGGGCTTTTGCTTGGATTCTTCCGTCGGCTGTACGTTCACCGAGTTTGGAAAGGCAAGTTCAGGCACAACAAGTGGTGGGAGCATCAAATCCTTGTGATCTGAGAACTGGGTATACTGAGCCGGGGCAGAATCGGGGGTCTGGGGAGCGAAATCCGTCTTTCGAACGGCTACAACGGCTTGATCACTGAACACAACTCCATTTGTTAAAGTAAGACGGCAAGGACGCGTTTTATCGAAATCATTGGCACGCCCAGTGACCATTGATGAATTAATGTTCACGCTTTGGCCGCCAAAATCAAATGGGGTGTAACCAGAATTGGCACTCCCGTCGTCAAATGAGTAAGAGTTTATTTCACTGTGATGGGAGAGATCGGTCATTAGTTGATCAGCAATTTCCTCTAATCCTTCGAGTCCGGCCAGATCCTGAAAGAGTTCTTCCGAAAGCAATTCGTTGGGAGCAGTTGGAGTGTAGTGGGAAGCCATCGATCCACTTTGGTTGTTCTGCATGTCACCGGTGAGAGAGAGACTGAGGGGTTGCGTACTCGACTGCAACGCATCGTAGAATTGATCGTTTAGCATCGTATCGGAAAGTACTAAAGTGTCGCTTTGTGGGGGCCTTGAGAACTGGTTCACAGTGTTGTTGTTTTGCTGTGAGCTTGGATCAGGCTGGTCGTACGTAGTCTGATTGTTGTCCTGTCGAGGGCTCCCTGGGTTTAGACGCTGTACATTGTGCGCCCTGCCGTTGGGGTCCAACACTGCACTAGTACCGCTGTCAGAGGTCTCGCTAACTTCTGAGTGACTGTTCGAAACACTGTGTGTGTGTGTGTGGTATATTGTATGTGCAATATACAATGGACAAAGAAAGGTCAAGTAGACAAGTACAAGTACGTAGCTAGCTAGCTAGAGTTGTCTCGTGGCCGTGGACTTACGATATGAAAATTTGCTGCATGTCCATTACAGTATCGGAGCGGCCGTCGCTCGACTGCACAGCTACCGAGTACTCTGTACAGACATAATAAAAGCATCCATGAGCAAACGCACACACCCAATATCACAAAATCTACAAACACAAAATACGGTAGCGTTTCTCTGCAAAAATATGCACAGTTTTGGCCAGCGAAGCTCACCCATGGGTTGTTCTTGATCCATAATACACTTAGAAACTGTTTTTCAGGCCGCAGTAAGTCTTGTCTTTCGCTGTTTACTTCTTGTCTTCGCAAAAAGCTCTAACTACCGCGGCTATAATTAGATTAATACGGATGACATCATTGACTAAATATATATATAGATTGACCATCTTTACCACATGTACGTGTACATAAATTCACACAAAAAAAAGAAGGGTTCAAGAAAGAAAGTTAATACTGTGTGTGCCTGGACTATTAAATTTGTCTTCTAGATTTAAGATTTGTCCAACTTTCTCCTAGCTTTATGCTTGAGCTGTCTGTTTTTGGAGTGGATATCTCGTACACAGGCACTCCAAGCAACTTGTTGGTCTTCGAAAGGTTTCAGTGGATAATAGGCAAAAGCAATCTCCTTGATGACATCGATCCATTTGCAATCAAGTTGCCCTTTATTTTTAGTACCAGACATGTTTAAAGTCATTCGATCGTTTTCACAGAAAACACGCTCGTTCAATTTGGTGGCAAAATTCTGTCGGTGACACGAGATGTGTTTTATTTCATCCAATCTAGCCACAGTGCCCTCTGAATACCGATCTTCCAGCATCGTTCGAAACTGTTCACACGAGGTTTTTTTTACTGCCGGCTTTTCCACTTGCCGAGAATACGACGATTGTATAGCTACGTTCTTGGACTGTGCTCGACTAGTTTGAGCACTGTATTGATGCTTGCACGGTGCTTGTTTGCTAGGCTGATCCTGTATCTTAGGAACATGCTCAATTTGCCTCACAGCCTCCTCCATGGGCTCCGAGACATTTTTCCACGATAAGGCAGTCTGGTTGTAGTCGGGACCATTGTCACCACTCAGAGAGGGATGTTGTGTTCCACTGTTCAGAAACTGTTGCTGCTGTCGTAGGAATTCATCTTTCTGCTGTCGTAGGAATTCATCCACTTGATCTAGAGTGACATCAAACGGTAGTTCGTCCGAGTTTCCTTGCTATGTACAAAATAGGGAGTAATTAAGGTACAGAAAAGAAAAGAAAAAACTACCCTAACCTGGTTCAGTGAGGCTTGAACGGGCAGTCCTGCTGTCAAAGAGGATGGCTGAATATCTCGCTGAAAGTTATCATGTGTAAATTGCGTGGGAGTATTTTTATAGTCTTCATAAGTTGCAGGAGGTGAAATAAAATGCAGATATCCTGGAACTTGCTGACTCAACTCTCCATTATAAGGAGGAGAGCGAAAAGCCTGTCCTCTCTCTGTCAAGGGCTGAGTTGGTTGGAAATGCCCTGAGACCAACTGTGAGGCTGAGCTGTGACCGCGATCATGGTGAACAGTTGCAACGTTGTAGACAGGGACAGTCTGAGCTTGGTACAACGTGTTGCGGCTTACTATGACACTGTGGTTTGTGTGTGTGTGCGTGCGTGTGTGTGTGTGAGATAAAAGTAACAGTGAAACTCATACTTTTGGACGTCACTGTGGAAGAAAGTACTCGTCCCATCAGTCAAGCCTCCTAAGCAGTCATTAGGATATCTGTGCAATGTATGTGTGTGCTTGCATCATCCAACATGTGATACAAGAACTGCTTTGTAATGTCACATGGTATAAGTGTGATATCATAAGTAGCAAAGAGAGAGGAAATTGATAAGAAGTGATGTGTTTGTTACTATTCGCGTTCACCTGGTCCCCAGAAGTAAAATGTACACTATATTGACTGGCTAATCCTTTGAAGCGATATTTAGACGCTGGGTTTCATTAGAAACAGAATGATACTTGAATTCATCAAAGTACCAAGATACGGTTCAAAAACGGAGGACCAGGTGAACGCGAATAGACTATAGGCATGCACACATTAGTCCTTGTTTCTCATTACCACCCGCTTAGCTACACTGAAGTAGACCCGCTTCAAAGTTCGTAATATTTTCTATTTTCGTGATTTGTATACAAAATAAGCTAGGAATATACTTTGCCTGGCCTTATAAGAGAGTTGTACACCATACCGTATAGCTAGCTAGAATGTTTCGAGGGGCTAACTTGATTTTAATTTTGTGCGAAAAGGATTTACTTCATATAATTATACACCTCCAATTTCGTAGACAAGGTTTTATAAAACGTGAAAGCTATAATCCTCAAAACATAATTCTAGCTGTAAGTATAGTAACGTGCATATAATTCATGTATGTATGTATGTACCTGTTGGCATGCTCTGGTTGCACAGCTGCTTGTTGACTCTCGGTGAAACAATCAGCGGAAGAAGACGTTAATTGCATGTAATTGTAGTCGTTCAGTTCTTCGGGACAGTTGGAGGCTATGAGAAAGAAACATGTGAACAAGTGACAAATGGTTTCAACTTTTTCTGTGATTCGCAGGTTGGTTGTCAAGGAAATGGGCGTTGGCATCTCAAGTGGTTGGTCACACATCTGTAAGCTTGCATGCTCTGTACAAGGATTCAATATTCATAGATCAACCACTTGAGATGCCAACACCCATTCCCTACTTATCTTGACAACGTACCAACGGTTACCTGCAAATCACAGTACACTTGACTCTAGATCATACACATACACATACTACAATGAATGCTCTTACCAAAATCCATAGTTTTTCTGGCCACAGGCTGGTACAGGTAGTGACAGCAAGAGTGAATAAGCAACTGCTAACTTACTTAGGGAGGTCTTCTTATTTCTTATCTGACCTGCAGTGGATACTGAGCACCTACAGACTGTCACACACTACTAGATACTATCCTAGATTAGATCCTCTAGCTACTAGGGATACTGTGCACGTGTGTTTTTTAGATCACCATTGTCACCCCGAAAACAAAAAACCGCATCTTGTCATAGGACTCGAACTCCCTAAATAGGAAAAGGGTCATTTTTCTCCGGACAGATAATGAGATTCACGATTGTGGGAGTAGTAGGGTATGCGCATGCCCAGCGCATGCGCATACATGAGGGAATCGTTTAGGTGGCAGAAATTGGCCTATGAGACTAAAGAAGGCATGGCCTGCGAAACTAGTGACCTAATTTAATTATAATTATTATGTGGTTTAGTTTACTTCCGCTTTGCCTGAGGTGTATGCTTGTGGTTACAGACAAAACCCAAACTTGTACTTGCAGCTAAAGCTCTTGTGAAAAAAAACACTTGTAAATGCTCAGAAAAGTTTTATAGTGAGCTGAAAAGTCAAAATGTCTCTCGAGGACGTTGAAAAGATAATACGCAAGGAGCCTATTGAAACTTACTACGACGTTGGAAACGAGCTTGGAAGGTCTGTTGCATTTTGTTGTATTGCAGTTGTCATGTCTATAGATACTTACTTAGTTACGTACCTACTGACAGTAACAGCTGCCTGTGCTTTGCTCAAAAGTAACCATAATTATACTAATAATTATTACAAGCATAGAGTATTCAACTACACTTTTGGTGTGAATTTGCTTATTGAACTACCTAACATTAATATTTACTAACAACTCTACAGAGGAAAGTTTGCCATAGTCAAACGCTGCACTGAGAAATCGACAGGAACTCAATTTGCAGATAAAGTCCTCAAGAAGCGACGCCATGGCCGCTCCGTCCGTAACGATGTTCTTATTGAGATCGACATTATGCTACAGTCCAACGGAAATGGCAAGCATCCCAGGATCATAAAAATCTACGAAGTCTTCGAGAGCTCACACGAGTTTCACATTATTCTCGAACTGTGAGTCTCTGTGGGTAGTTGCTGGTTTGTAGCCAGAATGTGTTTGTGCGTGGCCTCTCTGAAAACCCTGCTTCCTCTCAAGTATATATAGTTTATTCGCGTTCACTGGTCCTCTGTTTTTGCACTGTATCTTGGTCATACTACTTTGATGAATTTCAAGTATCATTCTGTTTCTAAACACCGCTTCTAACCATCGCTTCAAGTAGGATTAGCCAGTCAAAAGATCATTATGTTTTATCAGTGAATAATATAATGTACATTTTACTTCCGGGGACCAGGTGAACGCGAATAGATTTTAGCTCCTGCACACATGTCTATGCACACAATCTGCATTGTTCTACATAGCCAGTCAGTCACCACGTACTGTGTACAGTGCTTGGCTTTGTAGTGTCATGTAAGTATAACCATATTAAGCTATCTCAAAGGTACGGCTCATATCCCAGGAGCTTATGCAATTATTAGCCTAACATACATTTTGTTCCAAGTTCACTGGGCCATAACTTGTTTGCCCTAGAGGATTAGCATTGCTGGGTTGGATGCGTACTGGTTGTGGCTGCGAAGCCAAGTTTACCAGTCTAGTTGGCTCTGGAAAATATGGAGACTTGTCTCTTGCTACCATCCATAGCTACAATTCCCACGTCATTCAGTGATAATTTTAACCTGTGCAAGAGTGTGTTATAACTTATTTGCACTTCCATTATAGTTGCATGGTCATTCACAGGCCAGGTCTTACGTTGTAGCTTCTAGTCACATCAAAGGAACAACAAAGGGCCGGTTCAGCTGCTCCTTTACAGCCTGTCATGCTTTAATTAAGCCTGGTTCACGATATGACGATAGTCCTTTGTTTGTATGGTATTATTGTAAGCTACAGTCCGATTAGAACCTTTAGGAGTCTAATCTAGCATTTCATACGTTACGTTACGAAACGAGCGTCTATTGTCTATTCGTGTTCACCTGGTCCTCCGTTTTTGCACTGTATCTTGGTCATATATACTTTGATGAATTCAAGTATTTCAAGTATTTCTATCATTCTGTTTCTAATTAAACCCTGCTTCTACTCAGGTGCATTAATGGGAATAGCCAGTCAAAAGATCACTGTGTTTTATATCAGTGAATAATATAGTGTGCATTTTACTTCGAGGGACCAGGTGAATGCGAATAAGACCGTGCATACACAAAACTCGCGAGCAGTCCTACTCTCCTGCTAGACATTATGATTGTTCACATATCGCCAAGCAAGAATATTTGGCTTTGTCCGACGGCTACAGATGCCTAAGATTCTTTGAAACCTTTGTTTGGTCGAGTTAATTTCACCACCCACACAATATACCTAACCGCTAGCATGCCTTCGGTTGTCGTGACTACCCCCTGGTGATGCTTTGTGTATACTCGATGAAATGAGATGGTATTTTCACTTCTTTGTTGTTCAAGGGTTGGAGCTGTCTTGTTGTGTGTATCATTGCTTAGTAACTCGACTTTCTATACAATGTAAAGCCAGAGGATACCTTAATGTTACCGCTATAGACGGTAGTATAATTTTGGTGCTTTCAGATTTTTTTCTGTTTTAAGGGTACTAATTTTGGCGATTCGCACCAAATTCACCAACATACAACATAATTAGAAACGCGGACAAAATGGTTTATTAGGGCGGACCAAATTTAGCGATAATCACGAAAATCGCTAAATTTCGTACCCGTTTCAATAAGGTATTCAACAAAATTTGTTTAACCAGCTAGCCAGCTAGGTTGCGGAAAAGTAAACCACAAAATTTATTCCGCGAAATTTTTTATGGCCATTCCACGAAAATTAAGTTGCACGAAAATTATAGCAGTGACATGTACGTACTGATCAATGTACGCTAACATAAATCTTTTTTCCTGCTTCTGACACGAATATTGCTGTACACTTTACTGGCATGCATACCCTTTCCTTCCTTCGACAGTCCATCATCCCTTGGACATTATTATGTAGACCCCTGTACACACTACATGTATACGCTAGCCTCGTTCCCAGGCCGTTTTTTCTCTACATTGTAAGAGAACGGAAAGGAGAAAAAAGGGCCTGGTATCTATTGCATGGGTGATAGTGCGCATGCGTCAAATTTAACCTCGTATTTTTAATAATAAAACGGAATAAGAATATGTACGTTGAGAGAAGAGTATC
>VSKX01043024.1_pt1 | contig 12838 bp, 12 predicted proteins | sample 4799481 | NCBI WGS metagenome assembly VSKX01 (sample SAMN12179537, study PRJNA552185) | sponge metagenome | biome: deep-sea hydrothermal plumes; feature: spots directly above weak diffusing fluid; material: sea water; isolation source: sponge from the Swan site of a hydrothermal vent ...
AGTACAGTCACACACACACACACACACACACACACACACACACACACACACACACACACACACACACACACACACACACACACATATACACACACATGCTCACAGTGCAGTACAGTCACACATACACACACACACATGCATCAACATACATACAGTACACTGTGAGGAGGACTTACTGTGTGAGCTCTATGGTAGCAGGTCGAGTCATAAGCCACTTCAACGCTTCCTTATCATCAGAAGGTATGTCTTCAGCTTTCTCATAGCCCATGAAATAGAGTGTAAACTTCATCGAAGGCTGGTCAATCCTCTTCAACAGCCTGCAAAAAGAGCACATAATGATATATTACAGTTAGTGTAGACATAGATCTACGCTGCACTGACCTCATGCCCAGGATTCTGGAGTAGAAGTCGAGGCTGACTTTTGGGTCTCTGATTCTCATCATAGTTTGCTGCATAATGAAATCACTGCAGCAGGCCTCAGGCTCGCTCAGGTAGCTCTTGTAGTCAGAGTGGGGGAGAGAAGACTCAGCCATTTCACTTTTTTATGTGACCAGTACCAGACTGTACGTATGTACTTGACTCCTGAGATTATGGAATTTAATAAGGGTACGTCAACAAGCTCAGCCCACTTATTTCGCGCATGCGCACAATAATTGTGTCTCCCTCGAGGGCGATGTGTCTCGAAAACACTCCGCACAGTCTAGATAAAGCACACCGAGCAACCAACTTGAAAATGTCTTCTTCTCAGCAAGATCCAGACGACGGCCACTGGTCCGTCAGCGCGCCGTGGGTGTTCAGAAAAACAGAGTACAAGGTATCAGCAGATGTCAGAGAGGATGTGCTCATTATACAAGTGGAGGATTGTCTCGCGGCCGACCAATGGACAGGACAATTCGATACAAAACGTATTTTAAACTTCTATATAATTGCTGTATATGGTGTAGTAGTGTACGTGCGTGTGTAACTGTGCTTGCTTCCTTCTGTAGACATTGAAGAGCTGACAAGAAAAACTGGGAATTTCAAACAGTTTCCAATATTTCTAAACATGCTCGAGTCTGCAATCACTAAATCGTCTGAATCCGTGACCCTTGACCTCTTGACGTATGCCGATCTAGAATCCCTGCGTAACAAGAAGGCAGGAAGTGGGCGTGTCACTTCCCCCGCTGGCCGCAAACAAACGCAGAGCAAACGCTATCTCATTCTAACATACAGTGTAGAGTTTGACAGGTAAAGCTGGAATTGTAAAACTGAAGGTTGATTGTATTTTGCTGTTTTAGGATACACTACCCGTTGGCACTGCCGTACAGCGGCCGCCCTGACCCTGCCCATCTACAGGAGACAATACGACAGTTGCAGAGAGAGCTGGAGAGAACCAGGAGACAAGTTAGTCACCATTGTGTGCGTGTGCGTGTGTGCGAATATTATTGTACATATTATTGGCCCTCGCAGGCTACCAGTCACAGACACACGGACCTGGCTAAACTCAGGAGAGAGTATGTTTTAGCACCTCTAATTACCCTCGGTTTGCATGGTCCAACAACTCGGCTTTTAAACTCAAGTTTTTAGAGTTCTTTCAGACAGTTTCACCTCGTGCTTTTGTTATAAGTAGTCTTGTAGTCACTGGCTGGCTGCTGGTTAACTGCCACGCCCCTAACCACACCCACTGCCACGCCCCTCAGGTACGAGAGTCTAGCCAGTGAAAAGGATGAGTTAGAAGAAGCACTAGAGATGCTCAGACAAGATGTCGTACTGACTAGAGGAACTGGTTCCAACAAAGAGATGAGATTCATGAAGAAAGCTGTTCAGAATTTAGAGGTTTGTCCCCCCCCCCCCTTTCCTTTTTATGTGTGCTGTGTTGCTAGCAACCGTTGCATGTTTATAGGAAGAGCTTATGAAAGAGAGATCTAAACATCAGAAATTGATCAGCAAAAAGAACGAAGACTTGAAAAACTTACTACAAGAGGTAAGCTGCTTGAGTTATTGTGTAGCACATCCATTCCTTAATTGTTGTTTCAGCTTGAGGAGGTGAAACTGTCTGAAAGAACTCTAAAAACTCGATTGAAAAGCCTTAGTAATGAGTTGTCAATCCTCAAGCATGGCCTGAGAACCACTCCTGGCACTTACAGCAGGCCTAGCAGCAAGAAAAAGACTCCCACAATGACAGAAAGACGAACGTCCCGGAGCTCTGTTGAGAGAGTTGGACGTGGTAGTCTGCGGGGACCAGCTCGTAGGTCGCTGGAAGGGTCGGTGGAACGGAGGCCCATGCGTACTCCCTCACCTAGACTGCCCCGGTTCGATCCATCAGCTTTTGTAGAGAGCAAGAAGAGAAAACAGAGAGATTCTGAAATTAGAAGGGAGTGAGTAGTAATTTGATGTACTGTGCGTATGTGGCTCTACTGAATCGACTACCGTATAGCGGGAAATTTTCGTTATCATGGTCTTATTTTCGTTGTATGCCCTGAGCACGTCATCGCAGTAACTTACTATCCGCGGCTACTATTCGAATGTATAGATTTTCGTGGGTTGATTTTTTGTTTTGGGGCTGTCCGCAACGAAAATAACAAAAAATATATCCCCAACGAACATTTTCCGCTATACGGTATTATGTGCAGTACAAGTGCACCATTTTCTAGCTATGGCTACAGTAGGTCAGTGAGTGTAGTGCATCACTGAGTGCTCTATCTGTGCAGGAGGGTGAAGGTATGTGTTAGAAGTAGGCCACCTCGTTCGGTATCGAGGGAGAGAAGGTCTACTAGTCGTAACTCCAGTCGCCGCTCCTCACTCAGCAGTGTACAGAGCAACATTAGTGGTGGGAGGGGGGCGGGCAAGAGAGGACGGAGTCTGGCCTGGGAGAGCCCTCAGAACACATCTAACTCGTCTAGCAAGAGAAAAACCTCAAGAAGTAAGCCCCCCACACACACACACATACATATTATGCATGGACACTCTAGCTACTCTGTACTACAGTGAATTACACAACAGTTGTCTATATAGAGCCGGTAGGAAAGGTGTGTGTGGCTTATAAGTAGTTTGGTGCATGTACTCCCTCTGCAAATGTGTCACCAAATCACATATAAGTCACCTCTTTCACCTACTAGCTCTAGACAACTGTTACAGCTTCTTGTGTGTTTGTTGGCCATACTGTACACATGTTTGGGGGCCATTCTGTACACATGTTTGTGGGTTGTGCTCGACTATAATTTTACTGCTAACTAACTGCCTGTGTGCACATGCTGTCTCTGCAGATTCTAGTATACTGGAGCACTCCACAGAGATCTCTGAAATTGATGCCAGATTGACTGCGCTGCAAGAGTTCATGAAACGCTCCATAGAATCCTCAAAATATCATACAAAAAGATAACACATTCCCGAAGAACACTGACAAAAATAATATGTTACTACCAAACTAACAACAGTTTTTATTATCCTTTTGACTTTGTCTGTATCAGTTTTGTGGTTTCTATCTGACTCATTTTCCTCTTGAGAACATTCACTTCTCTGTCTAACATTTTCAAGTTCTCGTTGAGTTTGGCAATTTTTTGATCCTGCGTTTCTTCAACTACTTGTCCTTTCCGTGAGCTCCGGTAATATTCGGCAACAATGGCCGATGATGCAATTATATAGACCACCATCTCGCCAATAATCTCCGCTCCTATCTCAACGGCTTTCTCGTTACTGAGAGGCTTGACTACCGTAGGTCCACCGACACCCATCAATCGCATCTTGACAAATACCTCTAACCTGTGTACCACTGCAGAGGGGAACACACACACAGGGTGTCACTATCAGCTACCTTAATTAAGTGTTACTATTATAGACGGGTAGTAATTTTGGCGCTTTCAGATTTTTTTATGGTACTGATTTGGGCGATTCGCACCAAATTCAATAATTAGAAACGCGGACAAAATGTTTTATTAACGCGGACAAAATTTAGCGATAGTCACGAAAATCGCTAAAATTAGTACCTGTTTTTTAATAGTATAAGGTATGTAGGGAATATATAGTGGGTATATCTGGGAGTAATGGCTTACATTGAGCAGGGGGGGAGCAAATGTAGGTCTTAATGAACGGGCTGTTGAGAGCTCGTCGCTGAATGCTCCTGGCAATAGGCTTGGACATCTGTTTCACGCCAAGGTATAAGAGCTTACCCAATGGAAAGACAGCAACCATTTTGACTGCCTCAAAACTTGTTAGTTTAATACTCAGACGACCTTTACCAAGTAATTAAAAATTGATACATACACATACATGAACACCAACACACAAACAAACAATTAACTGAAAAACTTCCAGTAAATGACACCAGCTAGTATAATTATTTCACAGATGATGGCAATCACTAGCAGCAGTCTGTTCTGTATGCTCCTGTAGAGAGGGACAGAGAGAGTTAGGGGCATTGACTGACAGTCTCATTCATGATAGATGTATACACACTAGCACTTACTTGCACACTAGTGACCGTAGCAAGCCAGAGGTTCGACCCAATTCACCATCAATCGTAGTTAACTATAGCGAGAACAAGCACAATAAATTATCATGACATTCCAGGTATCACAAGATCAAAACTAACCTTGTTTCTTGTTCTCAATAAAGATGTCTTTTGATCGTCTAGATCCTCTAAGATATTGACTGCAATTTCGTCTGTTTGTCCTGAAATAGCTTGAGCTCTTCCTACACTAGCAGACGCCCTCTTTAGAGTGTCCGTGTTACCTAGCAACTTAGCCCTCTCTGTGTCCGATTCCATCTGTATATAGGAACCGACAATAAAATTGCAAAGCATAGATGCCAAAACACATTGTGTGTACATGCAGTTAATTCCCTCTTAAAGCCTTCAATGGAGGGCATCTTCGCTATAGTGGACATTGCTCTCAGTCTCAAACATGCATATTTACTATACAACAACAAAATCCCCCAATAGAGGACACTCACTACAGTGGACACTCGTCCCAAACATTTACTATACAACAACAAAATCCCTCAGTGGAGGGCACTCTCACTATAGTGGACACGTACTGCTCTCGGTCATATTTATTATACAACAACAAAATCCCCCAATAAAGGACTTGGAACAAAGTCGAGGGAGTTGGAAGAGTGCCTACGTACGTACCTGATACGGGTCATTGTCTTGTTGCTGTGAGAACAGTTCCTCTCTCACCGAGGACCCTCCATTAAGCTGTCTCCTCAGTGACACTATGCTCTCCTTGAATTGAGCCACTCTCTTAATAAGCTGCTCCTGGTAGCTCAGGGGGGCACTCTGCAACTCAGTCCTCACCTCACGATACTGTACATAGTTTATAATAGACACAATTTGATGTACACACGTACACGTGGACTATGGTAACTGATGGCCATAATTTTAGTTCTGTTGCTACAATTTTGTGATTTTCCGAAAGCCAACTCGTATCAGATGGTACGTTCAACTCCAAAAGTTCAAAACAGCTCAGTTTTGATAATTTCACCCACTGATATCATCAGTTAAAGACAGTGACTAACCCAGAGGTCTAGTAGACTCTACTTGTGTACTTACCAAAGCTTCAGCCTCGTTGATTTTACCATTGAGTGTAGTGGAACTTCGTCTGTGGTCGTCTGTAGTGATTTAGAATAGCCACATTAGTCAACGTACACGCTCCTTGGACTCACCTCCTAGTTTCTTAGGTAGTTGGTAAGTGATGCTGTTTTGTATGTTGTCCAAAAGAGCTTTAAGCTCGCTACAGCAACGTTCTAACTTTTCTGAAGACATTGTTTTGGTCACACTAAAAACGAAAAATCGGCCTCAGCCTTTTGCAAGTCAATGTTATAAAAGAACAAACTCGTTAAACCTATAATAATTATAGGTTTAACTAATTATTAGTTGGCATGACGTATTCAAGAACATAGATTAGCAAGTCATCATTATCTAAAAATAGACCACAAAGTGAGCCCCTCCTTTCTAGTTCTTCCTGCAGAAACTGAAGAGCTACAAAAGGCCAAAACTAAAGCTGTGACTGGCAGCCCAAGAAAAAGTTCTATCAACTATTTTTACACTCTACATGCAAGATGTCTAACTGGGGTGATTCACAAACTGAGCATCCTGCTGTCTTCCACAAACTGCCTCCTAGTTTCATCCAAGAAGATGCAGTGGTGCCTATGTGTGAGTCCTTCCTGGGAGGTCTGGGGGTCATAGTAAGAAACACACTAACTGGTGAGCAATGTAAGGCGCTCATCAAAACTGTCGAGGAGCAAGGGTTTCAGTCTGCTGAAGAGTACTGCTTCCGTTATCGGGATCGACTCAACGATCGATTTATGTCTGATGACTCTCAACTAGCCGATCATCTGTGGAGCAGAGTAGAGCAATTTGTACCGAAAACAATTGAAAGTCCATCGGAAACTTGGGAAGTGGAGAAAATGAATATTCGGTTTCGATTTTGCAAGTACATTGGTGGCAGGGGGCATCATTTTGGTGCTCACACTGATGGCATGTACCGCATTGATAACAAACACACAAGTCTACTTACTTGCATGTTCTATCTCAATGGTTGTGAGGATTTCAAAGGCGGCAATACGGATTTTATTGACCACAAGACTCATAAGTTAAAGTATTCTGTTCGCCCTGAGCCCGGACTGTGTTTAATATTCAGACAAGCCAACCTTGATTGCTACCATCTGGGAACTGAAGTCACTGAAGGGCTCAAATACATTCTGAGAACTGACATAATGTATAAGACTGAGTGAACGTTTTCTTTGTATTTGTGTCTATTACGACATTGCTTTATAAAACTATGACGAGAAAATAAAAACTGCTGTATATAAATTATAGTCTAATGCACTGCATGAGCCTAGAGCTAAAAGTAACTAATTAATTTTAGTTAAGATCTTTGGCTATTATAATCTTCTAGTCGTTGTTGTCTTCCTCCCTCCCAAGTGGCTAGGTCGGAGGGTGTCAGCAAGTGCTTCATGACCTCTGCCAGTACTTGATCACAGTCTCCTAACACTCGACTGCCCAAAGCATTGCCAACAACTGTCTTAAAACACAAGTCATCGAAACCAGTCTTTTGTCGATTCACTATTACTAATCTCAATGGTTTTTGCCCTCTGCTGACCAGATCACAGGCTGGAGTAACTTGCATTGTTGTCCCAAGGCTTAAACACAGATCAGCTTTATCAGCATTCTCCTCTGCGCGCGAGAGTATCGACTCTTCAAGATTGTCCCCGAAATTGATGATACTATCTTTCAAAAAACCTTTGCACCCTTTTTGACTACACTTTCGGCCTGTACGGTGATTTATACCGCATTGTGGGCACTTGAGCGTGTGTTTGGGTCTTGATAGATGGCTACTAGCATTCTCTTCCATGTCTTCAAGATATTGACTAGCAGTATCATCGAGAACATAGAACGAACGATTGTATCGATGGCAACAGCTCTCACAGGTCTCAACAAAAACATTTCCGTGCAGCTCAGACAACTTTTCAGCAGGTACGCCAGACAATCCGTGCAATCCATCTCCGTTTTGAGATATGATATGCTTTATGAAGCCCATTTCCAAGAGTTTGACCAAAGCCTCGTGGGTGTAGGTGGGTCTGAGTGTTTCGTATGGCACTCCCGCTTCTTCGACTACCGTAGAACATCCAGACTCAGCTTCTCGATCTTCTTCCGTCCATTTTCCTTCTTTTCCACGATAATCCCCAATACCAGCAGCCGTAGAAATACCAGCTCCAGAAAAAATAATGCAATGCTTCGACAATTTAATAAGTTTGGCAATCCTGCCTCCTTCCATCCGTACAGTGTCGATAGAGTCATGATATTCGACTGTTTTCGAGGCATCTTTAATGAGAGACTTTTCGTTGTCCCTGAGCTTAATGGTAATATTTTTTGGATTACGTGCTCTGCTACTTTTCAGTAAATTGTCCCAGCACGTCTTGTGAAAATGTGCCTCTCCATTCGGACCCAACGTAATAACAGATGATGTAAAGCCTTCTACTGGAGTTGCTTTAATTTCAGCATAGGAGTCGGTCTGTGTGTCTATTTGTTGATTAGCACAGGATTGAAGCGAACATCGCTTGAAATCAACAACTGTCTTAGACTTCTTCGAGCTTTTTTCTTTCCCAGATGATGCCTTTCGCTTACCAAGTCTTGCACTGCTCTCAGCCATAGCCAAATCACAATTATAACGCCCCAAAAATTGAAATACTGGCAGCCAATAGCACTGATGCTGTCACGCCCACCTTAGCTATTTGCTAAGTCAGGGAGTTTCCCTACTTGTATAATCGCGAGGGGTGGAAAGGGGTTTTCCCCTCAGAGTATTAACGGACACACCCCCACTTGAACTATTTTCTGCATTCACCATGACAACATTGGTGCAACCTCAATGATCAAAGACAAGAAAGCTTTTAACCTTTCTGCACAATGCAAAGTAAGTTACTATAAACTCCTTAGGCATTCTCTGCAAATGCTTACCATGGTGACCGCTTGCTAAGCCTTGAAGAGTGTACTTACTTGTGCCTAGCCTAGCTTAGTTACTTGTGCTACCTACTATGGCCTGTGTTGACAGCCTCCCTTCCTGTGGCCTGAACACTCCATGCTTAGAACTATTCGGTCCACTGAAAGGTTTTATAATTATGACTAAACTCTATTCGAGTTCACCTGGTCCCCGAAAGTAAAATGTACACTATAATTATTATTATGTGATATTTTGACTGGCTAACCACAAGCGATAGTTAGACGCTGGGTTTCATCAGAAACAGAATGATACTTGAAATGCTAGCCAAAGTATGACCAAAATACAGTGCAAAAGCGGAGGACCAAGTGAACGCGAATGCTTTAAGTATCATGGTGGAAACGATGTTATTGTATATATGAGTATACACCCCTCCCCTTCACAGATTACAGGATTGCTGGTCGGATGGGCGAGGGTACGTTCTCCGAGGTGCTCAAGTGTCAGAGTATGGCAGATGGACAACTCTACGCCTGCAAGAAAATGAAGCAGAAATATGATTCGTAAGTTTTGACTTTTGTACCCTTAACTAAGAGGAATATTTAACCTATCACCACCTATGAAGCTCGTTAGCAGGTCTCACAATCACTGTATACACGCACACACACAGTATCGAGCAGGTGAATAATCTGAGGGAGATTCAAGCACTGCGCAGACTCAACCCTCATGCCAACATCATAGACCTCAACGAAGTCATCTTGTAAGCAATATAATTACGTAGCGTCAGTTACACACGCATTCTGGCGGTATAACGTCAGCATGTTGATGCTAGTGTCATAATAACAAATCAGCCTTAAATTTGAAAATCCTGTAAATTACTTTATTCTTTATGCATAATTTAGTGTCTCACTGTCACCACGCCAATGTAATTACATGTGTCTTCTCGTCTCTGTAGTGATCGTCGCACAGGGACCCTGGCTCTAATCTGTGAGCTGATGACCATGAACATGTATGAGATGATCAGAGACAGACGATCGTATCTGGCAGAGTCTAAAATCAGGCTACTCATGTACCAACTGTGCAAGGCCATCTACCACATGCACAAGAACGGCATTTTCCACAGAGATATTAAACCAGAGAATATTTTAATCAAGGTGAAGAAAAATCTGTTGTATAATACTTTGATCGGGAATGTCACCCTGCATTTATCTTTTTTGCGATTAGGAAAACATTTGCAAAAGTTATGACTGGTTTATAAATACTATTATGACGCTAGCATCAAAACGCTGACGCTAGGCTGGAATAGAACCTGTGTCTAATAGAGCATTCTTGATGGTAGATGCTACGTAGGCTCTGGACAGCTTCATATTATAAACCAGCCTTTAGTGAGCAAAAGTAAATATCACGTATGCAAAAGTATACATAGTAGCAATGTGGCATGTTTATAATTTTTGTGTTCTGCAGGAGAATGTGTTGAAATTGGCTGATTTTGGCTCTTGCAAGAGTGTGTTCTCTAAGCTACCTTACACGGAGTATATATCGACCAGATGGTATCGTGCTCCAGAGTGCTTACTAACAGACGGTTATTATGATCACAGAATGGACATGTGGAGTGTCGGATGTGTCATATACGAGATTACTAGGTACTAGTAATTTTAGTCAAAATTAATTGATATTTAAGACTCGCAATTTCATAGAGGGCGTGTGAACGTATGAATTTCCAGTCCCTTAGATGAATTTTGTAGTGCTAGTTGAGGTGGTGTATACACTTAAGGCTGGTTTATATATATAATAGGACGTCAGGAAACGCTCGATTGGAGCCAGCACAGCGTCATAGTATTAACCAGCCTTTATGATTACACTCACACACACACACACTCACACAGTTTGCGGCCTCTGTTCCCTGGTACAAATGAAGTGGATCAGTTAGCCAAGATCCATGAAATTCTTGGAACCCCCTCACCCTCTGTGCTGCAAAAGTTCAGAAAACAGTAAGTCCAGAATTCAGTATAACTATAATTATACACTACGCCACTATTCTACAGTCAATCGAGACACATGGAGTTCAACTTCCCACGTCAGTACGCCAAAGGTATTGGCGCTCATACGAAGCATGTCAGCAAGCAATGTGTTGATGTCATCACTCGACTCTGTGCCTATGATCCTGACGAGAGACTCTCGGCCAAACAAACATTACGACACCCATTCTTCAAGGACATCAGGTACCATGCATGCAGCAGATACACTGTCAGTAGCAGTGCTCATTTCCAGTGCTGAAACAATTATTGCATGGTCGTTTCGAGGGTAGCTAGACAATTATAAAAAAAAATGCTCATTGAGATTCTATGTTTATAATTTAATAAGCCATTTGCTTGTAGAATCTAGCGGGAGCATTCAAAGATCTATTTTCATTATTATGCTTTGCTACATGTGTAGATATTTTCACTGGGATATGTGTATACCGTATAGCGGGTATATTTTCGAGGGTATCAAACTTTCGCGAAATTACCATTAGAAAGATTTTCGCGGAATAGCAGCCTTTCTACATCTTGCATGCAATGCATATTAAATTCGTGGGTATAAATATTCGCGGTACAGGCTTAATCCACGAACATTTTATACCCTCGAAATATACCCGCTATACGGTACTTAGTTTGCTGAGTGTGGTCTAATGGGTTGTGTATGCATGTGTACTGTAGGGAGGCAGAGAGAAGGGCCAAACAAGCTGTCATTAGTCCCTCTCTGGTCAGTGAGGTGCCTTCTAACAAGGCCCTCAGCTCCTCTGTCAATAGCAGGAGGTCTCGGGGCAAGCCTCCTCCACGTCAGAAACCAACTCACAGAGTGCCACGAGTGCGTTCGTTAATTCACCGATTCACCAAGTACCAATTCCTTTGTACTAGCTATTTTTTCCTTTCCAAAAAATAAAAATAAAAGTTTAGCTAAGTGTCTGTGTGCTGTGTTCAGTTGACCACTGTTTAGCTTCTCATAACTAGCTCGTACGTACATCAACCAATTTCGATATTTCTTGCACCAGTTGTTGTTCTTGTATTTAGACAGCAAATCGAAAAGAGATGATGATATCATGCCAGTCAAAAGTTAGCTACCAACTCTGCCTATATCTGTCCTACAGTGAAAATTACTGTGTTCACTGTGTAAAAATACTTCCAGTTTACTTTCGGTGGTAAACTGAACCTGAAGCATAGACAATTACGATTAATGGCTTTCAATTTATTTAGCGAGAGTTACAAACCTTGACTCTATATTTCCTATATCCTATGTACATAAGGCTGAACGAGTGCTGCTACAATTAGATTGTTTATATCTTCTACAGTTGCCTCAAGTGCCTGAATTTGCTGCCATGAGCTCATCGGTGAGTGGGGCAGGTCCAAAGGTCAGGACGGACTCTCTTAAGCTCCCTCACATAGACTCACGGATGTATCGTGCTCTAAACCCTGCTCCCTCAAACAAAAGCACGGCACATACTGAAGCCTTCCTACCTTCCCTCTTTACACAGCAGGCTAAGGTAGTCATTGCTTGCTCTATTGTACTTGTGATTGTGACTGCATGTCCATACATCTTGTCAAGAGCAGATTCTTCATCTACTCTTCATTTTATGTATACACTCACAAATCAATTTTCTTGAAACTAGATCGGTTTGTGAGTGTACACTTTATATTCTATGGAGCATTGCTTAATTACCATGTGTGTGTGCCTGTAGAATGGAATGACCATTACAGTGTGTTGTTTAAGCGTTGCATTAAGCTGTGTGTACAGCTATATTCTTTGTTGAATTCCCTCTCTTCCCGCTCTCCAGCACTCCTTGTACTCTGGGCTGCCTGGAAGACACCCCCATCCCTCACGTAGACACCACCCCCTCCCCAAGTCACTACAGCCTCCACCACATCTGGCACAAATGCACAGCAGAGACCCAGTATAGCAGCTAGCATATTGACTCAAATCTGTTAAATCATCAATTTTATTAGTTATTGGAGCATACATTGAAAAAATGAAAATGATTTTTTTATTATTAATGAGTACTGTAGCTACTGTAGCTAGTTATCGAAACATGATCAGTGAAATAAGGTATTTTGAATTCATTTTCAAAGCGTTTTTTCTCTTGTTGGTCGTTGACAGTCCAGGCCACCACACACACCTCTCTCTTTTCCCACATCTTATTGGGGAAGCTAACAGAGATGTACAGATTTTGAAGGATTTCGACCAGTCACAAAACTCTAATTTAAACACATCATTGGAAAGACCTTCTCAAGAGCTACTGAATGTATACTTTAGTTTGGAAATTGAACAATCCAAACACAAGTTATAGGCATTCAAAGGTAGCTACCAAAACAGCTCATTTTCAGAAAAAACCGCAAGGCATTAGCCTTTGGTTTTGTCAAAATTAGAGGATTTCGACCAGTCACAGAACT
>VSKX01052142.1_pt1 | contig 12832 bp, 12 predicted proteins | sample 4799481 | NCBI WGS metagenome assembly VSKX01 (sample SAMN12179537, study PRJNA552185) | sponge metagenome | biome: deep-sea hydrothermal plumes; feature: spots directly above weak diffusing fluid; material: sea water; isolation source: sponge from the Swan site of a hydrothermal vent ...
ACAATGAGTTGATAAGAAACGTTGCTTTTCGAGGAGGAGCTATTTACTCTAAAGATCGTGCAAGTACATCAATCTCACACAGTGTTCTGGACAGCAACGTTGCCACAGATTCTGGAGGAGTGATTTTCGCTCGCAATAGTGGAGCTATGGGTGGAGCTATCTACTCTGATCGCTCACGTTTATCAGTATCATGGAGTACATTTAACAATAACAGTGCTTCAAGAAGAGGAGGAGGCATTTATGCATTATTTAGTAATGTATACCTCAAAAGTAACAATTTATCACGAAACAATGCCTTATTTGGAGGTGGTATCAGCATGAAAGGAAATAATAAAAGGAATCGCCTTATTCTTTACAAGTGCAGCCTGACAAAAAACACTGCCAACAGTTGGGGAGGTGGTATTTTTGTGGATGGAAGTAAATTATATATTACGAAAACTGTTATAAGTGGTAACAGAGGAGGCCTTTGGGGTGGTGGAGTCTACGCAGAGCAAAGTGAGACATACATTACCAAAAGTGAGCTATCAACCAACATTGCCAACTATGGAGCAGCCTTGTACTCTTATTCTGGAGTTACTATCAGAGACTCTCAAATTGTAAAAAATATTGCTAAATCAGGTGCTTTGCACATTCAACAGGCAATTTTGATATTTCGTGATGTCAACACTGTAAGTTATAACAGAGAAAGCTCCATATACGTTCTTAACAGTGAAATTAGATTTGAAGGCCCAACCACACTCAGCAATAACCACGGCCTTCTTGGTGGAGCTATCTATTCCGTACAGAGCCTGATTTATTTTAAAGGGACAGATGGAACCATAAAAATTACAAACAACACGGCTGATTTAGGTGGAGGAATATTTCTAAGGGAAAGTTCCCTCTTGGTCAGTCAACCATTTCAATGCACTTTCAATATTGCACAAAACGGCGGAGGTATATTTGCTTACCTGAGTACTCTGAAATTTGAATCAAAAAACTACAGTTCTGGAAAATTGAAAATCATAATCACGGATAACATTGCCCATCAAAATGGCGGTGGAGTTGCTGCAATTTCATCTATGCTTACATTATTTCGGTTTTATTTGTACGTTAATAACAACACAGCACGTTTCAATGGAGGTGGGTTGTATCTTCAACAAAGTTCAAAAGTGCATGTTTTCAAAACATTGCATGAGAGTATTACAAACAAAATACGTCTAGTCAGGCTAGAGATAAAGAACAACATGGCCCAGTTTGGAAGTGGAGGAGGTGTATATGTTGATGATAGCACAGAGACGGGGAGCACCTGTAGAGGAGGTTCTACTAATGAGCAAACACAAAATGTAATCTCTGAGTGCTTCATTCAAACTCTCAATTTGTATGATTTTAGACCACTTGAAAATGACACCAGCTATGTAAACACGTTTATAACAAACAACACAGCATTGAAGCCTGGATCAGATGTGTACGGTGGTCTTTTGGATAGGTGCACACTGAATCCATTTGTGGAGTTCAATAATACACCGAATGCCTTAGAATGCTTTAGAAATACTGTTGAAGTATCGAGTAATTTACCAATAGCTTCAGACTCAGTAAAAGTGATGCTGTGCAATGGATCAAAGAACAGCAGTGTCATTAGTAGAGGTGGACTATTGAAAGTGAATGTTATGGCTGTTGATCAAGTTGGAAATCCAATGAATGCTACAATAAACGGTGTCCTTGTCACTGAGAGTGGAGTTGGTCGTTTCAAAGAAGGACAAACAATACAAACAATTAACGATCAGTGTACTGAATTAGTGTACAATGTGTTCTCACAGGACAGCTCTGCTCAAGTTGAACTACATGCTGACGGTCCTTGTGGTAACATTGGAGCATCGAGACAGATCATGAGTGTCACTTTCCTTCCCTGTACTTGTCCTGTTGGATTTCAGCAGATAAACAATTCAATAGAGTGCAGTTGTGACTGTGATCCAACGTTAGAGCAGTACGGCATCACTGATTGCTTTCACGACGAAGAAGCTGTACTACTGGAAACTAACATATGGATAGGGATTGGGAACAATGCTAACACTACAAACTACAATGTGTTTGATTGCCCATTTGACTTTTGTGTAGAAAAACCAGTCCAAATCAGTTTAAGCAGCCCCAATAGAATCAACGAGCAGTGTGCTTTCAATCGCAGTGGTGTACTGTGTGGAGAATGTCAACCAGGACTAAGTTTTGTACTGGGAAGCTCAAAATGCAAGCAATGTTCCAATGTTTACCTTCTTCTCCTTATTCCATTTGCTCTCGGAGGTGTGGCTTTGGTCGTGTTCATTCTTTTGCTTAACATTACTGTAGCTACTGGAAAAATTCTTGGTCTCATTTTTTATGCCAATGTTGTAGCTGCCAGTAGAGAACTCTTCCTGCTACCCAACGCTTCATTTGTTCTTACAGTGTTCATTCAATGGGTTAACCTTAACCTTGGTATCGAGACGTGTTTCTATGATGGAATGAACTCTCAGGCCAAAGTACTTCTTCAACTTGTCTTTCCTACTTACTTGTTTCTTTTGATGTTCATTATCATAATGCTGAGTAAATATTCTAACTCATTCGCAAAGCTTCTCTCAAACAGAAACCCAGTCGCTGCCTTAGGTACATTGATTTTACTTTCCTACACTAAATTCCAGCAATTCGTTATCATTGCAATGAAGCATGAAACAATAGACTACTCCAAGAAACAAATTTGGTTTTATGATGGTAACATTCAGTTTTTAACAGCTCAATACATTCCTCAGTTTATTGCTGCCATTTTCATCATACTTTTAGGTGGACTCTTTGTAATATTACTTCTGTTTGGACAATGGTTTCTTCGCTGTTCCAATTGGAAACTCATGAAATGGACTAAGAACACTAAGTTTACTGGCTTCATGGATGTGTACCATGCTCCCTTCACTCCCAAGCATCGCTACTGGGTGGGACTGCTTCTTCTTGCGCTCTTGACTCATCATACAGTGGTAGCATATTCTCCCAACAAATATTTACTCCTTCTGTCCGCAGGGTGTCTACCGGTCGGACTGATTGTGTTTAAAGCTTTCATGATTAAAGTCTACAAAATGTGGCTAAATGATTTTATAGAGACATTGTTTTTACTTAATCTTGTTTCCCTGGCATTTGGCACCTCTTACATAAAGATCACTAATGGAAATCCTCTGCTGTTGGCTAACACCTCAGTTGGCATTGCATTTACAGTCTTTTCTGTGTGCATTGTCGGCTTTCACTTTTACAAGTTTGTTATTACGAAAATGGTTTTGTTCAAAAAACTGTGTCAAACATTGAAAAACGCAGCTCGTAAGTTAACACATAGCGAGACAAAATCAATGCTGGAGGATCGAGCATCTATACTGGTCACTGCTAACAATCGACTAGCAGACTAGCAGATTGTAATACTGACTATAAATATCGTGCCAATGAAACTACAAGAGATAATCAGCTGAGACTGTCGTACATGGACGAGCTGGCCCCAGTGGCCGACAGTGACTATTATAATTCAGTAACTTCCTCTGTATCAAGCTCTAACAGTATCAGGGAAAGAGTAGTTTCTTCAGTAACGCACACAGTTGTTGATATAACAGAAGAACAATTGTAATTCAATATATTGACAGATTTGTACGTTTTTCTATAGCTATATCTGTTAATCTATACACACTAATTTCTGTTGAGTTCACAAAATTTGCTACGTACTGCTGCTATAATAAATTGCATAAATACAGTCAAAGGCACAAATTAAGATTCTAGATACGCTTAGCCAGCGATCAATATATAATTGTAAGCCGTGATTGTCTGGATGTGTCTGGTTCTTCTTTGTGTGTATCAATTCTTATTTCATTGTTGGTATAATCATAGCGGGGCCTATTATTAGCAATAAATTGTGACATATTGTATGGCTATGTGTTACAGTTATTGAATATTAGTATGTGTGTGCGTATATTGCTGTGTACCGAGAATAATTATGGTTTTTCTAAGTTGCATGATGGATTGATACGCAGTTCGGTTGTTGAAACAATATCTACATAGCTATAAACATACAAACGCTATTTTCAGTTCCACTTGTTTGTTTGTCATCTTGTTCACTAATTTGTTAACTTGGCAAATGACAAACAAGCTAGTAGAACGACATTAATGTTCGTTGAGTTCTATGTACATTTATACAACACCTCCATTAGCAAGTTAGTAGCAAATACATAGGCTTCAGACAGTCTTTAATGGTTACATGCTCACACCCATTTTCTTGCTTATATAGTTACACCACTAGGTATATTTAAATTCTAAAACCAGAGCTAAATTGTTTGTATACCCTAATTATAAGAATGTATTATACCGGTTCTTTATAACTATATAGCTATAGAGTTGTGTAATGGCAACCAGGTATTGATGTCTACTAGAGTGAACTGCACAACAATTGTCCAGAGCTAGTAGGTGAAACCTAGGGATGGCTTTATTAAGTTGTTTAGGGTTACCACTTATAAACCACTGTATTGCTATATATTTGTTATCAGGCTTTGAAAGCTTATTTTCGTGGTCATATTTTCATTGTATGCTCTGACTATGTCATAGACGTAGCCTACTATCTGTGGCTACTATTCGAATGTCAAAATTTTTGTGGGTCGCTTTTCTGTTATGCATGGGGTTCTCGGTAACGAAATAACGAAAATAAAATTCCACAAAATTTCCCACTTTGAATTTTTCAAACTTTTTCCAACTACACTACAGCCAAGGCAAACAGTTCTCTGAGCGTTTCACATGTTTTCGATGTGGTTCGACACTTTCGAACTTCTTTGAACTACTCTGCATATAATATGGTACACGATTTGGTGCACCCCTGTAGCTATGTGGTGTAGCTGCAAGCATATTGTTGTTATAAGTGTGGTCAGCAGTGATTAGGTTTCTCTACAACAATATGTACAGTTAACAGTTAATGAGCTATGTGTTATTCATTGAATGTGGGTAGATCCATTTCCTGTTTCTAGATGTAGGAGCTGCCATAAATATCGTGCTCATTTTGCAAAATCTTTAGTCACTGTATGCTAAAGACTGGTGAACAGACAGATTAGTGGACATGAATTCATTGCTGTTGTCACTAGCCATCATTCTTGTTGGCACAATTGCTGGTAAATAAACACAATTGTGTAAGTACGTCATGCAGATATGGTATAATTATTTACTTATTGATTGTTAAATGGTAGTATTTTATGCTTGCTGCACAGTTTTATAGTTAGCCATTGCATGCATGCATGTCATGAATGACAATGTTCTTGTTTTGTCTCAGTTCAAGCCCAGTTTTCCTGTTTCACTGCGCCTAATTGTACTGATGGTGAGATTATCACTGAATCTTCCAATGCCGAGGATTGTTGTGTAAATAATCCTGCTGGAATGTTTTTCACCAATGGAGAAGAATGCTTCCAATGCATTGGTAAATAAATATATAATGCCCTGTCGTGTTTAACTATATAGCTAGCTCTCTCTCTCTATATATATATAGCTACCATTTTACATGCAGTCTCTGCATAACTATCATACTATAATTATTATACAGTGCAGAGGAGTCCATATATTTTTCTAGCCTTGATAGAATTTATATCCTATAGCAATCTATATTAACTTTTGACATTAATTCTTGTACGGCACATAATTACAGTTTTTATGCATGTAGAATCTATAGTGACTCGGATATACGATATAATCTATCACATGGTTTGTTGATTAGATGACACTATTTTCTCTCGATCCACCAACTTTTACTTACTTTTGAGATGCCTATATAGCTCTCTTTTGTTGCCTTGGATCACTGGGTTTGTTATGTAGCTGGCAAGAATACAAAATGTTGCTCTATAAAAAAAAATTACACTGCAGTTGAAGTCTGTGCACTTATTCTCATGTATACAATTATAGTGTACGGCTGGGGCTTGGACAGTTTCAGCAGACCAGAGAGCCAAACACCGTACATGATTCCACTGGCATACTCTAAAGGTCCCCCTGCAATGATATTTCTAGATATTATTGATAATCAAGAAGGAACAGGTATCAACTAAAATTGCAGTGTAAAAATGTAGTTCAGTGATTTTTTTCTTTATAGCTGAAAGAAACATTGACTACACGGAAAATGAAAACGGTGTTTTATTTCTATCACTTGACCCGGCTAGGACTACCTCTGTAACATTTAGACCAGACAATTTTGCATTGGAAATGGATGAGACTATAGAATTTGAGCTAGAAGTGACAAATAGTCCGTTCGATAATTCTTTACCAAACGTTTTTTTCCGAAGGAGAATAGAACTCACTGTAGAAGATAGCACAGGTGAGTTACTGTTTTCCCATAAAGTATAATTATAGTAAAACAAATTCTTCAGGACTTGAGTTTCGATTAAGAGAAGTCGATAGATCTGAAAGGGAAGATAATGGTGTAATTGAAATTGTTGTGGAGGTGGCAAATCAGAGAGACTTAGCTTCAAGCATATCTCTTGTTCTCACTCCCAGAGTTGCTCTCGAAAGTTTCACACCTAAACCATCTACCACTCCATTTGATCGAGCAAGTACTCGTAAGTTTAGAAGTAATATGAATTCTTGATAATCAAGTACTATCATCTATATAGACAGCAGTGGCAGAGACGATTTCTCCACCGACCCCATTACATTAGATTTTCCGATCGGAAGAACTCGGGAAGTGATTGGAAATGTGACAATTTTTGACGATCTGATTAATGAAGCTCTGGAGTATTTCGTTGTTGTTTTAAGCTTTGCAGATCCAGATAATATGCCATCAACTGTTTCTATTAAAGGTACCGGTGTGATCCGTTGTGACATTGTCGACAATGACGGTGAGTGTGTACTAAAAAAGAATGACACAACACATAAACGATAACTGTATATTTTACAGATATTTTCATTGGATTTCAACTACCGAATGCAACATACCCTGAGATGGAAGCAAGTCACGCAGTCACTATTATTAAAGGAGCAGGCAATGTTACTGAGCAAATTATCACTGTTGTGATTAATATGATAGAAACTGTTCCTCCTGGCACTTCATTTGATACAGCTACACGTATTGAAGATGTAGCCTTTGGAACGAGCAGTACCTCTCTAGTTCGACCAATAGCACCAGATGCAAGCGAATTGACAATTTTAGTAACCCTGTTTGAGGATACTGAGCCTGAAAACACAGAGGCTGCCCAGCTCACACTAGAGCTGCCGACTGATATTATAGGGGGAGGTACACCTCCTCGGTTTGAAATTCTTCCTGAGTTCCCCAACTTCTTCGTAATTATTGAAGATGATGATCGTAAGCACTAGCTCATGCCAAAATGATGATTAATCATAATTATTACACAGTGTTTGTTCTTGGTTTTGAAAACACTTCTTATACGATTGACGAAGGAGTTGGTTTCCAAGAAGTATGTGTGAGGATTTTTGAGCCTCGAGATGATATTACTATCAGAGTGAATTTGCTTGTGGCTTTGGAAACAGTGGTTGATACTGCAGGTAAATAGTGATTGCTTGTCTACGTTCTTCGTACATATTTGATCTTTTCTTTATCAGATGAGACCGACTACACTCCTACTGCTAGATTTGATACTGTTCTTACTTTCAATGATGATACTCGCAGGGGTTGTGGCAACATTATGATAACAGATGATCTAGTCTATGAAAATCAAGAACGATTTTCTCTGCGTCTGGGTGACCTTGGTGGATCTCTTGGTCTCCCACGCAACCTTGTTATGAGTCCAGACGCAAGTGAAATCATTATACTGGACAATGAAAGTGAGAATAACATAATTATTGTCCTAACATTTTCATAATTAAACAATTTATTCCTATGAAAGCAAGCTACATGGCCGAGTAACATGCCCTTCAATGGCAATTGTAGACAAGCTGTTGATATACCACAAGAATTTTTCTTGTCTAAGTAGCTAGTAGGTATAGTAAGTAAAAATGAGATAATAGTCCATTAAAAAGCTTAGGATTTCAATGATACCCATTTCAGGAGCAAACCCTAAAATTAATAGATATGAAGTTTTATAGTAAAAAAAGAGATATCATGAATAATTGTTTAGAATATGCTGTGGTTCTTTGCTATACCTTAACAAATACATATACAGTGTTGACTGTTGGTTTCATTGGGGCACCATACTCTGCCAGAGAGGATGACGGACCAATGATATTCACTGTGGGTGTGACTAGTGCTCACACACTAGACAGAGATATTGTACTGTCCTTCTCAACTGCTGATAGTACACAAACAGGTATTATGCATGCATGCATGTGAATTCAAGCATGCATGGGTGATGTGCATGCATGGCAAACTATAAACCCATTTTTGCATGTGATATTATGTACCTATAGCTATATATAGCTAAGTTTAAAGGGCATGCAATTATTCATGTGCAAATTAACTCTACTACGATATTGATACTCCAGATATGGCCCTTGCTGATGTGGACTACACTGCAGTTGATGGAATGCAGATTATTCTTAACGGAAACATGATGACAGTAGATGTTGCTGTGGATTTGATCAATGATAGTGATTTTGAGCCAGATGAGATATTCAGAGGCCTTCTTATTCTCACCAGTGGAGAGAGAGTGAGTGTGGGGGCTGACTCAGCCAATGCCACAATCATTGATGATGAAAGTGAGTGCCACCACACACCCACACACACTCGTATTACACACTTTCATACACACAGTACTATACATACTTTCATCATGCATACACTAATTAATATTATAGCTACACACTACTTACATACTACATGTGTGCATATACACACATGTAGATACTCAGGTATGTATACAACACATACACAAACATCTTCCCACACACATATGTATATAAGCACAATTGAATAGAGCTACACTCCATCCATAAATCTAGGTCATTATTCAGTGTTAGTAATTATTCTCTCATAGTTGCTTGTCAAGATTTGGGTGACCTTGAAAATGGCAGAATTGTGTACTCCCGTAACTCCACTGCTCCGCACCTGGAGGGCACTGTTGCTATGCACTTTTGCTTCCCTGGATTTATTCTTGTGGGAGAAATGATTCGAGTATGTCAAAATGATACCAGGTTCAGTGGAGTCCCACCAGTATGTATACGTAAGTCTTTTAAGTGTGAAGGCTGGTTTATGATACGATTTTATAGAGCTTATACGTATAACGCAGTACATTGATGTTTTCATATAGAGCATTTTTCAGCGTAATGCCAGCATTCTAACACTAGCGTTATATTATATAAACCAGCCTTAATTATATGCCTGCATGTATATTTGTTATACAGCCATCGAGTGTCCTCCACTCCCAATGATTGACAATGGAGTTATCGTCTACTCTACTGCTCTGACACCTGAAAATAATTATGGGCTGGACACTGTGGCTACTTACATCTGTAATAGTGGCTTCAGACTGGATCTTGCTGAGGGTGGCTCCGAGACTAGAACGTGTGTGGACGATATGGACAACGATGCAGAGGGAGTTTTTGATAGGCAGGCTCCAAGATGTGTTCGTAAGTATACAAGTACATATATGTGACAGGCTCTGGGAAAAGGTCCCAATTTGCGTAAATATCACTATTGAGTTACAGTCAAAAAGTAGCTAGGTGACCGATGTGTGTGCAGTCATAACTCTGACTAGGATGACGCTATTGAGGCATAGGGGAGGTTTCATTACCTACGATCTCTCATGTCATGTACTTAGTTATAAATTGATCGTGTGCGCCAATTGAGCCCTTTTCCCAGAGCCTGTCACATGTAGATCAAATGTTACATAAAGTTGTACACAAGAGTATAATGGGAATAATTATAGCTAGCTAGCTACTCTATATGTATAGGTATAATGTATGTGTGTTCAACCAGACATTGTTGCATTGTTTATGTATAATGCCAATAAGTACTAGCGTAATTGCTATAATACTCTTTTGATTTTCTTGCTATACCTAAGTAGCGAATGTCTTGTTTAGTTACTATCACTATCTTGTACATAAACAGCTACTGGATTCACTGTCAATGACACACTGTCTGGAGATCCACTATACACTGTCCCTATCAATGTACCTGACAAGAGCTCGATCATGAACGTTGGACCAAACGATCCCATTAACCTCTGCTTTGAAATCCATGGGGAGGACAATGCTCTCTTAAACCTTGTCAGTGATGCCTGTGTCAGTGTGAATGCTCGCTATGCAATGGTTCGTCCTATGGAAAACATTAATATTGTGGATAGAGTATATGTACGTGCCACTGGCTCAGATGGAATTTGCCGAAATATTGAGGTGTCACTAAATCAGTGTAGTGCATTTGTGGACAATGTCGCTGTAAATGATTTTGTGTCTGCTGGAATATCGGTCCGAAGGTTCAGAAATCGTGTGAGAATCATGGTTCCTAACTGTGCTGATATTGATCTGGTTATGTGGGTGTCTTGCATCAATACAACATTCTGGAGTACATTAAGCACTGGTGAACTGGAAGTCACTTTCTCTGCTCCTAACATCCGATTCACAATTGCTAGAGGATTGGACCTGGCCGAACGGTCACATGGATTACTAGGTCAATTAGCAGTCATAATTATTAGCTGCATTTTATACTAATCACTGTACAGACATAAACATGCTTAGCTATAGTCATGCATGATTTATGTCTCAACTGAGAATATCTCTCTGTTTTAGTACTGAAAACTTTGGTTGATGCCCATGCAATTGTGTGCTTATGTAACGAGATTACTTGTCATTTATTGCTAGCCCTTTCATTCTAAATTGCCCAAATGGATGACTCAATATAATATTTTTGTGCATGGTTTGTTACAGGTCAGTTTTGGAATGTTCCCATCCAAGTGGAGCGCTACACAGGACCTGTTAGAGACGGTGCCAACTGTGACAGCTGCTATGTCATCACTACCAACCACCCAGACGAACCACCACGATCATTTGTCGGGTGGCTATACCCACTTACGTGGGAATACAGAAGAGAATACTGTCTCTATGCTGGGGAAAATCAAGCTGGTCCACTCTACGAGATCTTAGATGACAGTATGAATAGCCCAGTGATATTTGGAACATATAGGGACTACATTGTGGCTGAACCATATGCCACAGATTTCAATTACAGTCACTTTGAGGAATCCAGGTGTGGTGAGGAAGAGACACCCCAATAGTAGACTATGTAGATAGTTATTGTACTGAACTGATAAGGTAGATATATTTTTACATGTTACAAACCTATATTCATGAAAGCATATAGGAAATGGATTTTATAGCAATAGTGCTATAAACTTGAACAAATCTATACTTCTTGTTGTAGCTCACGTACTGTGGATGTGTATGTGTATGTCTCGTTTGTAGCTAAACTATAACCTCGATCTGCTCACATTTATTGTTTCACTAATACGGCTATATAGCTATAGCTATAGTTCTATAGTTTAATCTAAGAGATTCAAAGATGACAATAATAGTTATATTGGACTCTATATAATTATGGTATATATGATGTGGCCAGGCAGACTGACCATATTTTAGCACTGCCGTATCCATTAACAATGATAAAACCACAACGATAAATCACAAAAATTACTCACTTTGAACTCATAACACACCACCAATACAAATAATTAACCATACTGTATAGTTAGCTAGCTATACACTGATGATAAACACATTCAACAGTTTGTATAATTATGATAATACACCAAGCAATCCTTTCATTTTATCAGTGTGCCAATTATGGTGCTTGCTAACCCTATCACAGCTACTAAACTTAGTAACATGCTATACACAAATAAATAATAGCAATCCCCTGTGCATGTGCCAGGAGGATAGATCATATCTCTTATTTCGTCACTTGTATAGCAGTGACGACAGCACACTCTCCTGATATGGCGTATTATGGTCAGAAAAAATCTCCATACCACGGCCAAAATAGCACAAAAGGTAGGAGAAAGAAGTATTGCCTTTGTGGAATTGTACTAGTGCTCAAATCTGTAGACTTGTAAAAATCACTGCTTTCACTAGTTTTGCTGTTACTATATAATCCAATGACATATATAATCAAGAATGGGATATCTTGAAACCAGATTATCAGACTTCCCATAAAATCATTTCGAGTGGAATCGTTCCATCCCATCAGGCAATTTTCTGGTTGTCTTCTAGAGTGTCTCCGATCGCTTTTTGCTAGTCCACCCTCGTCTACTGCCACTAACTCATACTCATTGTGCTGTTTTCTTGTGCAGCAGCACCATTTGCAGACTGCCAACAAAAGTCCAACGAAACTTACTAACAATTGCAGAACACTCAGAAAAAATCCAATTGTTCCGAATATCTCCCAAGCAGTCCTCATATCATTGTTTTCGTGGAGAAAGTGTTGATCTTTGTACGATATTATCTCTTCATATATCTCAAATGCAATAAAAACAGTTGATATGAAAAAAATTAAAGCTTTTAGCACTATATTCTTGAATGACGGATATGTTTCCATGTTTGCACTCTTCTTGAAAAGTATATTTATACCTAGCTATGGTATCTAAGCCTATTAGTTATGTTTTAGGCAAGCACTGTGTCACGGTGTGGTCAGGTGCTGCTTATCAACATGTAGAGCATGCATATTATAATTATGGTGATGATTGTCTATACTCTGCTGAATTGGCGCTCTGTGCATGTGCATGATTGTGCCATTGTGTGAGGCACTTGGTCAGCATTATGTACAAAAATGGCTATATTCTATGAGGTGCCGTTTGTCTCAAAACTATGTAAAAGTGGGCTATTTATAAATGTCCATGGGTATTTATAAATGTCAGTTGGTATTTATAAATGTCAGTTGGTATTTATAAAT
>VSKX01003034.1_pt1 | contig 12826 bp, 8 predicted proteins | sample 4799481 | NCBI WGS metagenome assembly VSKX01 (sample SAMN12179537, study PRJNA552185) | sponge metagenome | biome: deep-sea hydrothermal plumes; feature: spots directly above weak diffusing fluid; material: sea water; isolation source: sponge from the Swan site of a hydrothermal vent ...
ATGACTCGAACCCCCTCCACCGAGCATAGAATGACTCGAACCCCCTCCACCGAGCATAGGATGACTCGAACCCCCTCCACCGAGCATAGAATGACTCGAACCCCCTCCACCGAGCATAGGATGACTGGCCATTCCGCCATGGAAGTAGGGAGACTGTATTGATGGTAGCGAGTACTCAATAGGTTCAGTTTTAACTCTAGTCACTAGTTGAGGAGGTTGAGAGCGTTCCATATTAGCGTGTCCTGGTAGGTCGCTCTGAGAAGCTGCCGTAGCGTCCATGAGTCGGCCCGAGCGCAGCCCATGCATCTGCGAAAGAGCTTAGGCTTGCAGCTTGGTACACAACAGTGTTTTTTAGTCTAGTAACCACGAGCCACGTGGGTGGGGCGTCGTATGGTAAAGATCGGTAACAAGAAAACACCCGATTGTTTTCTTTTATAACGTAAAAGAAAAATCATAAAATCGTAAAAAATAATCAATAAATAATTATGTGATTATTAATTACTAAGCTAACTAACAATCACACACTACAATAACACAGCACTTGAGAAACTGTTTATTTTTGTTTTGTTTCGTTTTCTTAACACTTCCATGACAGGTGGCAGCAGAATGAACAAAGTACAGAGCAGCAGGAAAGAGTTACCAAGGATACACATGACAACAACGTCAGCATGTATATCAGCGTCCGTGATCCACAGAAATAAATACAATGGTAGCAAAGTTGTGCTCAAAACAATAATCAGATAACTGCCGATTTTAAATCGACTGGTTGAGAAGTTTTTGTTCATTTTGACATTAGTAAAACAGCTGAGAACAAATAGTGCAAACACTTGAGTATACTTGTATACCCAGACTAGAAGCCACAATTCTTGAGAGCCTTGCCTACACATGGGGGACACGATGACTTTACCATCCGGGCTAACCCTACCAGTACGTGAGAGTGATACCTCAGCTGGAGCAAACACTGTGCTCAGAGTACCGATAAGCAAATCCACACAGACTTGCAAGCCAACGATGCCACACAGTGCATTGTTGGACAAACAGCACCCAGGTCGGTCAAAATGAGTGAATATTCGATACAAACGCCAAACGTGAGTAATTAGAGGTGCAAAGATGAGTGAAATGCTGATGGGAAGTAACCAAAGATTGAAAACCAGACAAATCTGAGCTCGTCCTTCTAAAACGGGCAGTGTTTTGTACGGCCACAGAAATAGTAGTAGAGTGATGATGATTATGTAGCAACCGATGAAAACAGAGTGATTTAATTTCGAATTTGATGCTCGAATACTTTTGTGCTTTCTGTGCACTATTGTAAGGACTTGCAATGCAGAGATAACAAACAATTGAAGCAGTGTTATCAAAGTAAACAAAGAAGCTACTTCAATCCTTACACTTTCGAGTTGTATTCCCAATGTAGTGTTGATAAGGTTGTTATTGTTGAACAGGGAAAGGGAATCATTGAATTTGTAAAAGTGTCCGATCACCTCAACTGTCCTGTTGGAAACTTGAAAAATATTAACTCTTCTTTTATTGTAGCCCGTAGTACTGTCGAATTTAATTGAACCAGAAAGCCCGCTAAATGGTTTATCTGCCGCAAGATTAGAGCTAACCAAGGAGTTGAAGCGCTCATCCCCACAGGGACTAGTATTGTAGAAACCAAGTGTCTCATTTACAGCAAGTGCTAATGCCAGAATAGAGTCGTACACAAGTGAGATTGTGTCACAGTTTGAGTCACCGCTTGTAGCCCAATGCTGATCAAAGCACCCGTGAACATGTATACATTCACTATCGTTGTTTATACTGATAGCTGTGTCAATATTGAAATCAAAACTCACCAGAAGTAAACCGTTCAAAAGAGCCTGTAGCTTATCTACCTGACACTCATCGTACAGGGACAGCTGTTTGTATTTCAGTCCCACAACGATCAATTGGAACACTGGGTACACCACTCTCTTGTCTATTGCATCCCACAGCAGCTCGCAAACAAGAGGCGCTCCAGCCATTACTATGACAACCCGTCTTGTATCGTCCAAATGTACACGACTCTGTCCTATTGCTCTCAAAGCAATTCTTCCACTTAATTGTTTAGTGAAGCGTTCAATAGATTGTTTGTATAATTTATTATCACTGTCATAGAACAGTACAACATTCTCCCAGTTTTGATGCTTTACCATTGAGATTACAGCTTCCGTTAGGTCCAACTGCGACCCAACAATTCCGTAGCTATTAGCATACACATCTCTGTTCTGCAACAATGGTGAGGTCGATAAGTGAATGTGCGAAATGGTCACTCGGTTTGCAAGAGAAGAAAGAATGCTAACAGGGTCTTCTTGACTAATGGCAGGACCCACCATTCCAATAACACAGCCCTGACTCTCGAGAGTAGAGTATGCAATATTCTCCACATAGCTAACAATAGTTTCTTCGGTAGAGCCTGAGTTGCCTCTCACGAGAGATAATGTGTAGTTAGGCAGTATGTCTCCCTCGGTGTTGATGTGCTCCACTGAACATTGAGCAGCTGACGACAAGTGACCTCCTTCATCTGTTGTGCTGTTCTCTTGGAAGAAAGTGACGACTAACAATGGCCGCGTCAGGGAGGTACCGGGACTGCACTGCAGTACAAATGCAAAGCAGGCTAGCAGCAATACTTTACTACCGGTAAGCATCTTAATCTGTTTAATAATTAGTAAGCTAGCTGTACTCAACTGCGCATGCTTGTATGTGCGTAGCCTTGTCCCCAGGCCGAGTTGTCTCTACAATAACGCTGGTCGACGTTCTCTTAGAGAAAAAGCGGCCTGGGAACGAGGCTAGCTTGTGCGATGTCTGTACTGCGCATGCACAAGATCGATGTCATAAAACGAGTGATAATAAGGCAGCACATTCGATATTCATGAGCAACTAAATATACAAAACAGTGAGCATGTTGTGAAAACAATAAAAAAGTTATTATATATAAAATCGACTAGAGCCTTCCATTGGAATGCTTTCGTCTTCAGCTTCAAAATCAAATTGTTGTGTTTTTACGAGGTGAGGAAAACGCTCGTAGAACAGCTCGCGTAACTTAGGAACAAGAGGAGGCAAGCAAACGAGAAATATGAAAAGCAGTAGTATGGAGTTAAACATTAGGATGATGACGATAAAATCGGCTGAAGAGTGTGGGCTTGAGTTGAACAGAAGCACGTAATATATTAGGAAACCTACCACCATCACTATGCTAGTCAGGTACACTAGCACTCGAAGTGTCTTCGTTCGAAATGATTGATTCTTGATTTTACGCGTAAGGATCGTTAGCACTACAACGATAACGATTATGACAACACGAAAGCCAAAGATCAAAGCAATTGACCAAAATGGATTGTTGCTAATACATATCTGAGCAGCTAATTCGAAGTTTGCCGGGCCCTCGTTGACGGTGATATTTCTGTAGACAACTTGCTGTGGATCTATAGCTCCCCAGAGAGTTCCGAGCAGTACATCAACTCCGAGTAAGATGAAAACAAAAGCCATGAGATAATGATCGGCAATAAACCGACCAGGATTGAGATAATGCGTGAAGATACGGTACAGTCTCCATGTTCTCACTGCAACTGCTCCAAACGTCAGGGTGAAAGAGATGGGGAGTAGCCAGCCCCACGTCAGGTTGCAGAGAACCTTAGTCGTAAAATCATCAAATAGAGAGTAGTTGCGCAAAACATATGTAAATATTGTAAATACAAAAAGGTACATTCCGATAAAAGTCAGTTGACTGAGTTTGGGACTCGAAGCTTTGACCGAGTGATACGCTCGATATTTGATCGTCAATACGTGCAAAATTATCACCATTAGCAGTTCAATAAATACCACTATGAGTAGAATAATGCAGATTGCAGCATCTACCCTGAATAGCTGGTTAGGAAAGCGATACTCAATGGCATCCAAAGTAAAATTATCGCTGATAATAAATGAGTGTCCATCGAAATAACCTGCTTTGAAGTCTACACCGTCAATTACTTGAAACACGGATACAATTCGAGGTAGAAATCCCGATTCGTTGTCAAATCTAATTCGACCGGACACTCCTTCAAAATTAAGGCTGTAAAATTCATCGAGAAACATGTTTGTGACCAATGTGTTCCCATATTGGTACTGAGTGAGGTCCAATCCAGGCACTCGTTTAGTCACTCTATCCAATACAACAGACCACGCCCACAGAGAATCGTAGAAATAGGTGGTCCAGACGGAATAGGAAATATTCACATTATTTTGCTCGTCGATCTTCTTCCTAATTAGCTCATCATACTCTAAAGAGGTCAATGAAGAGTATGTCGATGGCTGGGTTTCGTTGATATGCAACAACTGGTAGGATAAAAACAACACTCGATTGAGAGCAGTTTTTCGCATTTCCTCTCCAGAGCAACTGTAGAATTGATCTTCAAACACGAAACTTATGTCGGTAGCAACTTCGCTGAACGGATTGCTGGTGATGATCCACTGGTAGGCGGGGTAGACCATCCCCCGGGAGAGAGCCAGACAGAGGATCCTCTGTGTTGTAAGTAGGGGCGTGTACAGAATGTTGATACGAAGTCCGAGTTCCATAATATCGGTTAGAGGAATATATGTCTCGTCATACACCGGTGCAAAGAACCCAGCTTTTACGTTCGAATCGTTTAGATTCGCTAGCATGTCGTTTAAATCCCGAGCTGTGCTGTAGTAAAACTGTCTAACCTCGTAGTACAGAATACCTATTCTTTTCCATTCGTAATTACGCATAAACTTGATTGTTAATTTCACAAACGCTTCAGCCGATCCCAAACTACCTAGTGAGTACGGGAAGGTAGCCCTGTTTGACAACAATGGACTTCCACCTCCGTGAATACTGACGAGCGATAATTCTTCTCGACTGGTAAGGGAAGAGATTTCGAGGGAGGAACTTGAGCACCCGGGACCGATAATTCCAACGTGACTCATTCTATTGGCACCTGGGTTATAAGCACCACCGATAGCCTCATAGGCTCTGTCGACATATTCACAACCACAGTCACCATAATCCAGCTCAATATTGTAGTCAGGAAGTATTACAGTTTGGTTATTGATCTGTTCTTTGGCTAGCTCCAATGCAATGGATAGTTGTGGCCCCTCACTCCAAGAGGGGTTGAACTGTTGGTCGGGGTAGTAGGGATAGGGCAGTAGCGTGAGAATGTAGAGTGTTCTGTTCTTGCTGCTTGCAGCAGTGACACTGACTTGCGTGGAGGCGAGCAGAAAGACAATACCAACCACGAACACTTGTACTTTATAAGCAACCCTCATCATCATTCACTCATGAGCTAGCCTTCAGTGACTAGCTAGCTAAGTGCTATAAGTGCTTCAGGGCTGATTAGTGCTGATTAGTCTGCAGAGGTACTATACTATAATTATAAGGTGTGGTTGGTTTTGACAGTTGGCACTCTAGAGCCAGAGCTGGCTATGAATATCAGGCTATGCAAACAGCAGCTGCGTCGACTGTACAATAAACTATGTAGCTACAGTACAGTAGTGTCTATACTTAGAGCATGTTAGAGTGCACTCTTGGTAGTATACAAGGATATCTATAGTATATAGAAGACTATCAATAGTACAGCACAGTTTATTTTATATACATATACACACCTTGAACAAACTGAAAAACAGCTAGGATATACATGTATTAAAAACATTGAAACTGACAGAAACTCTGATTTCATCAATATGTCTCAAAGATAAATGACATCTGTTCTTTCCGCAGACGAAATCTCACTCTCAGAGTCATTTAGGAAATTCTGCTTCTTAGTTGGGAAACATTTCATTACGAGCTCCTCTTTGAACTTAGGCAGCAGGGGAGGCAAGAAGACCAGACTGACAAACAGGAACAGCATTATATGTAATGCTATCACAATGGCGCTGAAAGATAGAGGTGACAGCGGAGCCTGTAAACGAAACAGAAAATAGAGCAGAAAGCCCATCAAAGTATCAATTGTGAACAAGAACACGAGCGCACGAAGTGTCTTTGTGGTGAAGGATTGATTCTGTATGTTTCTAGTAAGAAAAGCGAGCACTAACACCACTAGCATGAGCACTACCCTATAGCCAAGCACCAAGCCACGAGACCACCATGGACTGATCTGGCTCTCACAAAGCCGCATAAGAATATCATATTTCCTGACACCGTCAATTTGTGTGAAGTGATTCACCACAAGCTTCTGTGGGTCTATAAACACCCAGAGAGTTCCGAGCAGTACATCAACTCCGAGTAAGATGAAAACAAAAGCCATGAGATAATGATCGGCAATAAATCGACCAGGGTTGAGATAATGCGTGAAGATACGATACAGTCTCCAGGTTCTCACCGCAACCGCTCCAAACGTCAGGGTGAAAGAGAAGGGGAAAAGCCAGGCCCAGTGAAGATTACACATTATTTCTGTTACTGGATCGTTAAATACTTGATAACCGATATTTGCAATGTATAGAAATAGTGTGAGAATAAATAGATAGCATCCAACGTACATTATTTGGTTTAGTTTGAGACTTGTCGCTTTTACTGATGGATAATGACGATACTTAATCGTCAGTGCATGAAATATGACCAGGACTACAAGCTGAAGTATCGTTATGGCAACAAAGGCCGCTAGTAGCTTCGGATTTCTCTCGTTAAATTCATCAGGAAATTGATCAGGTATGTATTCGAATGGTGTGACCTTTATCAAACCGTTTTCGTCGTTGAAAGCCACCAAGAGTGCCGTACTATTCACTACTTGAAACACGGATGTCTGTCTGAGTAAAAATCCAGACTCTCGATTAAATTTTATTCTTCCAGATACTCCGCTAAAATCGAGACCATAGAATCCCTCGAGCAGCATGTCAGAGAGCAGGGTGTTGCCGTAGCGATACTGTGTCAAATCGATACCTTTTTGAGAGAGTCCGTCTAAAACCACGGCCCAAGCCCACAGGGAATCGTAAAAATAAGTCGTCCAAATTGAATAAGTGAGGTTACTTTGTTCAATTTTGTCTTTAAATATCTGGTCGTATTCTGTGAAGGAGTATTTTGAATATGTCGAAGGTGCCGTTTCATTTATCGGAGAGAGTTTGTAGTTGAAAAAGAATGTTCTATTGAGACCAACATTGCGCATTTCTGCAGCAGAACAATTGTACTCTTTTCTCTTAAAATAAAAACTAACCTCTGTGGCGACTTCTTCGAAAGTGTTGCTAACTATAATCCACTGGTAGTATGGGTACACCATGCCGCGATGATACGCCAGGCACACTATGCGTTGTGTTGTGGAGACAGGTGTTAGTAGTAGGTTTACCCGCAGGCCTTCACTAACAATCACACTCAAGGGAATAAACCAATCATAAACAGGTGATAGAAAACCAATACTTGGGATAATCGTTTCAGCGGTTTCGTTAAGCCGCGATAACACAGTTTCGATTTTTTTAATGGTTGTTGTGTAGAATAAGCGACTCTCATCGAATAAAGCACCAATTCTCCTCCATTTGTGTTTCAGCATAATCTGTACGGCCACTGCAGCAAAGGATTCGCTAGAACCCAATACACCTATTGCGTACGGTTTCGTGGTCCTGTCAGAGAGCAAGGGACTGCCCCCTCCGTGCACCGTTACCATGGAGAGCTCCTCACGGCTGGACAATGCAGTGATGGCAACAGATGAGCTTGAGCAGCCCGGACCGATAATCCCAATCACAGCTTTTTCTGCTGGCGAGTAAACATTGCTAACCACTGCTTCGTAAGCTTCAGTAGTGAATTGGCAACCACTATTTCCTTGTATCAGTTCAATATTGTAGTCGGGAAGTATTGCCGTTTGGTTATTGATCTGTTCTTTGGCTAGCTCCAATGCAACTGATACTTGTGGCCCCTCACTCCAAGAGGGGTTGAACAAAGGGTCTGGATAGGGCAGCAGAGTAGCAATGTAGAGTGTTCTGTTCTTGTTCTTGCTGCCTCCTGCAGTGCGGCTTATACTGATTAGAACCAGAGTGCCAATCAAAAAAACTTGCAAACTACAAGAAGCCATTTTAATTAATATGAGATTATTAGTCTGCTATGTCAGCGTGTTGGTTAGCTAACTAAGTGAAGCTGTTATAGTAGAGTGTCGGGTTATGAGTAAGTGGGTGTGTTGCAGTTATAGTAAACATTGATAATTTTTGATATTCATGACTAAAAATGTGATTGTCAATCAAGTAGTGAGGAGGAAGTGAATCATTTCCTGTCGTGAACACGTTATTTGTTGTGATATTTTACTTCTTGTGCAGCTGAGGCTACGGGAGGAAGCAGTAACAATAGAACAGTGAAAAATATGACACAATTGTGTACTGTGCTGAGAACAATGAATCGTACCAACACAGCTGCATGACTGATTTGCAGAATGTACGATATAACGTAACCACTGACCAATACAACAGAGAGTGTGTATACTAGTAGAATGATTCGTCTTGTTTTGAAGTCTTTGTGGGGGATCCGTCTAGTCAAAATAGCCAACCACAGAGCTATGCCCATAACTAGCAAATTGAAAGCAAGCTGTGAGATTAGCCAATGAAGCGACGAAGATTGTAAGCACTCTATTTCGAGAAACACTTGAAGGTTGAATACATCGTGTCCCCCGTCCCCCTGTTCAGTTATCATTTGCCGTCGTAGCACCATCGGAACGAGTCGGTCAAACCCCACCCACAGAGCACCAAGAAACAGACTGCACAGAAACATTATAAAAATAAACGAAATGAGTGCAGTGTCGGAAATCAGCTTTCCTGGATTGAGGTAGAAAAAATAAATTCTATACAGCCTCCAAACGTGGACACAAACTGTTGCAAAAATGAGAGTTCCACCAACACTAGACATGAAATAGGCTACATAAAAGAGATTGCATTTGACAAAGGCGTTAATTTGCCCTATAAAGGTTTCGGAAACAATGTAACTGGTTGCACCAACAATAAGAATGTAACAGCCAACAAAAGCAAAATGTGAAAGTTTTGGGCTTGATGCCTTGACGGGCTTCCTGTTTCGAAATGCGAGAGTGAAAACGTGCAGGATGATGATTAAAACTAGTTGAAGGAAGGTTAACAGTAGGAACACAATGCCTACACCTAAGTTAATTGTCACGGTAATTAACTCCTGATTAAAAGTGGCATTTACAAAATTGTAGCCCTTGACTGTTTTCGTGAGAGTGTCGTTTTGGCTATCATAGTAAGCTATGATAGACATTTCACTTTGATCACTGACTTGGTACACATCTATCAGTCTTGGCACATAACCTGTAGACTCTCTAAACATAATTCGTCCTGAAACGCCATTAAAATTCAAGCTAAGGAGGCTCTTTTTAATAATTTCGGTAGCCTCGACTTGTCCATACTTGTACAAAGAGAGCTCTAAACCCAGTCTGTCGATTAGTTCTTCCTCTGAGTTATTTAGAGCTAGAGCCAGCGCCCAGGTAGCGTCAAAATAAGCAGAAGCCCAGAAACTTGCCTCAAGCTTCTCTTCAGGAATTCCAATGTTAATATTATTGTATTCAGAAACCTTATTTTGATACTGAGTAAGGTAGTTGCGATAACTGACACCAACTTGCTCTGATATTTCATTTGTATTGAGTGGTTGTAGAGAGTAATGTATAATCAGTGCACCACTGGCCATCAGCTTCATATCCTCTGCAGAGCAGTAGTAATGTAATCCGTTCAAATTAAAACTGACTTCAGTTGTTATTTCTGTGACCACTCGACTTACAACGATCCACTGATAGGTGTTTGGGCGCATGTTCAGGTGATAGGCCAAACAGAGAATCTTTTGCAGGAAGTCTGGTCCAACAAAAAGAAATATAATTCTAATGTAAGATTCTTGAAGGGTCTCGAGTGGAATCGATGTATTCTGTACAGAAAAGAAAAAATTTGTAGAGCATTCGAAAAACTCTTGACACTCGATAAGGCCGTTGAAATACTGCAGCGTTGTGGAGTAGTATAGCCTCGTTGGGTCATAAAGTGCCCCCACTCTGTTCCAACGATTATCAAGGAGTAATCTCTGAGCGGCATGAGCGAATGCTTTTGTTGAATCCAGTGTCCCGAAACTGTACGGATAGAGTGTTCTATCCTCTAGTAAGAGGGAGCCTGCACCGTGTACACTAATTAGTGCCACCTGCTCCTCACCAATGAGAGGAGCTATTGTGATGGTTGATGTGGAACAACCTGGACCAACTATTCCGGCAATGTTTTCTTTACCGTATAAAATTTGATTGATAAAAGACACCGCAGCCTTTGTTCGGATATTACAACCGCTGTCACCATGGAGAAGCCGCAGTGTGTAGTGAGGGAGTATGTCCGTTCTGTTGTTAATTATATCCACGGCCAACTGTTCAGCCAGTAACAAAGTAGGCCCTTCTGTCCATGAAGGCTGGGTTCCATTAGGGTCAGGATAGGGGAGCAACGAGAGAAGATACAGCGACGGTTTCTCTGTACCGCTAGTCTCTAGTAATAGTGCTATGATAGAAAGCAACTGGAGTATCCACATTCTTACTTTGCTACTTTTTTCAATTCTACATAATTATTCTATGCTGGTATGTTGATATCAGTGTTGACATAACCAAAGGCAATAAATAGTGCGCACGCGCTAAAATTAAGGTCACAATTAATTATAGGGTGTGGCTGCACTTTGTACCGCATGTACCGATTTAAGACGACATCCTTGGTTGGGACGCCCTCGTTTATAATGCCCATATACCACTATATAAAATCAAATATTCTCGTACATTATTTCTGAAAAATAATTATTTTTAAGTGTCGCCTTAAATCGAATAACTAAATTTGTATAGAGGTACTTATAAAAAAGCTTGCTAGCTATAAAGCAATGGCGGAGAGACGTGAAGTATGTCAGATATGCTATAGGCGGTCCAGTCACAAGGGCAGTCCAACACTGACGCCAGAGTTCAGGACAACGCAAGTGGCAGCAACGGAGAAAAAGTGCAATATCTGCAGACAAAGGTGGGCTCCAATTAAAATAGCCAGGGACAGCCCTCATGGAAGATGGATGGAGATTAGAAATCCTCCAAAAATACCAGTCAACATTGATTACCAATTATGCAAAAATTATCAGTTGAGAACGGAATGTCCTAAAGGTGCCGAGTGCTCATTTGCTCACTGTAAAATGGAATTGGATATTTGGAACGCAGAGAGACAGTTTGAGCCCCGCCCACCTCCTCCAATTAGCGGACCCTACCAATACCAACTGTGCAAGCACAAAGCGAACACAGGTTCTTGTCCGTACGGCCAAAGGTGCCTTTTTGCACACACAGAAGAAGAACTGAAACAATGGCTACGAAGGCAGGCCGGAACCGAAGGTGGGGTCACGGGGTCAAATTACGGCCAACAACCCTCTGGAGAATTTGCCAGAATAGAATGTTCCGTTTGCGGTCTTACGTGTACTAGTGTTAAACAATTAGAGGCACACTTTTCTGGGTCACGGCATAAACAGATGTTGATGAATAAGCCCCCGGGCCAATACACAGTCCCCACAGCTCCTGTTAGAACTGCCTCAGGGCGACGACGCCCTACCCTGGGATTCTTGATAAACGAATACAAAATGTGTCGGCACATCATTGCTGGGCATCGCTGCATCTATGGTGACTTTTGTACATTTGCTCATACCTCCCAAGAGATGGATGAGTGGAATCGTCAGCTTTACTCAGTCAGCCGTAGCAGAGCACCACCCACTGTCAGCACCGGTAGGCGGTATCTCAACCCAGGAGGAGGTCAGTGGAGACAGGGGGTGTGTGTCTGAGGGGGCGTGTGTTTGAGGGCGTGTGTCTGAGGGGGCGTATGTCTGAGGGGGGCGTGTGTCTGAGGGAGCGTGTGTCTGAGGGGGCGTGTGTCTGAGGGGGGCGTGTGTCTGAGGGGGCATGTGTCTGAGGATGTGTGTGTCTGAGGGGGCATGTGTCTGAGGGGGCATGTGTCTGAGGGGGGCGTGTGTCTGAGGGGGCGTGTGTCTTGTATAAATTATGTCACTATAGGATTTCTTGTATCCCATACAGCTGCAATGCATTCTATGTTCTATGTGAATATGAATGAGTATGTAGCTGCTGACATTGTCTAGCTGTCTCAGTCTGTCAATGTCTTTAACTTAGTACTCTGTCTAGTAGTCGTAGTAAGTTTAGTACGTATTCTTAACACTTGGGCAGCATTTTTTATAACTTTTGAAAAAGGATACACTGCTGTTACTGTACGTGTGTATACTTTCCTACAGGTACGGTGTCGCAGAATAGGGGAAACACTGTTCCCCCTATAACTGGCATTGCCTCGGGGCTAGATGAGTTTGATGAGGAGGGGCTTCCCCCTGACGAGGAGGGACTTCCCCCTGACGAGGAGGGACTTTCCCCTGATGAAGAGGGGTTTCCCCTTGATGAGGACGATGGGCTAGACTTTGCTACTGTCGTTAGAAATAAATTATTAAAGGAGCACAAACATAACGAAACTTTAGCAGAATTTGAGGTGAGGCGTGACTTTACTTAATAGCTACCCTCGATCCATCTGTAAGTGTATTATATAAATCATTGCTACAATGAAAAAAGGCACAATTTAGTTTTGCGAGTGCTTAGCAAGCAACCGAACACTTTTTTTACAAGCAGAGATTTTTTTGCAAGTAGAGATTTTTTGCAAGATTTACGAAAGTAAACATGATAGTAATAGGATATGCAAGTATAATATTGTGTGTGTACCCCTCCCCAGACGTCGTCCAATGGTGTGACAGTAACAGAGGTGTCGGGACGTGAACTGTATCTAGTGTGGACAAAGGGGGATGCTGTAGAGTGGGTGTTTGAGATCACTTCTACTGTGAGTGGGGGAGGGGGGG
>VSKX01015879.1_pt1 | contig 12824 bp, 9 predicted proteins | sample 4799481 | NCBI WGS metagenome assembly VSKX01 (sample SAMN12179537, study PRJNA552185) | sponge metagenome | biome: deep-sea hydrothermal plumes; feature: spots directly above weak diffusing fluid; material: sea water; isolation source: sponge from the Swan site of a hydrothermal vent ...
ATTTGATAAATCATAAGTTGTTGATATTTGAATTTGGTTGTTAACATGCTGAAATTGTATTGTTTTTATTTGATTTCAAAGGTGCGGAATATGGGCATAACTGAAATTTGTATCATTATTTGCTGTTAGATGAGGTACTAGTTTAGTCAAATCAATATGTTGAATTTTGCTCACTTCTTCAAGAACGCCTGACTCATAAGTGGCTTCTGACTTCATCCGCTCTAAGTCAAGTTTCATCCGCTGTTGTTTTGAAAGCGCTTTACGCTGCTCCATGATCGGATGAGAGGCAATACAAGCAAAGTGTGCAAATAATTGTGGATATCGAGGTTCAACAAGCTCTAAAAGTGAAATTGATTCAAATAATTTCGCGATTCTGACGACACCTTCAGACAGTTCACATCGTTCTTCAATCATCGCTTTAGAAATATAACGAATATCATCCAATACAGAAGCTTGTTTTACTTTCATCGCCTCTGCTTTTTGAGCTTCTATCGCTTGTTGTTTTTGATTTTGCTGACGCAACTGAAGAATTAATTTTGTTGCATAAGCGGCTAATCCAACAATAGTGAACACCGCTCCAATAATTAATGCTACTTGCATTCAGCGCCTCTTAGTCTTGGTAATCTTTTAACAAATCAGCACCCGATTCAAAGCGGTCAAAAAGCGCATCATCACTGTTACTATCTTGCTTACTGGTGCTTTGTTTTTTAGGCTGCGGCGCTGCTGGCTCGTTTAAACCGAGCTTATCCATTAGACGTTCCATTTGATCTAACTGAATGTCCAACCATTGTTGGTCTTCTTTAGTCAAAGTTTTGCCTTCTTCAAGCATATCAAGCAGTGTATTCAGGCGTGGATCGTCTTCTAATTTTAGTAACTTTTGCTCATCAGTCATCTTAGGCTGTTTAACCTTAGTTTCTGATTTACGAGGTTCTGCTGGGGTAATATTAAGTGCTACTGGTTTTTTACTACCATGACGAGCATCTTTTGCTACAGCGACAGCTGAACCACCATTTTGAGCGGCTAATTGCTGCTCATTATGGCGGCTACCAGATTTTTTACCGTTAGCTTGTTTTTTACTGACTGAACTACGATCTTCTTTTTTAGTTCGTGGAGCATTTTTAGGTCCATTTTCGCTGAACTTGCGCGTTTTTTTACTTCTTGGCATGGGATGTTTTTACTATGCTAAATTTACGAATCGAATATTTCAGCAGTATACCACGATCTGATTGGTTAATTCTTTTTCAACAAGATCAGCGTGCCATTATTAAACACTTCTGACAGCTCACACAGATCTGCAAGATAATTGAGTGTTTGTATTTGGTAAAAGCTTACCCGAGTAGAATCGTTAATAAACCGCCATGTACAGAAACTATCGAGGTCATGCAGCAACTGCGTTTCAATAATCATCCATCCACCCGATTTTAATAATCGGGATTGCAGCAACCAATCTCGCTTAGGGCTAGTAAAATGCTCTACTACACGATAGTTGATGATGACGTCGTATTGTTGCTTCAGTGCACTCGTATCAACTTCAACGAATGGGTTAAATTGAAAAAATTGATGACCAAGAGCGGCTATTTTACTTGCGAATTCAATTTTTAGAGGCTGCCCATAATTTAAAATACGTAAGCACTGTGATTGTTCTTTTTGAAATTCAGCAATGATAGTAGCAATAAATTGAGTGTGCTTATGTTGTTGCTGAATTTTATCGGTTTTGAATCGCTGTTGAAAAACATGCTGAGGTAAATGAGTGTTGGGATCAGAGCAAATAAAACCACATTCTGCACAGCTAAAATAGCTGCGCTTTTTATCTTGATAGAAATGCTGAGTATTCCCATGACAAACCAAACAATGATGCATAAAAATAACAATACCAATTCAAATAAAAGAATATAAAACTCAACGTTTTTCGGCGACTAAGATTCGACAGTACTTATAGAAAAGTGCATTTTACAGCTAACGAACAGTGCTGTGTATCTTGCGAGAGACGTTTTCATATTATCTCGACAGTATCTCAAACTTCTGCCTTGTTTTAAAAGCATTTTATTTTTGAGAGCAAGAGAAGATTTAGAATGGTAAAAATTAAACGATAAAAATAACAAATAAAAAAGGCGGCAGAATAATCTGCCGCCTATGTTAACGAGTGTCTATGACACTTTAATCTGATCCCAAGTATCCATGCTTGCTTAGCGACATTCCCGGTCGGTATCTTGTGTAACAGCAGTCCATGCATCTTTTATTATTATGAGTCTTCCTGACTTTTATTGTATGTCGTAAAACGACTGGTCAGATGGTCAAAATTAACACATCTTAAAACATCGTCTGTGATGCAGAGTCAACAATCCATGTTTTATTTATTAGTGAGTTTACTGTTTCAACTCCCATCTGAATCCTTCAAATGTAAGCAAAACAAAACTCTTTAGACGTAAGGGAGTGCTATACAGCGTTCGGTCAAAATTAACCTGTCCTTACAATTTGAATAACCTGGGCTTAAAGTTAAGCCACGACTCAATATTATTATTAGTGAGTGGTTGTAGTCATATTATTTTTATAACGCTATTTATTCTTATATCTTAAATGTATTAATACCGAAATCTGTTCATTGTTATTATTATTGCTTGCATGACAGCTGGGTTCATCTCGGTACAAGACGCATTAAACCTAAGTTACATAACAATGTCAATAAAATGATTAAACAAATTACGTTGACGTAAAGGTAAGCTTTTCAAATGTAAAAAAGGACGTCATATAACGTCCTTTTTTTATTAGCTTTTTTGTAAAAGTAACTAAATTACTTCAAACTAGAAACATATTTTGCTAATGCATCAATGTCAGCATCAGTTAATTTCTTTGCAATATCTCTCATCATTCCGTTTAAATCATTATGACGAGTTGCACCGCGAAATTTAGTTAACTGGCTCTTGATATAGTCAGGATGTTGATCGGCAAGGCTTGGGAAGCCTGCCGCAGCCATACCGTCACCAGTTGGTCCGTGGCATGCCATACAAGCAGTAATGCCTCGACCTGCATCTCCAGCTTTGTACAATTCCATACCTGCAGCTGGCACATCAGTAACAGCAATCGGTGATGATTTTTGAGACGCAAAATAAGCAGATAAATCATCAATATCTTGATCGGTTAATGCTAGAACAAAAGCCGCCATTGTTGGGTCATATCGGCCTTTGCCGCTATTTGCCATTCCTGAGGCTTTAAAATCGTGTAATTGCTTATTTAAATATTCCGCATGCTGACCAGCTAGCTTCGGAAACATTGCAACTAAGCTATTGCCGTCCATTCCGTGGCAAGCCGCACAGACGGCTGCTTTGGTTTGACCGGCTTCAGCACTGCCTTCAGCGAAAACAGGTGCTGAAATTGTGGCAACGATAATAGACAGCATTAGAGCTAACTTTTTCATGGCGTTCCAACTTGTTGTTAAGATTATTGTCCTGAGCTTACTGGAATGACCCGTAAGCGTGGTAATATGTTTAATATTGAGATCGATATAATATTCTACACGAAATCGTAGAAAAGTAAGCAATCCTTGGATAATTATAGCATTGCGTTAGAGAAAGTTGGAGTAAACCGTGGCTGACCCCGAAATAGATTTCCGTAAAGCAAAGTTTCTAATTAGTGCACCTGACATTGCACATTTAGATGAACACTTACCTGGTGATGTTGGCATTGAGATAGCCTTCGCTGGTCGTTCGAATGCAGGAAAGTCTAGTGCATTAAATGTGTTAACAGAACAAAAAGGCTTGGCGAGAACCAGTAAAACGCCCGGTCGAACTCAATTAATCAATGTATTTGAATTAAATGAACATTGTCGATTAGTCGATTTACCCGGTTACGGATTTGCTCAAGTGCCACTGGCATTAAAGAAAAAGTGGCAACTTGCTCTTGGTGAATATTTACAGAAACGACAATGTTTAGCTGGTGTCGTCGTCCTCATGGACAGCCGTCACCCGCTAAAAGATCTTGATATGCAAATGATCGAATGGGCGGTAGGCAGTGAAATACCTGTTTTAGCGCTGCTGACCAAAGTCGACAAATTGGATCAAAGTGCCAAAATGAAATCGGTCAACTTTGTACGCAATGAGTTGGCTCAATTTGGAGATAGCGTTCGAGTTGAACCTTTTTCGTCGTTAAAAGGTACGGGTAAGAAAAAAGCATTATCAATTTTAACTCAGTGGTGTCAGTTTGATGAAAATGCTGACGACAACATTGAAGAATAAAATGAGTTCGATGTAATTCAAGGTCAGCCTATGCTGGCCTTTTTATTGTGGCTAAAAACCATCATCAATTTCCCACTGTTCCAACAATGTAATCGACTAGTAAAAAAGATTGGCTTAGAGAGCTATTTATTTCTCAACATTTTAAATATTGCGTAATATTGTAATTGGGCTGTTAATTAATCAGATAGAATTTGAACTAGATATACATACCAAACCACCTATTTAACCCATTATTCTTTTATTCTTTTATTCTTTTATTCTTTTATTCTTTTATTCATAATATTTTATTCTATTGCTTTCTATATATTATGCGTAATATTGGGAAGGTAGTTTATTTCAAATGAAAAGTGTCAAACAATGTTATTGTCAAAAAGCTGTGGGCAACTTCCTGATAGCGCATCGTTTATACTTCAACGACCGCGAACTCAAATAAAACATAGTTTAAGTTTTAGTTATCTCGGTGAACATTCAAATCAGCACCAAGTTCGACTCAATCCACTTCAACCTTCTGCTATTGAGCGTTTTCATACCGAATCGACACCCGTTGAACGAGTTTTTGAGCCTTTAAGATTCAACCGAGTATCATTAGTTTTTAGCCCTCCAGATCAATGGAATTTTGAGTCCGATGAACAAATAGAGAAGCTAATCTGTAAGCTAAAAATGCAAGATTCGGGAGAGATTATATTATCAGCGACATTAGAATACTTTCAGAGTCTTGCCAATGATTCCACTGATTCCACTGATAGTAATAGTCATATCGATAACAACAGAGAATCTACAATGGGCTCGATGTCGGATATTGAAACGTACACTGACATTAGTATGGTGCCTCAGCGCTCACCATCAGAGGCTGAAGCCAAGGTCACCATCACTAAAGTTTCCCCCGAAAAATATGTAATTTCGATAGATTTGCCTTCAGCTGAAATCGAAAAAAATGAACATTTGTTCAATTACTCTCCAGAAGCAGATAGAGAGGCGTTTCATTCTAGTATCAGAGAAAATTTAGCTGATTTGTTTAAAAATACCTGTGAATCAGAACTGATATTAGGAGCTGACACAAGTGTCTATCGAAGGCCAAAACCCGGATTTTTTCAGCGATTGGTTCCATTAACAAGTGATAGCACTATTAAAAACTTTATCTATCATTTTGATTATGCACATGAGTTTAAGTGGGACGCTAAAAAACTGGATTTTAAACCTCTTTCCGAAGATCTCAGCATTGCAATTACCCGTATTGCTAAAAGCATAAAAAATGGAGATTCCATCATAGTCAAAATCAATAAACTTGGCTGTAAATCACCTATATCAAATTTTTATGTGTTAAGTATCAATCCGATAAAGTTATCTCAAGGAACGTATTGGCTTTTCTCGACGGACAACCCAATAGCGTTAAGGTTAAGTAATTTGCTTGAAAATGCCAGAAGGCCACCTTTGAAACCTGACCCCGAAATTAAAGAGCCAGAAGTTGAAACAGTGCAACTTTCAGAGCCTGAATCACCGTCAGAAGTTGAAGTTGAAGTTGAAGTTGAAGTTGAACCTCAACCAGTGCCTCAAGTCATAATAACTCCCAAGCCCAAAAACATAACTCCCCAATTACTCGAACCTCCGAAAAAACAAAAAGTTAAATTGAGTAGTATGACGCCACATATTTTTACGATAGAGAAACTGAAGTATTTAAGTCATATTATTCAGGAAGATAATAAGAAAAATCAGAATCAGCTATTACTTTTAGTCGAGATCAGTAAGTTTATTATCAAGCCTACAAAACCTAAAGAACCAAACTCATCTACTAAAGCTCCATTTAAACTTGCAAGCAAATCCATTAAAAGCACCTTGAAAACCTTTAGGAATATAGGAGTGTTAGTCTATTTTTATTGTCTAGATAATGATAGCAAGCAGCGAGTCGATTGGCGAAATAGAGCTGAAGTGTTTGGAATAAAGCTAGGTGACCATTACGACCAAGTCTTACTTCTTAAGAAGGTAAATAAAAAACTCTCACTCTCTGACGTAAACATTACTGAGCTAAAGCAAAAAATGGTTCATTTACGCCATATTTACATTGTTGGAAATGAAGATACATCTAGAAATACGGTAGAAAATGCCATCAAGAGTATCGAACCGGAGGATGATATACAGAGAAAAGTATTCATAGCTTCTAAAAATTCATGTTTGTTAAAATCAAAAGAAGTTAAATCAAGTAATTCTTGGGGAGAAGCATTAACTAGCTTAGTGCAAGAGGAAGATCTTTTACAGTTACAACGAATAGCGAAAGAAAAAGAAGCGGAAGATCTTTTACAGTTACAACTAATAGCGGAAGCAATAGAAGCGGAAGCAAAAGAAGCGGAAGCAAAAGAAGCGGAAGCAAAAGAAGCAAAAGAAGCGGAAGAAACGGAGGCAAAAAATAAATTATTAAAAGAAATAATAGATGGTTTGTAAGAGGTTAATTTTGAAATACTTGAGTAACTGCCTATCACTGCATAGCTACTACAAACTCACATTATCAAATTGTTAACTGCAGATTACGTTGAAAATTTGGCAAAAAAAAACCGGTAGCAAATGCCACCGGAAAAATAAATTAGTTCTTTTTTGGGGGAGAAACTAACTTCAACAAGACTCAAGTTCCACCAACTCAGTTGGCGGTGCTCAACAAGGCAATGATACTCGATTTGGAGATAAATTAAAGTAATAACTCTAATTATTTTTACTTTTGTGATCTTCAGCATTTTCGAGTTAACGTCTCTATTTATTTTACTGTCATAAGCACTTGTTATTCCGTTTCTATTTAACGTTATCCTATTTTTATTCGGCTTTATTCAAGACACTTTTATTTTTGCTGATAGTCCATTTATTTAAAAAATAAAATCTATCCGCATTTCATTTTAACTCCGTTGAGAACTCATTTTATCGTCTCATTTATCTCAAATTGAGTTAAAAAAGCTAAATAGTTTCAGCTGTAATCATTTCAACTATAATTATTTGAACTATAACTAAATTCAAAATTCACCGAGTAAAATTATCCATATAATACAACTAAAACAATTGGTTATATCATCCTTAAATATCTGTTTTTAAGTGCGTCCATACTGATAATGCGCATTACCACCTCAAATGCTTGGCTTGATAATTAGAGCTCTAACTATTATCATGTTCGTTGATTGAACGTTCAATCAACTTTTTTGATGCCTTTTAAAGTGAGAATGTGCCGCACTATGCCAAGGAACGAAATAAAATATAAACGGAAGCAAGAGCTGATTAACGCTACGCTAAAATCCGTTGAAAGCTTTGGTTTGCATAACACAACCATTAATACTATTAGTGCTAATGCTGGATTATCCTCAGGGATCATCAGCCATTATTTTGGTGGCAAGCAAGGACTGATTGAAGCGACACTTCGTTATCTAATAGATGGCCTTAAACAAGCACTGCTCACCCAAACAAGAGATCGTGATTTAACTCCTGAACAACGATTGTTACTCATTGTTGAAGCCAACTTTACTGATTTACAACAATCAAATGCGGCGACAAAAACATGGCTCAGTTTCTGGGCGCAGGCCATGCACGATGAAGCGCTTGCCCGCTTACAACGAGTCAATAATCAAAGACTCTATAGCAATTTATTATTTTCATTTTCACAAATTTTAGATCGTACTACGGCCATTCACGCCGCCAAACAGACCGCCGCTATGATCGATGGTTTTTGGCTGCGCAGCGCCTTAGACAGCGATCCGAAACACGCTTTTGAAGAAGCTCAAACACTGTGTAAAAGTTTCATCTCTGTACAACTTCAAGGGACTAACAAGGCTCTACAAAGAGTATCTTAGTGCCAATCAACCGATTTCCGATCGTATTACTGCGGCATATAAGCCGTAGGGAGAATTTAAATGTCAGTTGTTTATCGTAATTATGTCCATGGTCAATTTGTTTCTAATGACACTGGTGAGACCTTTGAAGTGATCAACCCCGCTACAGGTGATGTCAGTTATTTAGTTGAAGTTGCGGATGCTAAAATCCAGCAAGCCGCTATAACCAGTTCACAGCAAGGTTTCCAAGTTTGGTCAGCCATGAGCGGCATGGAACGTGGCCGTATTTTATTAAAAGCCGTAGAGCTGCTTCGTCAGCGTAATGATGAACTGGCTGCTATTGAAGTCATTGATACGGGCAAACCTTGGCAAGAAGCTTCAGTGGTTGATGTCGCCAGTGGCGCTGACTCTATCGAATTTTTTGCTGGCCTTGCCGCTGGAATTGAAGGCGCTCAACAACAAGTCGGTGAAGATTTTTATTACACTCGCCGTGAACCTCTTGGTATTTGTGCAGGTATTGGTGCGTGGAACTATCCACTGCAGATTGCTTGTTGGAAGTCTGCCCCAGCATTAGCTTCAGGCAATGCGATGTTATTCAAACCTTCTGAAGAAACCCCACTTGGTGCATTAAAGTTAGCGGAAATATTTTCGGAAGCTGGCGTACCAGATGGTGTATTTAACGTGGTTCAAGGTGACGGCCGAGTTGGCGCATGGATGACAGCGCATCCTGATATTGCGAAGGTATCCTTCACGGGTGAAGTCGGCACAGGTCAGAAAGTCATGGCTTCTGCTGCTGGCTCACTCAAAGACGTCACTATGGAACTCGGTGGTAAATCGCCACTGATCATTTTTGATGATGCCGATATCGATAACGCGGTTTCTGCCGCAATGCTGGGCAATTTTTATACCCAGGGTGAGATTTGTACTAACGGAACACGTGTGTTTGTCCATGATTCTGTTTATTCAATCTTTATCGAAAAACTGCTTAAGCGCACTAAAGACAACATCATTTGTGGCGATCCAATGGCCGAAGAGACTAATTTCGGTGCATTAATTTCCAAAGCACATCAACAAAAAGTGATGGAATACGTCAACATCGGCATTAAAGAAGGTGCTGAGTTGTTGTGTGGCGGCACCACATTGACACCAGATAACGCACCAAATGGCTATTTTGTTGCGCCAACCATTTTCGGAAATTGCGTGGATGATATGACCATCTGCAAAGAAGAAATTTTTGGCCCTGTTATGTCAGTCCTTAAATTTACTGACGAAGCTGATGTAATTGCTCGAGCCAACGACACCAAAATGGGATTGGCTGCGGCGGTATTTACCCAAGACATCACTCGTGCTCATCGAGTCATTCATCAGATGCAAGCGGGTATTTGTTGGATTAACGCTTATGGCGCATCACCAGCAGAAATGCCTGTCGGTGGTTACAAAATGTCAGGCATTGGACGCGAAAATGGGACGGAAACCTTAAAAGCGTATACCCAAGTTAAAGCGGTATACGTTGGCATGCAAAAGCTTGAGAGCCCATTTTAAGGTGTCTATGAATATGTCTACAAATCAAAAGTACGATTACATCATCGTTGGCGCTGGCTCAGCTGGCTGCGTATTAGCCAATCGATTGTCTGAAGATGCCAATAACTCAGTACTGTTATTAGAGACAGGCGGCAGCGATAAAAGCATTTTTATTCAAATGCCGACAGCATTATCAATCCCAATGAACACCAAAAAGTACGCATGGCAGTTTGAAACTGAGCCTGAACAGGGGCTTGATGATCGCCGTATGCATTGCCCTCGCGGTAAAGTGTTAGGTGGTTCATCATCGATCAACGGCATGGTTTACGTACGTGGTCATGCTATGGATTTCGATGAATGGCAACAGCACGGCGCCGAAGGTTGGGATTACGCCCATTGCTTACCGTATTTCAAAAAAGCCGAAACATGGGCTTTTGGCGCTGATGATTACCGTGGCGGCCAAGGTGAACTTGCCGTTAATAACGGTAACCAAATGCGTAACCCGCTATATAAAGCCTTTATTGATGCAGGTGTTGATGCTGGTTACTTAGCCACTTCTGATTACAACGGTGCACAGCAAGAAGGCTTTGGCCCAATGCACATGACCATTAAAGATGGTGTGCGCTGGTCAACGTCGAATGCTTATTTGCGCCCAGCAATGAAACGTCCAAATCTTACTGTCGTGACTCACGCTGTAGTTCATAAGGTTTTACTGGATCAGAAAGTCGCCACTGGCGTACGTTATCAACGTAAGGGTAAAACTGTTGAAGTTAACTGTAACAAAGAAGTGCTTCTATCTGCCGGCCCAGTAGGCTCGCCGCACATTTTACAGTTATCTGGTATTGGTGATAAAAACATCTTGAAAGCCGCAGGTGTTGAATTGCACCATGAATTAGCCGGTGTCGGCCAAAACTTACAAGATCACTTAGAGTTTTATTTCCAATTTAAGTGTACCCAACCTATTTCACTCAATGGCAGCTTAGATCCGTTCAGTAAATTAGCCATTGGCACTCGCTGGATTTTAAATAAATCTGGCTTAGGCGCGACAAATCATTTTGAGTCTTGTGGCTTTATCCGTTCAAAAGCCGATTTAGCGTGGCCTGATCTGCAATACCATTTTTTACCTGCTGCTATGCGCTATGACGGTAAAGAAGCGTTTGCAGGACATGGTTTTCAGGTTCATGTTGGACACAACAAACCAAAAAGCCGTGGCGCGGTTACTTTAGTGTCGGCTAATCCAAGTGTTGCTCCTAAAATCAGTTTCAATTACTTGTCTGAGCCTGAAGATATTGAAGGCTTCCGTGCATGTGTGCGTCTGACCCGTGAAATCATTAATCAGCCAGCACTGGATAGTTATCGTGGTGAAGAAATTCAGCCGGGCATCGCTATTCAAACCGATGAGCAAATCGATCAGTTCGTTCGTCAATCCGTTGAGTCGGCTTATCACCCTTCTTGTTCATGCAAAATGGGCACTGACCCAATGGCTGTGGTTGATCCACAAACCAAAGTGCATGGCATTGAAGGCTTACGCGTCGTAGATTCGTCAATATTCCCAACCATCCCGAACGGTAATTTGAACGCACCGACCATTATGGTGGCTGAGCGTGCTGCAGATTTAATTTTAGGTAAAACACCACTTCAAGCCAGTGATGTTGACGTTCGCTTAGGAACAGATTGGCAACAGAGTCAAAGAGAAACAGTGCCTAAACGCGTTGTGACTTAATGCCAGAACGATTAGGTAAATAATTTTAATGTTTAACCCGTGGCGTTGTACCTGCCACAGCCTTTTGAGTAACGGCATTTTTACCGCTACTCAAAAGACTAAAAGGTCTAATTCAAGTACTTGCGTAGTTAAAATGGTCGGTAGCAATTTCAATAAATAATGTTCATTCACTGTTATTTATCGAAATTGATGATCAAACCGTTTTTATCTTGTGACCACGACATGCGTGTTATTGGTCAGTTGGCTCGATATGGTTGTAAATTCGTAGAATTACTCCCAACACCTTGTGCATTCTTTTTCAAAAATAAAGAGCACTATATGATTATCAAAACAAAAATTTCAATAATAATAACAGGAGGCCAATGATGACCTCTTTACTTACCTTCGGTATTTTATTCACTATCTTGAGCATTGCTTTCATCATTTATCGATGGGGAAATGTTAGATGCGTCGGTGTCACTCCTGCGCGCACGTTTACTTTCATCGCAATCTTGTTTACTTCTGGTTTAGACGTGGGCTTGATCATGTTCCCGCTGACTGAATTTGCTGGTTATGCAGATGTTGCCACCAGCCCTGAATATGGATTTACCAATCCTCTGGCCGTTGAATTCGGTTTCTGGGCATTTTTAATCTGGGGCTTCTACTTCTTAACCTGCTTCTACTTTTGTGTCATTGAACCAAGAGTTAAGTTTTTTGAAATCGGCATCGTCAAGTTCATCAATAACCTCGTCATTATTGGTACTTGTGCTTTTACCGCCTATTTACTGCTCACCAATTTACCTTGGTATTTACCAGAAATGGGTGACGGTGAGACGATAGTCAGCAGCTTCTACTTAATTGTGTTTGTCGTTATTGCTGTTGCAGTCTATTCAAGCACCAGCTTGCGCTACGTTCGTTATTTGAGCCTTGCTAGCACGTGGTTGTTCCTTGGTTTAATCGCCATCATGTGGGCGGGTGCATTTTTACCTGCAGAAAACACCCTTGGCGAATTTGCCAATACCTTCGGTTTATTAGGCGGCTACTTCAGTAACCTACACAGTTTCGTATTGCCACTGAATGACTACCATGAATTTTACCTGTTTTGGTGGTTCGCTTGGAGCATCATGATCGGCCAGTTTACGTCACGCTTTGTGGGTGGCATGAAAGCTTACCAAGTATTGATTGCGATGATGGTTTACCCGTCAATCCCGATTGCGATTTGGTTTACTATTCTGTACTACTTCAGTTCGAACGGTATCGATACCACAGGCTTGTACAATCTAGCCATGGTCGTTGTGGGTGTTACTTTTGTGATCAATTCACTCGATTCACTGATCCGTCTGTATACCGATAATTTAAACCTTACCGTTAAACGCTTTGGTAAGACGAAGTACTTTATCGGCAATCTCGTGTTGCTGTCTGGACTGACATTATTGTTCAAGTTGGATTTCCTACAAATTCAATGGGTCGGCGCGTTAGCCATTGGCCTACTTGTGGCCTGCTTTGTTTATATTCTTCGTTATAAGCTTAATGAAGTTAAAGCGATTGAAGGCTCACCGCCAGAGAACA
>VSKX01084098.1_pt1 | contig 12822 bp, 10 predicted proteins | sample 4799481 | NCBI WGS metagenome assembly VSKX01 (sample SAMN12179537, study PRJNA552185) | sponge metagenome | biome: deep-sea hydrothermal plumes; feature: spots directly above weak diffusing fluid; material: sea water; isolation source: sponge from the Swan site of a hydrothermal vent ...
ATGATGTTATGTTATGTTTTGCCTGTGGATAAAGAGTGGATAACCTGTGGATAACCTGTGGACAAATTGGGGATAACTTTTTACCCCTGTTTTTATCCACAGGTTATCCACAGGTTATCCACAGGTTATCCACAGGGTTATCCACAGGCAAATGATTAATAAATGATCATAATACTGGTCTTTTTTTAAGCTATATGGTGTTTTATTTTGGGGGTGACTGTGCTTAAAAATGTAGAATTAAATCATAATATTTAGGCTATTTATCATACTATATAACAGCGATTTGTTATATATAATTAATAATCGCAGATACTAAAAAAATATTTTATCTTTAATTTACAGTATAGCTTTTAAATTATTTAAATAGGACGAAAAAAGGGTATTAAAATTAAAAGGGTATCCGAGTATTTTTCAAAGATATTGCTATCTTTGAGTTATCTCTGAATCTTTAAAAAAGACGAAATTATCCATAGGCAACGGCTGTTGCTTAATGTGATTGAAGTTTTACGCTTTCTAATGAATGTCCATTTAAGAAGCTAACAACATCCATTGCCCTCTTTCCTGGCATTTGTAGGCGATGAATCAGTAAGATACCGTCACCAGTATTGACTTCAATACCTGCTTTTGACTCGTTAAGTACCGTACCAACAGGCTGCTGGTGGAGCGCTGCCGAATGAGTATTCTTAACCGATGTAGAATGAATTTTCATTGGCTTACCATGATAGTAGGTATAAGCAATGGGTCGAGGACTGAAAGCACGAACTTTATAATCAATGTTACGTGCTGTATCGTGCCAATCAATATTGGCTTCTTCTTTTGTTAGTTTATGTGCATAAGTGGCGTATTGCTCATCTTGCACCTCGCCTTGTAAACGCTTACCGTCAATCTTATTAATGACAGTAACAATATCGTTTGCACCTTGTGTTGCTAATGCATCATGAATGCTTTGTCCTGTATCCGTCTGTGTAATGGCAAGCGTCGATTTATGTAACATATTGCCTGTATCAAGCCCTTTGTCCATTTGCATAATCGTAATGCCCGTTTCTTTATCACCTGCGGCAATTGCCCGTTCTATGGGGGCTGCACCGCGCCAACGTGGTAATAATGAGCCGTGAATATTGAGACAACCATAAGTAGGAATATCTAATACCACTTGCGGTAATAACAGACCATAAGCGGCGACCACCATGACATCAGCTTGGTAAGCACGTAATGTTTCCTGTATTGCTGCTGTTTTTAAATGCTCAGGTTGTTCAACAGGGATACCTGCGTCCATTGCCTGTTGCTTTACAGGGCTAAACGTGATTTTTCGTCCTCGTCCAGCGGGGCGATCAGGTTGAGTATAAACAGCCACTACTTCATGTTGGGAATTGATCAATCCACGTAATGCAGCTACCGAAAATTCAGGTGTACCAGCATAAATAATACGTAGTGTGTGGGTCATTGTTGGGGTTATATTCATGGTTATGTTGCCTTGTTATTTTGCTTTTCTAGCGAGTTTTTCAAGCTTTTTACGCACACGTTGTTGTTTTAAAGGAGATAAGTAATCAACAAACATTTTACCATCTAGATGATCAATTTCGTGTTGAATGCAAATAGCAAGAATCCCTTCAGCTTCGAGTTCAAAAGCGTTGCCTTCTTTGTTGAGCGCTTTTATCTTTACGGTTTCAGCGCGGCTGACCTCAGCATAGTATTCAGGCACTGATAAACAGCCTTCTTCTGATTGTGCCTGCCCCGCTTTGTCGATAATTTCAGGGTTAATAAGACACAAAGGTTCATTATGTTTTTCTGAAACATCAATCACCACAATACGTTGGTGAATATTGACTTGCGTTGCTGCAAGCCCTATTCCAGGTGAGTCATACATGGTTTCAAGCATATCGTTGACGATGTTTTTAACCTGTTGATCAACGTTGTGAATGGGAGCTGCTTTTTTGCGTAAACGTGTATCTGGGTAGTGTAATATTTCTAATAAAGCCATACCGAAAATCCGAATTATAAGTGTTATGTTAAATTTATCGCTAGTATACCTGCCACTACTTCCTATTACACTTAGTCGTACCTTTAGCAATACTTAGATATTTTTTAGGTGATTTTTTGTTACTTTTCAGTGACTCTTTTAGGGATTATTTTCAATAAACTGATAAAACGTACTGGATAAATTGTATTGTATGAACGGAATTCACACTCAACCATTGCTTACTATAACCTTGTTTTCCTTATTATTTATGGTACAAGGATGTACTTCTCATTATGCGACTTCCCCTGTAAGCCCTGCTGAAAAAGCTTTTGATTCTTATTATGGATCTCCTGCGAATAGAATGACTTCTGATAATAATAATGCTTCCTTCGTTGATGGTCAGAAGGGAGGGGGATTGCGTGAGGATGCACCAAAACGTTATGTGGTAAAAAAAGGCGATACCTTATGGGGAATTAGTCAAAAATTCTTAAAAACGCCAACATACTGGCCTGAAATATGGGATAAGAACCAAAAAGTTAAAAATCCACATCAAATATTTCCTGGTGATGTGTTGTACCTTTATTATCGAAAGGGGTCAGGGGCAACAAATGATCAGCTTGTTCCTACTATACGTGTTGAACGCCATGGTAGTGGTTTACCTATTTCAACCTTAGAGCCTTTTTTAATGTGGCCTTTAATTGTTGATAAAGATGCACTGAGTCAAGCACCTTATATTGTTGCCTCACGTGATAATAAATTATTGATTGAAGGTGATAACACTGTTTACATCAAAGGGCTTGCTAACAGTAGCCGAGGCGATGTTTATGGTGTTTATCAACCAGGTGAAGAGTTACATGACCCAGAAACCAACGAGCTATTGGGTACTGAAGTAAGGTATCACGGTAAAGTCAGCATTATGCGACCTGATAGTATTACCACTGCCTTCACAGAACAGGTAGAACGAGAGATAAAGCCTGCTGACCGTTTAATCAAGATCAGTGAATATCGCACAGCGCTTACCGCGCCAATGAAAGCCCCTACAATTAAAGTGCGTGGTGTTGTTATGGGGTTGTATGATGCTACTCTTCTCAGTGGTCAACGCATGATTGCTTTAGTGAATCGTGGTAAACGAGATGGTTTGCATGAAGGTCATATTATTGGTATCTACAGTAAGCCCAAAGTCGTTGATGATCCGTATGAGAAATCAATGAGTAAACTTAAAGTTGAGAGTGCTGTTCCTGTGACGTTGCCGCCTGAGCGTGTGGGCACAATGGTTCTGTATAGTGTAACGGATAAGGTTAGTTACGGTCTGATTACTGAGTCCTATAATGCAGTCAAGAAAGGTTATAAAATAGGTAATCCGTGACATTTTTAAAATTTACTTTTAAAACTTAAAATGTTGGCAGTGTTCGGAATATAGATAACAAAGCAATAGGATCATAACTTGTAATTCAAATGCTTATGGCATATTCCTTGATTCCGCAACACCATCAAGGCTACAAAAGTGTTACCTTATAGTGAACCCCGTCAAAAAATTAGGAAATATTATTAACGTGTTTTGTGAAATCAATGGATGACTTACAACACTGGGTGCGTTTATTACGTGTACCAAAAATTGGCCCACGGCGTTACCAGAAATTATTAACCGCATTTGCTACGCCCGAAAATGTCTTTAATGCGTGTATAAGTGAATTGGTTGATGCAGGTATACCCAAAAAACAAGCTGAAGCGATTATGCATCAGCCTGAAGATTCTAGTGTGGCTGATTTAGCATGGTTAAATGCATCTGCTTCACATCATATTGTTACCTACCATGATGAGCATTACCCCGAACGTTTAAAACTGATCGAAAGCCCGCCTCCCTTACTTTATGTACAAGGTGATGTGCATTTACTAAAAGACCCTCAATTAGGGATTGTTGGGAGTCGTCATCCTACGCAAAGTGGGCAAGATAATGCTTATCAATTTGCTAAATATCTTTCCAATCAAGGATTGTGTATTACCAGTGGTCTAGCATTGGGTATTGATGGCTTTAGCCATAAAGGAGCATTAGATGCAACAGGTGCAACGATTGCTATTATGGGAACAGGACTTGATCGTGTTTATCCTGCTGCTCATCATGGTTTAGCCCACCAAGTGATTGAAAAAGGTGCAATTGTCTCAGAATTTTGTGTGGGTACACCTGTTAGAGCCGCTAATTTTCCGCGTAGAAATCGAATGATTAGTGGTTTAAGTGTAGGGGTTCTCGTTGTTGAAGCAGCCGTTAAAAGTGGTTCATTAATCACGGCACGTTATGCAATGGAACAAGGCAAAGAAGTGTTTGCATTGCCAGGTTCAATCCATAACCCCCTAGCACGTGGCTGTCATCATTTAATACGCCAAGGTGCAAAACTGGTTGAGACAGCAGAACATATCTTTGAAGAATTAGTACCTGTATTACAAGATGCACTCCATCCAAGTGAACAGAGCGAACACTCCCCTACTTCGCATTTTGACACTAAACCTCATAGTAAGACCGATGTTGCCACGATAAATAGCATAGAAAAAAGCTATAATGAAAGTAACGATGAACTTGATAGTGACGAACTGAAGTTACTTGATGCAATGGGGTATGACCCCATCCCCATTGACCAAATTGTAGAACAAACAGGATTCGCGATTGATGCAGTTTCATCAATCCTGCTATTATTAGAGCTTAAGGGCTATGTTAGTGCATGTGGTCGAAGCCAGTATTTAAGACAAAGTAGAGCGTAAATACCATGAAAGAAACAACATTAGATGTTCTTTTTTATCTTCTCGACAATTTTTCTGACTACGATGATTCTGGGCAGAATCGTGATATTCTCCACGACCAATTAGAAGATGCAGGGTTTCCAGCAACGAAAATAACCCAAGCATTCGATTGGTTAGAGAGTTTAAGTGATGAAAAAAAATATATTATTACTCCACCACGTGAGCATTCGACACGTATTTTTTCCGTTAGCGAACAACGTTGGTTAAATCCTGAATGTCAGGGGTACTTAATGTTTTTGCATGATAGCCAAGTGCTATCGCGTGATAACATGGAATTTATTATTGATAAAGTTTTAGCATTGAAAGATGTAGACTTTAACCTTAATAAATTAAAATGGGTGGTGTTAATGATCCTATTAAACCAACCTGATAAAGAAGCTGAGTTTGCATGGATGGATGATATTGCAATGGGCGGTTCGCTTCCCGTTTATCATTAGTATCCTCATGTTTTTATACATTTTTCTAAAATGATAATGTTGTAAAAACGTCATAAAATAAGAGCGGAATAACGTAAAGGGGAACGTTATTCTGCTAAGTCACTCCTCAATAATCATACAAAACCCACCTTCCTAAAACAGTGAAATTATTTATAATCCTAGTCAGTACACTTGTCATTCTAACCACACTTATGAGTTGTTCGGGGATTAGCCCTACACGTGTATTAAACGCCAGCTTATCTTCCGCGCATTATGCGGCTAAACTTAATCTAGCCTATGGTGTGGATGTACGACAAAAACTTGATATTTATACCCCAGCAGCAGCAACTGACATAACACAAGGCAATAATAAACCCGTTATTGTGTTTATCTTTGGCGGAGCATGGCGAAGTGGTGACAAAAAAGATTTCAAATTTATTGCCCATGCCTTTACACGTTTAGGCTACCGTGTTGTTATTCCCAATTATCGCCTTTATCCAACGGTAAAATTTCCAGCTTTGATTGATGACGTGGCAGATGCGATTGCCCATATAGAACAGCATGAAAATACAGTGGGTGATTTATCACAAGGAATGATATTGATGGGGCATTCATCAGGCGCACATGCTGCTGCTTTATTGGCAACAGATCAGCGTTATTTTAAGCGTAGAAATATCAACACCCCCTTAAAAGCCTTAATTGGGCTTGCTGGGCCTTATGATTTAATTCTTGATCACCCCGAAGTCGTTCCTGTTTTTCAGCCGCTTAGCGATGAAAATATCGCAAAACCCACACGTTTAGTACATAACACAATGCCGCCTGTTTTATTACTGCATGGTCTGAAAGACACGCGGGTAAAGCCCTTTCATACACAACGCTTTGCCAAAGCATTGCAACAAGCAGGCATTCAACATCAGGTTAAACTGTATGAAAAAGTCTCTCATGTTGCCATTATTTCGAGTATTGCAGCACCATTGCGCTCATTAAATAGTAGTTATGATGATATTCGAAATTTTTTAGCTAGATTGCCTTAATTTCTATTATGCACAGTTTACCGTTAAGAATATTTTCTCCTCAATCAGGACAAATAGTTTACAACTGTGCTTGTTGTTTGCTTTATTTATGGTCAAAATAGCCCGCTAAAATGAGTTGATCAATTAAAGTGAGTAAAATGTATGAAAGCGTATTTAGCCGTAATTTGTGTAAGTTTGGGTCTTGTTGCCTGTGGTGGTGAGGAAAAAAGTGCAGCAAAACAAGTAGAAGAAGCGCCTGCTGATAAAGCACTAATTGAAGAAGCCAAAGGTGCGGTAAAAGCCTTGGGTGGTGGTCTTAAAAATGAGTTAATGACAGCAATGAAAGCAGGTGGGCCAACCGCTGCGCTGGATATTTGCGTGAAAAAAGCACCCGAACTAACAGCGGCAGTCGCAGCGGAAAAGAAACTTGAAATCGGTCGTGTTAGTTTGAAAAATCGTAACCCAAAAAATGCCCCTAACGAATGGCAAACTGCGGTGTTAAATGATTTTGAAGCACGTCAATTAAAAGGCGAAAAGCCAGACTCGCTGGTCTATGCTAAAACAATTACCGTTGATGGCAAACAAGAATTCCGTTTTATGAAAGCGATTCCAACAGGTGGGCTTTGTTTAACCTGTCATGGCGAAACAATTGCCCCCGACATTAGCAAAACGCTTTCTGGGCATTATCCTAATGATAAAGCGATTGGCTTTAAGCTTGGTGATTTGCGCGGTGCTTTTTATGTAACGAAGTCGCTCAATTAACATTGTTCCCACGGTAAACCTGCAAACCGCCAACCATTGATCGAACTGCGTTGGTGGTGGTCATCAAGTTTTCCCTCAAAGCCCTCATCAATATGGAAGATGCTGGTTAAACCCGCTTCGAGTAATGCGGCTCCTGCTTCCTCAGAACGATTACCACTGCGACAAATAAGAATAACTTTGGTGCAGTGCTTTGTCTTCGAACAAACAATTCCACCAAGAATACGTTTTTTTATTTCAGTAATAAAGTTTGGGTTAATTTCCCAATCTGGCTCATCAACCCAAGGAACATGTATTGCCCCTGCGGGGTGGCCGACAAATAAGAATTCCATACTAGAGCGAATATCAATCAGTACCGCATTAGGTTCAGCTTGCATGATATCCCATGCTGCTTTTGCAGTGATGCCTTGTATTGTGTCCATCGTTTCCATTTTCATTTCCATTGTGGTTTCCTTGTTTGGGTAGAGAGATGTATTAGTTAGCAATAAGATTAGCTAGACGCTGACGAAAACGAGTTGCTTGTTCATAATTAACAGGAGCAAGCATATTTGTCATTGCGATTAGCATTTCTTTTGCTGCACCGTCTTTAAAATCAGGTTCCTGTTCTATAATCACCAATAAATGCTTCGCTGCGTCATCGTAGTTATAAAGGGCAACGTATTTAACACTCAACTCAAAATGGGCTTGATAATCCTTGGGCGTATTGGCAATACGTTGCTGTAGTGTGGGTAAATCCGCAGTACCTTCTGCGAGTTCAGCAAATAATAACTGCCCCGTCAATGCCTTGCCCATATCCGATTGTTTTTCAATCTCAGGAAGTCGTGCAAACAAACTTTGTGCCTGTGTCAATTCCCCCACATCAAGGAAGATTTGTGTCATATCCATTGCAATACGAATATTCGATGGATCTTGTTTAATCGCTTGGGTTAATAACAAAATAGCAGCGCTGGTATCGCCAGTAAGATGTTTATTACGTGCTTCTTCTCGCATGACATCTGACTCACGAAATACATTGAAATCTTTCAGCAAACTACGTGCTTCCATCTCTTGTATTTGTCCTTCTTCAGTGCGTACTGGCTTGCCATCTTTAAAGACAATTAACGTGGGGATGTTTTTGATAGTGTATTGCTTAGATAATTGGTCTTGTTCATCAATATCAACTTTGGCAAAAATAAACTGCCCAGCAAATTCTTTGGCTAAGGCCGAAAATAAGTTATCCATCAAGGCACAAGGCTCAGACCATACCCCCATAAACTCAACTAATACGGGTAATTTGTACGAGTTGAAAATGACGGATTCGGCAAAACTTTGCTGACTAACCTCAAAAATATAGGCTTCGTTACTCATGATTACTTCTCAAAATAACGCAATTGTAGTGATCATATTGGGTTTCGCCTAAATAATTTTCTAAGGATTGAATGTTCTCCCATAGGAGAACCTTAAATTCACTAGAAGAATGAACGTCATTATCTGAACATCTATAGCACTCAAACTTTTTGCCACACCAACCGCTCAAAACCAATCGCCACCACCGCCAAACAATGCAACCGTTCGGGTTGCTGATACTTTTTTTCCAACGCTTGACGATAGTGTTTTAATTGTTGTTTTGCTTCTGACAAGGACTTTTTAATCGCCGAATGATTCGCCAAGGTATCGCGAGGTATTTGACGCACTTGTTCAGCATTCATCCCAACCGCACTTAATTTGACGTACTTAAATTCAAGCACAAAATCCAGCAACTGATATTGGCGCATCGTCGAGCGCACGAACATGGTTAAATCGGTATATTGTCGCTGGATAGCCTGTTCAGAATCCATGACATAGAAGGTATCGTTAAACAGTAAACTCAGAAAAGCAGTTTTAATCGTTAGTTCATTACTCCAACGGTAATCACGATTATCAAACACCGCGAAATAAATATCTTCCATAAAATCAGCCAATGGCTCTAAATCACCCCGTTGATAGAAGGCTTTGCTGACTTGCTCAATTCTATTTGCGGACGCATTTTGCGGTAAGACCAAGGCACGCAATTGTTCGACATACAGTTGGCGAATCACCAAATTAGGAATCGTTAACTGTAATTCACCAAATACATTGCGTCCTGCAAGCGTTAAGACCCCAAAGAAATACAATAAGGATAAGATAAATTGACTGCTATTTGCTTGGGTAAAAATGGCTTCAACACCAAAATCTCGCCCAAATTCAATTAAGCTCAGCGGATTTTCTTCATCAAGCGCTTGACGAATAACCGCCTCTCCATGAGGCAGTTGGACAATATATTTTAATTTGCCTTTATCCATCGCTAAATTGCCATCAAGCATTTGTGTGGGTGGACGGCAATCGCGTTGATAGGCTTTCAAAAAATAAAAAGTCAGTGTTGGGTTATAAAGCAAGGGCATTTGCTCGTTTTCACTAAAACGATAGCCATTGTAAAAGTCACGCAAGGTATTCATAACAGGCTTAATAGTGTCTTCTGGACGCTGACAGTCAGCAATAATTTGCGTCACAATGGTTTGTAATTCTGCTTCAGTGAAACCACATAAATCATGAAACTGATCACGAAAATAAATATTTTCTGCCACATTATAACCACTGGTCATATCACTCAATACCAAGGGTGATACCCCTGTAATAAAGACACGACTCACCATGCCTAACGAAGCCCCACCCTTAATGGTTTTAAACAACGTTTTAACGATCCCTTGACCTTGTAATAAATCCTCATAACGTTGTTTGCCTGCTAATGAATGCATCAGTACATCATTGGCAAAGTTATCGTATTCGTCGATCAGCAGATAAAGTTGATGACCACTATTGGACACACTATTCATTAACGAATGAAAAGAAGACACCGCATCATCTGCATTGATTTCAATAGGAAATTTCAGTTGTTGTTGATACGTTTGAATAAAATGGGTGATACAGTCATTAACATGTTGAAACAGAGCGCGCTTAATCTGCTCACTATCGCCTAACGATGAAACCTGTGAAAAATCCCAACGCAGTATCATGTATTGATTATGTTCTTCTGTTGGATGTTGCCCAATGGCTAGATCGCCAAACAACGTCTCAAATTCATCGGCTTTATTAATATCGTAGTAATTTTCTAAGACGGATAACCATAGTGACTTACCAAAGCGTCGTGGACGCAGAAAGAGCAGTTGTTCGCCACTATTTTCAAGGGTTGGAATAACACCTGTACGATCAATATATAAAAAACCTTTGCGACGGATTTTATAAAAATCACTGATGCCATAGGGAAATTTTAACGGGCGAGAAGCCTTTATTGTCAGCAAATCAGTCATGCTTATTCTCCTAGAAAGACGGTCTATAGATGTTCAGGTCATTATGTTCACTGTTAACCATCCAGCCATGTGGATTATTTTTAAATCAGCAGGAAAGGGTTGCTTGTTGTTCTTCAGCAAGGTATTCCTCAGGAGAGACCGTGTTTTTTTGCTGTAATAGGGACATTATTATCTCCAATGGTTTTATGAATATTATAGAGTAACATAGCAAAAAATAAGACTTTAAGGAATGCGGCATGTTGATACCTATCGCTAAATAAAACAGTTACAATTGAGCAGGGCACATAACACTTAAGGGGCAACAGTGGACAAGAAAGAAAAACGGCAACTCACCGAAACCGATATTTGCGATTTATTTATCACACCTGCCATCAAAAAAGCAGGTTGGGATCCGATGACACAAATTCGACGTGAATATGCACTCACGCCTGGGCCTGTGGTGGTGCATGGCAATATCTCCTCGCGTAACCGAGCCAAACGTAAATTTGCCGATTATGTCTTATTGAAAAAAACGGGGTTACCGATTGCCGTTATTGAAGCGAAGAAAAACAAATTCTCTGTCAGTCATGGCATGCAACAAGCACTTGGTTATGCCGAAATTTTAGAAATCCCCAGTGCGTATAGCTCCAATGGTGATGCGTTTGCCTCACACAATAAAATTCCCCAACAAGGCGAGGCGATTGAAGGTGAGATACCCTTAGATCAATTACCCAGTCCTGATGAATTGTGGCAACGTTACAAACGTTTTCATCACATTGAAGACCAGCACGAAACCTTAGTCACGCAAGATTACTACGAAGATAGTTCAGGCAAAGAACCGCGTTATTACCAACTGGATGCGATTAATCGTACTATTGAAGCCGTCGCTAATGGGCAAAAACGTATTTTGTTAGTCATGGCAACAGGCACAGGAAAAACCTATACCACCTTCCAGATTATCTGGCGTTTATGGAAAGCCAAAGCGGTCAAACGCATTTTGTTTTTGGTTGATCGCAATATCCTTGCCACACAAACCATTAACAATGATTTCAAACCGTTTGCAGGTAGCATCACCCAGATTAAAAATCGTAAAATAGATCCTGCCTATGAAGTGCATGTTGGGCTTTACCAAGCGATGACAGGATCACAAGAAGCAGACAAAATATTTAACACCGTTTCTGCTAATTTCTTTGATCTTATTGTAGTCGATGAATGTCATCGAGGGAGCGCTAAAGAAGATTCTGCATGGCGAGAAATTCTGGATTATTTTTCCAATGCCGTACAAATTGGCTTAACCGCGACACCCAAAGAAACAGAATATGTTTCCAGCAGCACTTATTTTGGTGAGCCTGTATATACTTATAGCCTAAAACAAGGGATTGAAGATGGCTTTCTTGCCCCCTATAAAGTCATTAAAGTCAATATTGATAAGGATGTTGAAGGCTGGACTCCACCTGTGGGGATGACCGATGATTATGGCGAAGTGATTGAGCAACGCAGCTATAATCAAACCGATATGGATCGTCAGTTGATCTTGAGACAACGCACTCAATTAGTCGCTGAACGGGTGATGGCGTACTTAAACGCGACCGATCCTTACGCCAAAACGATTATTTTTTGTGAAGATATTAACCATGCCGAACGGATGCGCAGTGCCATCACCAATGCCGCAGGGCAACTTGCCATTGATCACCCTAAATATGTGATGCGTATTACGGGGGATAATCCTGAGGGCAAAGCCGAACTGGATAATTTTATTGATAAAGAAGAACGCTTTCCTGTTATTGCCACCACCTCGGAGCTACTCACCACAGGCGTTGATGCCAAAACCTGCAAGCTGATTGTATTGGATAAAACCATTCGTTCCATGACGACGTTCAAACAAATTATTGGTCGGGGTACACGCATCGAAGAGGACTACAATAAATTCTTCTTTACCATTATCGACTTTAAAAAAGCTACGGAGTTATTCCGTGATCCTGAGTTTGACGGCGAACCTGTCGTGATTTATGAAGCGCAAGGTATTGATGATATGGTTCCCTCTGATGCCGAAGACGCTGAAGGCGGTAAAGCGCAACAAGAAGAGAAGGAGGCGCGTTATAAATTCCATGTCAGCGGCGTTTCGGTCAATATTAAAGAAGAGCGAGTCGAATACTTACGTGCAGATGGTGAATTAGTCACCGCATCTTACCGTGATTACACGCGCAACCAAATCCTCAACACTTTTGCTTCACTGGATACTTTTCTCAGCCAATGGCAAGAAAGTGACAAAAAAACGGTGATTGTGAAATTATTAGAGGAACAGGGCATTATCTTTGCTAAGCTCGCTGCCGATATGGGCAAAGACTATGGTGCATTTGACCTTATTTGCCATATTGCCTTTGGACAACCGCCATTGACGCGCCAAGAACGTGCCAATCAGGTGAAAAAACGTCATTATTTTAGCCAGTACGGTGATCAGGCGCGAGCGGTCATGGAAGGTTTACTCGACAAATATGCCGACGAAGGCTTGCAAACCATTGAAAGCAATAACGTCCTCAAGCTGAAACCTTTTTCAGATATGGGTGCGCCGATGGAAGTGGTCAAAAATGCCTTTG
>VSKX01002056.1_pt1 | contig 12795 bp, 7 predicted proteins | sample 4799481 | NCBI WGS metagenome assembly VSKX01 (sample SAMN12179537, study PRJNA552185) | sponge metagenome | biome: deep-sea hydrothermal plumes; feature: spots directly above weak diffusing fluid; material: sea water; isolation source: sponge from the Swan site of a hydrothermal vent ...
CACAATGCTCTTCATTTCCTATATTTCAGCCGTTTCGTATTTTCCGATTTGTGGCACAACAAGCGCACGCGTGCACCAGACGTACCTGAGAAGTGAGAAACTGCTAAAATCAAATGACGATTATTACCTTAACAGGTCAGACAATTAATGCTGACTCTGCACAGGAAATATGCTGACTCAGCAGCATGGCATGCACTTGACCTTTGCCAATCAGGTCGCTAATGAGGCTGCTGTTGTTTCAGAATAAATGCGAGCTAGCTAGCTCTAGCTCTCTAAGCGCAAAAGTTCCCTTTTTTTCAAATGTTCATAACTTTTTTTATTAACATTTGTTTTTTGGATATGACAAAGTCTCTTTTTCAAAGGAGGCTAGCTCTAGCTAGCTAGCTAAATAAAGAATCTACCACACACAAAAAATGACTAGATACAGCCGGCCATAGCAGGCCAGGATGCATGGAGCCTGTCTAGCTCAGTCTAGCTAGCTCTAGACTCCATTCCTGGCACACTTATTGCATGTCATGTTCATGACTAGTAGGTGCTGCTAAAAAATATTTACTACTTAGTGCCAGAAAATAATTCTCTAGCAAAGAAAACAAGTCTAGTCTAGGCAACCATGATAAGCCCTCATTCCGGAAGAATTTATACATTCCAGACTGAAAATATTGGGGCTAAATTTTTGGCTTCCGCACAGTGCATCGATGCATATAAACTTAGTGCTGCAGCAGCTAAGACTAAAACGTCAAGCAACTGGCAATCGTTGAAACTAGTTAAAACAACAAAGATTGATATGTCGTTGAGATTGCAGTGCCTTCTACTGCTTGCTGTTTCAAGCACCCTTCTAGCATTACCTGTTAAAGTAAGAAGAGAAGATAATTTTGAGATTTCCTTGGAAAGAAATTCTAGAGATACCACAGAAATTTCTATGAGTGAGTTTTGTTAAAATGAGCTGTAGTTATAGCAATATATTTGAGTTGCTATGCATGCATGCATTATTTGTGCTATTACTTGGTGCAGGTGGAGGCGATGACTTTTTTGAAGGAGACATCAAGCTTTTGGGACCAAGCCCATATGATACTATAGTTAAAAGAGATGCAGATGGCAGTGGTGATGGAGGTTTGGCAAGTACGCCAACCGACTCAGATGCAGAGGGTTACAAGTCAAGAACTGACTTATGGGAAGGAGGGAAAGTCCTTTACAAGTTTGATACGATTTTGAGTAAGTTAAAAGGGAACTCTCACTATCATGCATGCTCGTCATAATAATTGATTGTACACAAGACAATTTTTATTGCTATATCCGTCCTCGCCCTCCAGGCCCAATGTACAGAGACTTGTTCAAGGAGGCTTTTCTTTGGTGGAGCAATGCGACTGATGATTGTATCACGTTCAAACCGGCTTCATCTGAAGATGAAGACTATCTTCTCCTGAGAAAAGACGATAAAGGGTAAGAGTGTATGAAAATCTACGCATTTTGCTCACGTTAATAGAATGTACACACAAGCATGCACTATATAATCGATTTATATAATTGCAGATGCTCATCATATATTGGTCGTCTTGGAGGTGAACAGTTTTTGAACATCAGTAGCTCTTGTGATACTGTTGGTAGTGCTGCACATGAGCTTGGACATGCACTTGGACTATGGCATGAGCAAAGCAGACCCGATCGTGATATGTACATCAATATTATTTACGACAATATCATTTCAACAGAAATCGCAGACAAAAACTTTGGAAAGCTGTCACAGCAAACGTTCAGCCAAGTACCTCTAGTTTCATATGACATAGAGAGTATCATGCATTATGGATCACATGCATTTCCAAAGGACCAGAACAAAAAAACTATTGAGGTAAAAGCTGATGCAAAATGGGATATGTGCGACAATCCTAAGAACATGGGCCAAAGAAAAGAAATTTCCCACAAAGATGCTCTTCGTGTAAAACTTCTATATGACTGTGGAGATGGTGAGTTTAAGATGAGGTCAGCTTATTCATGAGATCACGTATTCATACAATGTACTTGACCTCCTTCTACCTGCATAATAATCATATTCAAGTATGCATTTTTCTCCCCACAGTCATGCCAACGGACATGCCCGAGTCATGTGAGCACCCCACCCCCACTCCGACAATAAAACCAACAATAATACCAACAACAAGAAAAATTGAAACAAGTGAGTCATACAATGTCAATGTAGCTCACTTCTGCATTAGTACAAGTAGCTAACTACATCCCATAATCAATGTTTTACTTTTTAGATAACGTCATCACTCTACAATTTTATGGTAAAAAGTATGGAATCAAATGTAGCCCTGTCTGTACACCCACTCCTTGCGTTAATTTCGGTGGAGGATTAGGACCCTGTTCAAAAATTGATAGTCAGTTCCGCATTGTAAAACCTGGAGACTCAAGAATAGGGGACGGTGATAAAGTTCTGCTACGATCCGTTTCAAAATCTTCTATGTGGTTGAATTGCAGTGGTGTGAACAAAGAGTGTTTAATAAGTCAGTGTACAAGCAATGCTGCTGATCCAAGCAACTCTAGTTATATCTCTGACTGCGAAGATCACTTCTTCATCATTGATGGAGTAAACCGAGGTCTCGGGAAAGTCTTGTCTACAAAACACAAGATTCAGTTCAAGAGTTACAAAGATAACACTTACCTGAACTGTATAGAGAAGAAATGCAGAATGCTTGAAGAGAACACATGTCCTGATAAAAACAAAGTTACAGAAACCATGGAGAAATTAATAATGCCCAAGAACGGAACGTGTGAAATACAATTCTACAACGTCACAAAACTGAGAGTAAATTAATTGCCGTAACAACTAGGTGTCTATTATTAAAAACCAATCAGTCACTATTAATATTGTGATCATGTATATATTATCTGTAACCGTTACCGAAGGCTGGCACTTCATACATACATTTTCTACGTTTGTACCTTTATGTATATCAATCAATCATTCCATGATCACTTTATTTTCCCTTCATTTATACATGATTTCATATGCTACTCACTGGTATTTATTTATTAACATTAATTTTGATGCTATTATAATTGCACTAGATCCTCTTAACACAGCAAAAAATTATGAGCACATAATAAAGCAAAGTTGCTAGTAAAGGCATAAAGACACTTGTCTGCATGGATAGCTATATAGTAACCTAGTATATATTCAGCCAGTGTCTTCAGAGAATTCATTATGTTAGTGTATAGCTAGCTAATAGCCTGCTCTGGGAAGCAGACGAGATCATACGATATTATTACGTTCAATAATATAAACTCGCTCATTTAAAAGGTGTTTGCATGTCTGAGAATGTACCTACACAAACACAAGGAACAAACCAAGCGTACCTCTGCACCAAAGCACTTTATTTTTATAACCTTTCCCTTGTACCCACTTGCAGCTTGACACAAATCAATACTCCTGTTATGATTTCACCTACACCTCAATTATGTGATTCTGTCATAACAGCAAACCACTCAATGCTTCATCTACAATAGAAAAAAATTCAAAAGTCTCCAAAAGATACCCTTTTAAGCACAAGGTATTTCGTTTCAGCAGGCTGAATTTGATGCCACACATGCACTGACAGAGCACTTCTTCTTTATTTTGCTCGATAAACACTTAGTGCATGATGTCAATAGTAAAGCATTTCCCTCCCAGTAGGGTTCAATGATAACACCTTTACCTCACGGTGAAAAGGTGAGAGCATTTAGTGGTGTTTTACCTTAGAGTTTATGAACAGGAAGGAAGGGCCAAGGATAGAGCAACACACTCAATCACATCTTATTTACACATCCTGTAATCTCACATCACGTATGGCAGGTGCAAATTCACCTGCCTAACAAACAACGAAGTTTGGAAACAACACTAAACACTATAGTCATCCCATTGCCGCAACACAAGCCACATTAGATAGTGAGTGGAATTGATATTCTCACATATATGCCATTGTAGACTCAATTATCACCTGCTGAAACAAATCAACGAACAATTTTGTTCATATAAGAGGTTAATTCGATTACCACCTATTAAATTGCATCGCTATGCAATTTCTCATTGAATCGAGTCAAAGTACCGTATTTTCTGTCTAGTCATGGCAATTGCACACTATGATAAATAGAATAATGTAATCAAAAGTACGATATAGAATGGAGTGTGCAAACAATAGGTAACTGATAGTCTAAGACAATAGGATAAACCATGAACGTGCTCACAATGGCCTGTGGTAAGACTATGGGTACTAAAGGCTACGGCTCTCACCAAGATTAAGTAAACAGGAAGAATAAGTGTCTCTTGACGCTACTTTGAAGTTTTATCCTGTAACAAACAAACCCATTCTCAGAATGTTTATCCACTATAATCAAGTGTACACGTGTTAAAGATGCATGAGCAGAAAGGATGTATGTGCGATGTTTGTGCACTCTAGAATGCATATATGATAGGGTCTCTGTTTGAAAGCATAGCAAATTTTTTTATTATGCACAAGGTAGCGTCAAAAGTCTCGATGCTTGTTATACCTCCAACTCAATTTTATACGGAGGCAATACAATACCAACGTATAATTTGACGGTGACAGACAACCATTACACAGGAGTGGGTGTGTCACAAGCATGCAACGTGTACATTTGATCAAAGACTGATAACAAGATCAATACCACCTCCTACATAGCATTCCATTTTCATGGTACCTACATGAAGCCTAATTAGGACACCTGCAATCATGTCACGAGCATCAAATTACGTACACTTTGACTTCACACACATTGTACGAGATAGGAACTACAAGTGCGCAGAGAGGTTAAACTCTGAGCCAAATATGCCTGGATGACCTTTGCAAATGTTGTATACACACATGCAGTGCTGTCTGATAGAGAATGTGCGAAGGCAGCAACAATGTGCAAGGGTTGTGCGTATGAGGGGGCGGGGAAACCTCACGCAGTGGTACTTGATATGACAACATTTGACTGAGGTACTAGTTGTAAACTGGGCACTAAGTACGTAATAGTGGAATGAATTCATAAACATGTAGCTATCAAATTTCACAAACATGAAGATGAAAACTTAACCAAACCTCTTCCCATCATATCCTATAATGTACTTCCTTGCTCATCTCATATATACAGCTAGTTACATAGCCAGCATTCACTATAAGGCTACTTATGTTCTACAAACTATCCTTGCTTTATGTTTAAAGCCACACTATGCTTGAGGATAGTGAGCAACATTGTGAAAACATCAATCACCCAATTCACAGAGTTCTCAATATACTGCAGGCCAAGGTGGCAAATCATGAGCCATTTTGTAGCTAATTACTTATGCTACAACTCGTAGTAGTCTACTAATGCGTGGCTAGTTTACAGTCAACGTATAGCTACCTCAAATTGCAGCTCCAATGCTACAGATATACCAATGCCCAATATAATCACTCAAAACTGTAGGCATTCACTAAGTTAAACTGTTTATCTACCTACGCTTTCAAATATCATAATTATCTCTCCTCCGTGGTAAAAAACATCAACACGTATACAGACAGACTCATTGACTCTAGCGGAAACATGGACACAGGGCACTTGGGTTACTAATATCACTGCAACCGATCTTGTCGGCTTAGAGCTATCAATGTGTTAGGGTCAGTATGGGGGCGTATGCCTCAAAATAGGGGATTAAGCTTACTAGACTATCGACTCTACTCCTGTCTTACATGAGTAACTAATTTAATTTGATAAACATGCTTTACACTTCTACAAAAAATCATTATTATGTACACGCATGCATATGTACACGCATGCAGGAATTATCATCAGCTATATATACACAACTAAAAGGTTTACGTTGGCACGCTATTTAGCCATGGTCACTTAAAACATGGGGGGCAGTCAATCAGGAGCCCAGAATGGTTGTAAAAATTAGTGACCCTTCATACTGGCTAAATTGTCCGTGCAAATGAATACATGTAGCGTCAAAACAAAACTATACTCAATGCTTTTTAGTAGACCACTACTAAATGAATGCGTTTCGGATGGGCTATGAAAACCACCTCTGGGAATAAAAATTAGCACAGTGTGTGGCATGGCTGACCATAACACCTTTGAGACAAAAATTGCTTGCACATTAACTCGGAGGAATGTAAAAGGTTAGAAGAGCAGCTGTTAATCATAACTATCGCATTAAAGATCTATGGGATGAAGCGATAACAACTACACATGAGCCACACAGTCATAGTATACATGTTACATCCATAATGGTTATACATACAGTACATACACACTAAACACAAGTGATATGCACACAGTCAGCATGTGTGGCATGTTACACAAAAATACAAGGAAATGTATGAACGGCAAAGACGATCTTTAGCCAGAGGAGGTAGTCAGGGGCTATAATGATGGTGGCCACAAGGAATATACCCCATGCAGGAAACAATATGCACATGATATAGGAACCACCAACTACAAAGCAACATAACATTTTGCTTTCATTTCTACATGTGTATGCACATTATATGACACTTCCTATTGTTTTGATAGGACATGCATGTGTCTGAAGTATGTGACACTGACCACAAAAGGTACACACAGTCAGACAAGTTTGGCATGGTCTTACCGAGATTTTCAGGTTGGTTGTCCCATGCACTGGCAATGTGCAATGTACAAACATAAACCACAGATAATCATGTTCCTTTGATAGTAGATTAAAGTACATGTATATTCATTGTCTGTTTGCCCATTGCATTGCTATGGGGCAAGCAACCTGAAAATCGTTGTAAGTGTATCACATAACGATTCGGACAAGTCCTATGAAAACACACAGTGCTGGGCTGAGGAACAAGCAGCATACAGAATAGGGCGTAATGATCAAATGTCCAAAAGAATGAGAAGAGATTATAATTAATGGGCCAGTACAGATCCCCCACACAGTCTAGCATGCCAAAATGAGGGAAAGCAATACCAAACTGTGGGAACAGACAAGGGTACAAACTTAATTCCGAATGGAATCCTAAAACATTACTCAGTCTAGCAAACACACAATACAGTTTTTTGAAGCAGTATAACAGCCACACCCACACAGAGCTAATAGCACATTAATAGAAATGTGGCAATTTCGTCACATGATTGCGTTTTGGTCCCCTTATTCCGGGAGAAATTATAAAGTCAGGAAGCAGAAACGAAACTATAAGGGGATACATAATTATGATAACAGCAAACAACACGTACTGGAGGTTTTCCATAGCTACAGGAACTGAATCAAATTAAAGCAAAACAGATGCCAATAAAATGACCATTAATCCTCCCATTTTTAGAGGGGATATAACTACTGCATGCTTGGGAAGGGAAAACACCAAATAAACACTTTGCCAGACACTTGACTCTATCTGCTGAATCTTTGTATTATGAGCAGGAAGAACATGATGTAAGGGACAACAACTTGTTGACAAAAAGAGGGAAATTTCGTTAGTGCAATCAGCAGCATCAGCACTCGCAGGTGTGTCCGACAGCAGGTGCAAGAAGTAAATGAGTGAAACCTTTGATCTGTTTCCTTCAATAAAATTGCAAGCAGAAGAAATGCAAACACTGCTGACCAGAGCCAAATTGATAGCTGAGTCATGTGAGGTGACTACATACAAGTGGTCGCCGCAGCAATTACAGATGCACTCTTGCACAATCGGACCATGTAGGGTCATCGAGCATTTTTTGCATGTTCGGAATATTTATACCTGTATGTGAAGGGTTTCATATGAGAACATACATTGAAGGAGGGAAGAGGATAATTTGTTGACTAAACTTTGAAACGTAATGCCATTTCATCAGCTATAGCCTAAAGTTGAGAGAGGTATCGATCAATCTCACTTGATTTTGAGTCGTTTTCGATATTAATTTGCAAATCACACTGGAATGACAAGTATGCATAGTTTGACTGTGTGTTGTTTACACAGAAGCATGCATTTCTATGGCATCAGCAACTTTTGAAAATCCCTCTTTCTTTTTATTCAGAGGTGTTTTCAATGTAGGCAAAAGTAACACCGTTCAGTTCTTATAATAGTAACGTTGTTGTAGTTTAAGCAATATCTAAGGGACAGATTTTTTTTACAGAGTATGACACCTAATTATCATGACTATTGTATCTACTGAGATAAATAGAGATGACCTATTACATAGGAAATCGTACTAGTATCCAGTACACGTATTGTGAAATCATGGAGTGAGTATTTTTAGAGCCATATCTATTTATAGCAGCTAGTCGATTAATTTTACAGAGAGTGGGGTTTCGTTCAAAGGCATAGCTATACACACACATTACCTTACGCGGAGGTAGGTATGAGAAATCAATGCTGGACAAACATATGTTTCTTGTTCTTGCGTATTCATGTGACCATGTCAGCTGGCTAACAATGCTACCTCCCCACGTAAATTCAAAAAGGAACGTACTGTTTCACATGACAAAAAAAATAAGTGGGTGGCGAGCAAATCGAGTAGGTGTTTGACATGTACGTAGAATACCACTAATCGCACCAAATAAGGATGTGTTTTGTGTTTGAGTGGAATGGTATTTCTCTGTACTAATGTGAGAAAAATGACAATTGTCCACGCTTTTGAACTCGTGATATTCTATACGAAGGTAATAAAAAATAACTTTCAAGGCTCAAAAACTTCTACACGCACGGCAAGTTAAATGCTGCATTACACAATGTGCTGAGAGGAGAATGCAATTCTTACGTCATGTTCATAATACATACTGCAAAAAGAGCACCCATGGGAAAACTACCTCTAAGGGGTGCTGCTGCTACACCAATGGTTAGGTAGGGGCAGAGACTGAAAAATGCATTTTTAACTGACAGGATGAGAGTGTGACTATAATGCTAGATCAGATGTCTAGTGCTTGCACCTTTTCGTGTGGGAATGTCTTATAGTATAACTAGAGAGCTACAAGTAGAGTAAACTCCATTGCTACCAGTATTGCCTGAGGGGGAGGTTTTGAAACTCTTAATCGCTGAGGCATGTCTCTAGACATATCACCGGATGGCATTTAAATTAGCCATCACTGTAGTTATTTTAATTTTGATATGAATTGAGTTGTTCAAAGAGTGAAGAGAGATGATCACAGGAGTGACCACATGTATAGCTGAATACTTGTATCCATAGAGGGATGTTTTGGTCCAAAAATTGACCATATTGAAGGGATGTTTTGCTCCAAAGATTGACCATAATGGCACGCCAGTTACACACAGTCAATACATTATTGGTGTTTTTTCACATGAGAGAGGAGTAAAGAGAATTAGATAGTTACAGGAAGCAGGAAGCACTTCACTAGTATGCTAGAAACACATCCTGCTCTTAAAAGTCACCTCAAAACTTTTTATGACCACCAGTGACCAATGTTTGGATGACCTTTATCTAGTCAGCATATCTATTGTCCTGTGGTCTGATGGCACACACACCACGTGTGCTTGACACATGCACACACAGCAGTAATACAGTGGACCATTGAAGAGAGAACATAAACCGTACAATTATGTAATTTCCTTTAATGAGGCAGTCTTTTCCTTTCTGGGATGCCCATTGATGGGTGTACTGCAGAGCAATACCACTTACACACAGAGAGAGCACTGATTAAACTGTTGCTCCCACTTAAATATTTATATTAATTAAACACACTTAACACTCCTGATTCTTCTACATAATTCAGTCTAACTGAAAAACACAGTTGACAACATTCCATGGTCATACCACAGCCAGCATTGTCTCCCAGTCAATGGCATCACATTTTTATTTCAATGAGGGACACACTCTTGCACCCACAGCAAAGAAACCACAGACACTCAAACTACTTCTAAACATGCCTGTGGCTCATCCACTCAACCCAGTAAAGTAAAATAAGCAATTTTCTACACCATGGAAGCAAATACCGCTTGCTAAGAAAAGAATTGGCTTGGCAAAAGTTAATATGGGAGTGTACGTAGGCTACCTAACCCTGTTGTTTTCCTAAATGGGATAGGGCACACAATAATAATTACAGCGTAATAATGGAGACAGCCAGGTCTGCCGGCGAACAAGCGAGCACCATTCAAGTGACTAAGTAAGGGCGATAACAAAGTCAGGGTGTGAATACAATGGCGGTCCCATTTGCCAAAAGCAACGATAGAAGTATAGCTAGCTCTCACAGTCTTGGTGGTAGTCTATAATAACAGCTATATCAGATGTCTCCAAGACATGCATCAAAAGTTACTGTTCCCTCATCAAAGCTACCACCGCCTGTAATAATAGACACTTGCATGCGTACATTACAGAGATTATATGCATACTTCAGGCGAGACTTTAATGATAGAACAGGAGCGGTAATTATGAGATAGAAGCTGATAGTGATCGGCCTAACGTAAACTACGTAGGAATACCATTGTCGGAGCATGCAATTACCGATAAGCCCTTTTTTTTAAATACTCTCAGACAAGTTGGCGCTATTACTGCAAAGGAAATATTAGGTTTCATGGGATGCTAGTTTATATTGTCCCTGCCTGGCCCGAGCGCTATAGACATAACTGTTTATTTAATTTTTGCTCATCAAAACGCTTCGATAAAACACATTTTACACAAAGAAATAAAAACAGCACACTTAATCAAAATGTAGAACCACGTACACTAGCACAAAAACTATATTTTAGCATTATCGTAACAGACATTTCAACATTAATTTTAATGAATGAAGTAGGTAAATATTGCTGTTGAAAAGCAGCAGTTTGTTGCTATGCAAACAAGATATGCCAGTGGAATGAAGGTAATGGATGACCTTCGCTATTGTAATTGCTTCGGAACAGCTGCAGGACACATAAAGAATAGCCTAAGTAGAGGGCCACCTGTAAGGACAGCTAGGGTAGCAAACAGGAAAGTCTGTGCGGTAACAGTAACAGGAAAGATAGTAGGCTAATGGCAAGAGTAGCCAGTGGTCAGCCTTACTAACCAAGCTTACTGATTGATTGTTGAGATAGTACCTAGGTTTGTTGCAAAGACGTGGGGCAGCAACCGATTAAATTAATTTCTGTTGTGTTGACAATAAACCGCAATAAAACAAACACCAGCTGTAGTACAGTAGCGTGATCCTGGATGTGTGGGTGTATGGTAGGTACCGTGGTAGGTGCCCTACCTAACAGTACTAAGTTGCATCCTTCGTCCTTAACCCGGTCTTTGTGTGTGTGTGTGCCAACACACTTGAATAATAGAGTTGATGCTACAATAATTATATAATGGTGCACACTCTGTATACAGGCTAGCCAACAGCATTAAAACTTAAGTGAGCACCAATAAATGATGGCCAACATCCCATTATACAGACATTTTTTCAGGTGGTTTGTCCCACTGTGCAAAAGTAAACAGACAATGAATATACTTAAAACTATACATCAAAGGGATAATTATGATTCTCTGTGGTTTGTAGTACTCAGTAGTAAGTACTGCCAGTGGGACAACACCAACCCGAAAATCTCTGTGACAATCACATAGAAGTCTGTACTAGTACCAGCACTATAGCATTTTGTAATTATGACTGGTAGGTAATCACCACATTTTGAGGTAATACTTAGAAGGGCTGTTTTAACTATTAATTTTTTTCAAGAAAATTAATGGTTCAAGTATGACTAAATTACAACAAGAAAGTGGCAAATCAATTTTGACCTTAGTTCTTTTGCAAGTGTAATGTGTACTTTCAACTCGCCTCTATTAACATCCCGATAATTATTTCCAAGAGTGCATTCTTCATGCACTCCTGGTAGTACTAGAAGTATTGCCTAAGGTCATGATTTGAATTGAGCCTAGGAAGTATAGATAGGAAGTGGTTCAAAACGCAGCAGCTTCAGTTATAAAGTATGAATAGAAGTTTATAACAAGAAACCAAGGTTCACCTTTGTTGGCTATGCATGTCATAAATATACAGTCATTTATGACTAATACTCGGAATTTTGCGCACTAAAATTCAATTACAGTAATTCCCCTAGCTACTCCCCTGCATAGTGTATAGTTAGTGGTTATCACGTCCAAGTAGGAACTGGGCCTCAATATAGCCAATAAAAACATAATAATTATTATTGAACAGAATGTCAGCTCCAAGTGTGCATGTACAGCACTAACAAGCACTAACGCACACAATGCCAGTAGACCACTACTTGCAGGCTTCTGTGTAGACTACACAGAATGGGTACCGGTAGCCGCATTATACATGGATAGAATAAGCAAATTACAAACAACGATAAGGTTAACCAGCCATGCATATTCATTGATAACATTATTCCAAAATATTGCATAGAATGTAAATACACTCTTCAATGACTATTTGAGGGACAATTATTAACCAGCACAAGTGCTGATGAGCACACACTTATCACATCAACAAACCTCTGCCCACACTGAAGCACTACTGAAGAATTGAGACAATTCACACCCCATTAAACCAAATTAACACATGCCACTATCAACACTCACAGCAACACCATATCATATGAACCCGGTATGGTTCATATAGGAATGGCAAGGATGTCTAGTGTATCCAATGTACAGCAGGAAAAACGGGCCGTTTTCAAGCCGTCATAGAAGACTCCAGCAACACGCTGATAGTATAGCTGTACTCTACTCTCTTTTCTGTGTATGTGTGTATATTTTGAAGTATTGAATATGCAGAAAACAAGTTATGAGCGTTTGAAAAAGGGCACTTTTACCGAGATCGTCGACAAGGTGAGTATATATATACTAGCAGCAGTTTCTCTGTTTCATTAGGTGCCCTCATACAGACTGATAGTGGCAAAG
>VSKX01019235.1_pt1 | contig 12788 bp, 13 predicted proteins | sample 4799481 | NCBI WGS metagenome assembly VSKX01 (sample SAMN12179537, study PRJNA552185) | sponge metagenome | biome: deep-sea hydrothermal plumes; feature: spots directly above weak diffusing fluid; material: sea water; isolation source: sponge from the Swan site of a hydrothermal vent ...
GAGATTAGCTCTAAACGATGCAAGTTATCCCGTAGCTTCGCTATGAACGACTAGAAAGTTATTATCGCAGACAACTTTGGTGGTCGAGTATCGGTGAGTTACGCTACTACTTCCCTTTCCTGTCACCTTTCTTATGAACCCCTTTATTAGCAAACAATAGTTCAATAGCCACGTTGCCTTCTACCTCTCAGTGATGGGAGACACAGTGTGTTGACTCTGTGGTATGTGTTCACACTGTACCTATATAAACTAGTCTAGGGTTAGGGTTAGGGCTACCCCGACACACGAAGGTTGAATTGGTTGGACTTGAGCAAGCCCTAATTTACTTACTTTATAGCTATTTCTTGAACACATAGTATTGTAGCTAGAAAGAGGTGATTACCTACCAGTCAAAAGTTAGTTGCAAGTGTTATGAACCATTTCTCCTGAGCTCAACTCCAAGATCTACGTCTACGTCTAGACAGTGTGTGTGGAAGCGTTCAGACTTATGTTTAATCCCCCTCAATCAGTTTTCCCACCCAAGAGTGTGACTCTCCTGCTACACCCTATTCCACCTTGTTGTGTCATCCTGTGCAGGAGGTAGTGTGTTAATACTACTCTCCTGGTATACCCTATTAATTTATTCCACCTTGTTGTGTCATCCTGTGCAGGAGGTAGTGTGTTAATACTACTCTCCTGGTACACCCTATTATTCCACCTTGTTGTGTCATCCTGTGCAGGAGGTAGTGTGTTAATACTACTCTCCTGGTACACCCTATTATGTCATCCTGTGCAGGAGGTAGTCTGACGTTGGGTACTCTGATATATGGAGCCTATGCCTACCGGTTCAGAGGGACAATGACCACATCAAGATATCTAATGAGACTCAGAGTGGTCTCACAGGGCGCTATCGTCATGGCGATGGTCGTGGGTGCAGCATGGACAACTAGAAAGTAATCTGTTACAAAATAATTTACTGTCAATAATATAATAAGAACACATGTTCGTTTTAGATCTATTTTGTTGTGTCCTAAACTGTAAGGTATCTGTCTGTAAGGTAGCTGCTATAATTATTACCTGTGCCAATAACTTTTTAATTACATGAAATGCTAATTGAATGAATTGCTGGATACTTACCAAGTTGAGAGTACTAAATGCATGGCTGGGGGGACTATGATCCTGGCTGAATTAATGACCTCATACACTAGCTGTTGTCAGTCAGTTAGCCAGTATAACTATAGCTATATAAAGAACTGTACTAGTAGCTATCTGAGCAGTTGTCAGCCAAAAACTGTAACTTGTTATGAATAAACTATACTTCAATGCAGCAGGTGAGGAAACTTTTACAGTTATTATATAACTTGACAAGCATAATTATTATTGACAATTCGTATTATTCCCTGCATGTACATAAACCATGCAGCGTTCATTGTTGTACTGGTCACTCTTGTGGTACGTGTTGCTAGCCAACAAGAAGTGTGCAGCCAAACAACAGGACTGACTAGTTTCACTCCAGCTAACCCAACAAGCTATCCATTCGGAGGTCTCTTTATCGATATTGGCAACAGAATACCTTGCGATAGTTTGGTGGTTGGATGGCACATTTGCTACTTTCTACCATACGATGCACAACCGGGGCAAGTGTACGGCGTTGGATTGAGTGTGTTTGAACGTGACATACCACTCAACGGTATATTGTATATACAAAAACCCGAGAGCTTCATCACAACGTACGTCCGAAGTACAAATTCACAAGCGAATAGTGGCAGCACTTGCGGCATAATCTCTCTCCCAGTAGAGTATCAGTTTACCGTGCAAGTAGACGAGTTCATTGCCGTGTACATCAGCGAAGAACAGGGCACAGGCTTAAGGGAAGGTAATATTTTGGATATTGTTGGAAATACATCGAATGGAGCAGACTTTGTGCAGCGGCGATGTCCGCGCAGTGACAATACCGTCGTTACAGCATTTGACGATTACACAAATTGCTTGCAAACTATATACAATCATCAAATACGAGCTAAGCTGCTAGTCTCCACTCTGGCAACAGTTGGACCCAACTCGGGCTTAAACGACAGCAATATGATTGTACCATATCCAATGAACCCACTGCCTCAATCCACAACAGCATACGCACCTACCACGACACAAGTAGGAGCAAGGACAACAGATATTTCTACTGCAGTTTCTACAGTTTCTACGGTAGCAACTACTAGTACAGAGGGTCAGACAATGACCTCCAGGATGCTGCAACCTACTAGCACACTGTCCACCACCGAGCCGCCACTGACACTCTCGTCAGGGGAACAGGGCACTGCTATATTGGTACCATTGTCCGCAACAGGAGCCATTGTTATTGCCCTCCTGGTTGCTGCCATTGTGAGCATACTCATTGCAATCTGTATCCATCAGAGGAGGAAAACAAAACTAGAACAAATGAAATGGAGACAGGAGAGAAGAAACATTATGTCAGGTGAGGAAACATCGGTTTTAGTATTGATTATTATTATTATTATTATTATTATTATTATTATTTGCCAAGATCACTTTGTGCTTGAGTCTGAGTTGCCGGCAGCAATGGGAGATGTATCCAACATGCCACAGCCCTATGAGGAGCCAATCAGAATACACATTATTGGAGAGTTGGCCAACCAGACGTACGAGAGTGAATGCTCAAACATTCCAAGACCCTCTACTAGTTCCTATGTATTTAATTCAGAGCCACTGAATGATGATGAAGGAATATATTGCGAGGCCAGCACACCACCAGTTGATGACAGCTGCTCTGAGATCTACGAGTCTATTGAGGAGGACAGTGCATTCAATCCACCAGCTCCTATTAAGGCAATATATGACGTGGTCGGAAGAAACAATCTGGTATGCTCCTTTATAAATTCACCAATAATAAGAACGTATGTGTAGCTATAGAGCAAATATACTTTTTTTTTTACCAACAGCGTCAGTCATCTATTGCTCAGCCCAGGGAGAGCGGTTTGTATGAACACTATTACAAAACTTTGGAAGAGGTAATAAGTGTTTTTGTGATAGAATTGCTCATGAATTATAATTCCACAGATAAGCATCGAGTCCAGCAAGCCAGCTTCTACTGAGAGGCATTATACAAACCCAGCGAATAGTGAGAACGATCTCTTGGCACAGTTTGAGAGAGCTAGCTTCAGCAAAATACCGTCAAAAGATATAAAGTAAGATCAATTAAACGATGTTTCGCTTCAGTATAGAAGAACACAGTAGCTATAAAATTTTACTTACTCTTAAACAGCATTAATTTTATAAATCAATCACAGCGTCCCTAAACAAACTAATGACTGAAAAAATATATGTTATATCGATTTTCCATGATAGCTAGCTAGTGGCATTACGTTTTCCATGATAGCTATAGTGACATAACATTTTCCAGGATAACTATAGTGGCATAACATTTTCCATGATAGCTAGTAGCATTACATTTTCCATGATAGCTACTGTAGTAGCATAACATTTTCCATGATACGTAGCTATAGTGGCATGTGCATGCTGACGTTGTTACATGGTATAACTATATACAGGATAATGGCTCATCTTGGCTCTGGTCAGTTCGGGCAAGTAAGCAAGGGGGTGTGGAGGAGTGGGGGGAGTAGTGCAGACATTGCTGTCAAGAGCTTCACAGCTCAGAGCACTGATGACAGGGCAGTCAATAGAGTGAGACTGCTGCAAGAGGCCATCATCATGGGACAGTTCACTAATCCAAACGTCATACACTTTCACGGAATGGTCATTACAAAGGACACGGTGAGTGGAAGAATCACTTGACAAAGTCGTTATACAGGCCATTCTATTCTCTTCTTTTGACCACTAGCTAGCTATTATTAAGCAATTATATCTGGTTCCAGTGGCCATTTTTAGCAAGTTTTATGTCTAGTATTACGCCAGCTAACGTTCACTGCAGATGATGCTTGTTATGGACCTAGCTGCAAAGGGAGACTTGGAGCACCTGTTAGTAACAATGGTGCCAGAGTAAGCTATAGCTATATCCAAAGTGAATATCCTGAGAGTGATTCTATTGCTATAATTATATAGTCCAGGTGAGATGGTGCCACCTACCACCAACAAACTAATGCTAGGCTTCTGTCAACAAGTGGCGTTTGGGATGCAGTATTTGTCCAGTAAAGGTTTTGTGCACCGAGACCTGGCAGCCAGGAACATACTGGTGACTAGGGACAATGTACTCAAGGTATGCTTCTATCATCAAGTGTAAATGTATTCTACGAATAGACACAAAGCAGACATGTTAACGGCAGCTATTTTTATAATTATCACGACAGAGTGAAAGTTGGATAAATAGAAATTGCACCAATTTAAACCTCCATGTACGTACATGCAAATAATATTATTTAGGACAGATTAGCACAAAATTAATGTTTTGTACACACACAGATTGCAGATTTTGGGATGTCCCGAGACTTGGAAAATGACGATTACTATATTTCACAAGGAGGCAAAATCCCTGTCAAGTGGACGGCCCCTGAGGCCATTCACTACAAGAAGTACTCCACTGCCAGTGACGTGTGGGCCTACGGCTGTCTGCTCTACGAGATATGGAGTCTGGGACAAGCTCCGTTCAGGGACTACTCGAATACTGAGGTATAGCTATAAGTTGCAGCACACACACAGAGAAAGGGTGCACCATGCACACACGATTCAATAGAGAGGTATTAAACTGATATAAAGGGGGTGACAAGACCAAGTTGAGACGACATTCTGGATGTAGTTTTAAACCTATAGTCACACGCTTGGTTGATAATGTGGCGCTATGCAACATGTATAACGTAACGCTGACGCTATACGCATGAATATAGAACTATTATGTTCATATTTGTACGTAACTGATGCTGCTGATGCTATACGTAAACTCCAGTGTCATAATTATTGTGAACCGCCAGGCTTTAGTATAAAACCCAGTAATTAAAATTCCACTCAGTAGAAATGATACTATAATATATAATTTCAAACATGTACAGCCAAAGGTCAAAGTACAGCCACTCCCACACATGCACGTACATACCTCCCAACATGTATCTGGCTAATTATATATTACAGGCGCTGAGTAAGGTGGGCACAGGGTACCGACTCTCTCCACCCCCCGGGTGCCCCAGACTGATCTATGACATCATGATACGTTGCTGGTGAGTGCACTGGCCACAACATAACATTCACTGAATTATGCAATGTTCACATTCTTAGGAATCCAGAGCCCTCACAAAGGACACCATTTAAAGCACTCATTTTCGAGCTATTACAGCCTGAAGATACAATTCTGCAAATGCCAGAAGTGGATTTGTCGACTCACCATTTAGCTAGCAATATTGGAGGCCCACTTGAGGCAGGTGAAAGCATGTACCAGGACCTGCAGACTAAATACCTCCCCCCACTCACCCAACTAGTAAAACCAACTGTACAGTAGCTATACATTCATACGTACAGTACGTATATATATACCCATGCATGCATGCATGCATGCATGTACCATGCAGTGACATTAATTATTACACATTGAGAAAGCGTGAACGTGGTCATGTAGACGAACCAGCTAACAGTGTCTAAGAACAAGTTTTATGCTATCGTGGAATGTTTTGAATGGTTTTGAGTACAAAAGTATACACAACAGGCAAATGAACATACAGTTAATATAACACTCAAGTTCTCCTCAGTGTAGCTACTGAGTCTAGCAGTTGTGTTGCTGGAGTGGTGGCTTTGTGGTCTAGTGTCAGCCTCCCAAACTCACCATTCCGGTACTTGTGGATGAAGTGACTGGCAGCTCTCAGTGTGTGCAGAGAACCACCTGTCATGCCATGCCATGCATGCAAGAAAACAAAGTGAAGTTTATTCGCGTTCACCTGGTACCCGGAAGTTAAATGTACACTATAATTTATTATTCACTGATAAAACATAATGATCTTTTGACTAGCTAATCCTACAAATATTTTGAAGCAATAGTTTGACGCGGCCAAGTGGGGTTTCATCAGAAACAGAATGACACTTAAAATACTAGAATTCATTAAAGTATGACAAAGATACAGTGCAAAAACGGAAGGACCAAGTGAACGCAAATAGACTAATTTAAGCCTAAATGAAACCACATAGTCATTCAACACTATGTTTTAAGGCTATAGGCTAAAAGAGAGATATTGGTGGTTACCTTTCTGAAGAGCTCCCAAACGTTTGGCAATGTGGTTTAAAACCACAGTAATATCGTCAAGTGGTTGGGGCAGTCCATAAAACTCAGCATAGCTACAGGGCAACAAGTGTATAATAGATCCACTATACAACAAGCAAGCATTGTCTCACTTGAACTGCTGGTGCTGGTTGAGTACAAACAGAAGATAGTCAGCAATGAGAATATCGTCCATAATGTGATCCCTCAATATACCTGCAACAATATCTTTGTACACACTCATGCAGAAGCTATAATTATAGATAATCAACTCAATCTCTGAAACAAACACAGATAGCTCAGTTTTTATTTTACATCATGGAATACTCCCTAAAATGAGACGGTCCTATATAGCTATATAAAATGCAGTAAACTATCATTAACTGTAGTCCACTGCAAACTACATTAACTATAGTATAGGCTTACCTGTAATTGCCAGATTCAGAGCAGTTTCCTCAGAGTCTATTTTAGGCACCATGACACCGGGAGTGTCAAACAAGAATATCTCAGGCCGCTCGCAAACCTATATAGAAGCATTACATCATCAACTGCTTTAGAGTCTTGAGAGAGCAGTACCCGTATTTTGAAGAGTACACTTCTGGTGACGCCAGGTAGCTTGCCAACTGCAGTGGCCTTCCCTGTACAAACAATAGTGTTTCTATATGTCATGCCATTTGACGTGTTAATGTTTGAAGTGCTATAACTTTAGTTCTGCTGCTCCAAATTCAATAATTTCACGATTTTCTGAAAGCCCATTAAAAACTCTATCAGATGGTGTGTTCAGCTCAAAAATTTCGAAACAGCCCGATTTTGACAAATCACCCACTTATATAGCCCATGCTTTTTTTCCGAAAATGGGCAGAAAATTGACCTTCGATTTTCTTGCCTACTTTTGAAGAGGGCCTTTAAGCTTTCAGAAAAAATAAAAAGTTCTGCGATTGGACCATTTGAGCTCAAGTTATGGTCGTCCAAACATCAATACATGCCCCCCCCCCCCTCTGCTATTGACGATAACTTGAGTAGCAATAATTAATTGGTACCTTTCCCAATACAGTTTCTCCTGAGAGCGTTGATGATAGAGGACTTGCCAACATTAGGCATGCCCACCACCATCAGCTTGAGGGGTTTCCCCTGATCACCATGGCAACTTGTCACATCCTTGATCCTGTTTAATAGCTGCAAACACAAAAAATGCTTGATTTTTATTATTATTATGCTACACCTCTCTGACACTTTTGTGATGTTGTTTGCGCATGTTGCTTAGCAACACCTCTTTCTCTCCTCCCGCGTGTAGTCTTGTGACCACAGCGCTGCATTTTGATTGGTCGCAAAGATCCACCTTATTTAGAACAAGTATCTTTGGTTTTCCTTTTAACAAGGTGTCAAAATTGTGATTTCGTCCAGAAAAAGGAATCTAAAAGCACGTCAAAGAAGCAACCAAAAGTTAGTCTATATTATATCGACTCGTAGATAATAAAATGGAAGGATACTCTAGCATCGTGTACTTCAAGCACACAGTCACAATAGAGCAGCTTCCTGGTGATCATCCTCAACCCTGTGTGGGTGTGTGAAGTGTGAGGGCGTGTGAGGGGACTCACCCTTGGCCATGTGTGGGTGTGTGAAGTGTGAGGGCGTGGGTGTGTGAGGGGACTCACCCTTGGCCATGTGTCCTGGATACCAGTTGGCAACAGGCAAGTTGGGAAAGAGAAACTGTTTCCTAAACTCGTTCATTACTATACTAGTGTACTACAGTGCAGTGTGTCTACCGACTCTCCACCATACTCGACTCAGTCTACTGTACTGAGTACTTGAACTCTGCCTCAGTATAATGGCCACGTGGTCAAAAAGGGGAGGGTCTGGCTAGCTTGCTGTCTGCAGAAACGCCCCCTTCAAGTTTAGGACTCTAACTTGAAGGTACAGTACAGTACTATACTGCATTGCATGAGTGGAGCAATGCCTGGAGAGCCAGGGCAGATACTATTGGAGTTGGGTGAGTTCTTAGAGATATAGTCTCTAGCTATAGTCTAGCTGAGCTGTGGCTAAACCACTGAGTCACTAAGTGTACTAACTGTGTCCCTCTGTGCTGTGCAGGTGACAGGGGATTGCCTGAGGGCTGGGAGAGGTCAGAGACTGTAAAAGGAATCCCTTATTACATAAAGTGAGTTATAAAACTGTCCTGAGCACAAGAGATTGAGCAGTTGATTGTGTTTCTTGTAGTCATGGTGATGACAGCTCACAATGGGAGCACCCGGACCTATCGGAAGTGTTCATGAGAATGGGTACGTATTTTTTAAAGCATAATAATTATATTGCTGCATTAATTTGTGTTTGTTTTATTAGATGGAATGAACGATATCAAATTTGCTGCATATCGAACTGCAATAAAACTGAGAACAATCCAAAAAATCACTCATCGTGAGTAGCAAAAAAAAACAGCTTTGTAAAAGCCATTTTTATAATCTTTGTAGTAAATTTTGTGAGCAAGAACCATCTTGAGAGGGCATTCTTTGAGTTGGGTCTGGCCTCCCCTCAGAACACCGAGGTGCTGACAGTGCAGGAACTAGAGGCACTGCTCAACAAGTTGTTCCACCTAGCTCAGCGAGGGCGGTCACACCTCGTGCAGCCTGATTACTGCGTTGAAGTAGCACTCAACTGGTTGCTAAAATGCTTGGATAGGTGCGTAAATAATACTATAATTATTTTATAAAACTTTAGCACCAGTTTTTCTTCTTATTTAGTGGCAGGACGGCTTTAGTGAAAGCTCGTGCAGTTAAAGTTGTCTTAGCCGCACTTTGCACTGCAACACTAGAGGAGAAGTACAGTTGTGAGTGAATTAACTAGCTATACCGTATAGCAGGAAATGTTCGTTTGGTTAAATTCGTTAAAAGGCCTTGAAAGCGTATTTTTGTGTTTTTGTTATATGCCCTGAGCACGTCATCATATTATAGTAGTAGCTGGATTAAATTTTCGTTTTGGAGCTCTCTGTAACGAAAATAACGAAATTTCCCGCTATAATTATGGTATAATTATTATAGTGTATTAATTCGACTTAGTAATGTTATCTGGTGTACAGATATGTTTCAGCAAAGCAAGAGAGAGAACAGTCCTGGTGTCTCAAAGTCTACCATGAAGACAATGCTTAAAGACCTTCTACTTGTAAGAAAACGTCAACTATATTACAAGCTGCATCTAAACTAGTTTTCCACTTGCAGCTTCCGTTGAATGTATCAGAAAATGCTACGTTTAAAGTGGCCACTGCCGACAATGCTGTAGAAAACTGCTGGAGAACGGTGAGCAATTAACACACTGCACAGCAGCAATCAGTGCTAGGTCATGAATATCAACACTATTCATTTGTGGAGTAATAAATATGCCAAACACTTTTTCCTACACTGCATAGACCACACAAAACTGCAGTAGACATCAATCTATCAATTTAGAGCACAAAACCTAATCATGACTGTATACATTTCACCTTGACCTATATAGCTATAAAATTAATTATAGCAAGCTATATCATTAAACACAGTGTCTGTTCTCACTGTGTAGAGTGAGGTAGCTGACATTCATGTGTTAACTGTGTAGAGTGAGGTAGCTGACATTAACAGTGTCTGTTCAAACTGTGCATGTAGAGTGAGATAGCTGACATTGATGTGTTAACTGTGTAGAGTGAGATAGCTGACATTGATGTGTTAACTGTGTAGAGTGAGATAGCTGACATTGATGTGTTAACTGTGTAGAGTGAGGTAGCTGACATTGATGTGTTGAGTGAGAGAGAGTTTCTGTATTGGGCCCAGCAAGAGCCACTGCACATTGTGTGGCTACCCACACTCCATCGTCTCTCAGCAGCTGAAACTGTCAAACATGAGGCAAAGTGTGCAAAGTGCAAGGCATTCCCAATAGTGGGATTCAGGTATTGCATGATTGCTAAACTACATGCGCTGCATAATGTAATGGAACTGGTTGTAGCATAAATAATTATAATTATAGAGTGCACATTCAATCATGCTTCACTGTGATTGCATGTGAGCACTTGCTACTATATTTTATTGTATAGGTATCGTTGTCTCAAGTGCACTAATGTGGATTTCTGTCAGGTTAGTTTGTATATGTATCTCTATAGTTTTACACACAGACACACAGACAGAGAGAGAGAGATATAGAGAGAGCTATTGACTTCATGACTTGATAATCACACACACACATGCACATGCACACAATGCTGTAGAGCTGCTATTGGACGCAACAGAGTCTGAAGAACCACAAGGCCACTCATCCTGTCAGGGAATACTGTCTAGCAGTAAGTATACATTGTGATACACATGCATACATCGTGTATTATATTTTAGTTGGTCTAGTGATCAATTTAACTAGCTACCGTATAGCAGGAAATTTTCGATGGGTTAAAATTTCGTTTTGGGGCTTTCCGTAAAAAAAATAAAATCCAACGAAAAATTTCCCGCTAACTATATTATATACGGTATAATCCATAATTATATCGTATTGCCATGCCCAGACTACAACAGGTGATGACATCAGAGACTTTGGCAAACAGCTCAAGTACAAACTAACTAAGAAGTATCGTAACAAGCCTCCCAAGAAGACCTACCTTGATTACCCCACCACCCCTCAGGACGGCCAGGAGAGGTCAGGGGTCAAACTCACATAACTATATACATGAGTGTGTAATGTGTTCCTATTATACAACGTGCAGAATACCAGACCAGTCGCCATTGTTTGCCAATATACACAGCAGAGCCAATCAGCTCGCAGCAAGGTAAGTACAAACAAGTACAGAATCGTGGTTCATAATAATAATTATGATGCTGGAGCTTACAGTAGCGTCAAGCCTAGTTTACAATATGATATGCTGGGGCTTACGTAGCGTCAGTAACATTAAGCCTGGTTCACAATATGACACTGGAGCTTACGTATAGTGTCAGTATAGCATCAAGCCTGGTTCACAATATGAAGTTGGAGCTTATGTAGTGTCAATAGCTGGTTCACAACGAGCTTATGTAACGTCAATAGCCTCACGTACGCACAAATAGAATTCCAGTGTAGTGTTATGTATATAGCTAGCGTCATGATGTGAAGCTTTTACCAGATGTGAATGATATTGTGTGCATGCATGCAACTACAGTTGTTCATGCATGTGCAGACTCCGTCAGCTTGATGATGAAGGTGGTGTTAGTAATGGTCCCAATGTACAACTAGTAGAGGTGGAACATCATCATGGACCTGCAACCTTTGACCCCGTAGGACAGCCCTCTGGTGAGACAAGTATGAAAATATCTGCAACAGGTTGACTTTTAAATCCATCAAATTTGACGAACCAAATTCTGTATCTTGCCATTTTAGCAGACTGCTTGATGCATTGTGTGTACGTGTGTATGTTATATAGCTACAGACGATGGACGAGAGCGGAGATTGGTGAGTGAGATAGCAGGCTTACAAGAGGTGCAGGATACTCTATACACCGAGGTGGACCGTCTCACTGAGCAACTGAGGGAGGCAGAGGGAAGGGCAGTAAGTACCTCCTACATTGCTACACACATACATGCAGTAACCATTACAATATGCAACGATCACTGACTTAATTACACCCCCTCTCCCCTCCCCCCACACACACAGTCAGTGGAGCCAGCATATGTGAAGGTGCCTGTACCAGTGGGCAGAATGGCAGCTAGTCTAGGTCAAGGTGTGTCCTCTATATAAATTATATCCTTGAGATTGTTAGCTACCAACCCGCCCAATTCTCACTTGCAATTTCTCTATATAATAACCTACATCATCTTCATGCATGTACTACACAGCTCGCTATATACACTTAATGTTATCGAACTAGCTATATTAGGACATGATGTTATTGTGAATATGCTCCTTGCATGCAGAAATGAAGAGCCAAGCTGTGAACACTATGATGATGGTACCGTCTCTCCCGTCCCTCCCCTCCTCCCTCCCCCATACCTTCACCATGACAGAGTGGTCCTCCATGTATGGCGGTGAAGAGAGTAAGATGGATGAACTGCTCAGAGAAGTGCTCTTAGCTTTCCCCATACAAACAACTGAGAGTGAGTGCATGTTACTTCTTGTACAGAGGATATTTTTAAGGCTAGTTTTTATATAATAATTATGACGTCAGCGTCAACGCTGACGCTATGCTAGAATAGAACCCGGCTTTATAATCAAGCATTTTCATATGCTAGCACAGTCACACATGTTACGCCCACATTGATGTAAAGCGATGTTGCTTGTCAGAGGACAAGAAGGTGGTATTGGTGGCATGCATGTGTGCATGCATGTGTGCATGCATGTGCTTGTTGACATTGGTATTGGTGGCATGTATGTATGCATGCATGTGCTTGTTGACATCGCTAGCAGAGGTAGCATGTACGATACCTGTTACAGTATAATATTGCAGCCACAGACTTATCAAATATGCAGCAGATATCTGGCAGGGCCTCCCTTACATCAAACATGACATACAAACACATCCTGTTACGATTATATCTGACAGGGCCTAGGAAAAAACAACCCTTAGATCAAACATGCTATACAGCTAGTTATCGGGCCTAAGAAAACAACCGTTAGGTCA
>VSKX01014116.1_pt1 | contig 12780 bp, 7 predicted proteins | sample 4799481 | NCBI WGS metagenome assembly VSKX01 (sample SAMN12179537, study PRJNA552185) | sponge metagenome | biome: deep-sea hydrothermal plumes; feature: spots directly above weak diffusing fluid; material: sea water; isolation source: sponge from the Swan site of a hydrothermal vent ...
CCCAACTTTTAAGTTCCAGCGGAAGTCTACAGTAATAGTAAGTTCTGAGATATACTCAATTTTGTTGTAAAAAAGTGACAAATATGTTAGTATTTGGTATGGGCTCATTATTTGTTATTGTTACCCTGTAAATACTCCATAAACGTTTCAGCTAAGTACAGATAGTTGGCCAAGGGTAGTTAGTATAATGAACTCTCTCAGTAATAGACACTTTGGTTCCACGAGCTTTTATTTATCAGTAATTACAATATTGAGTGTACATTCGAAATACAGCATATCTGGCCTCGTCATAATGTATGAGTGGTCCATCTAGAGGATCAACATCTCTATGAACCAACCTGCCTGAAAACTTTCTTCTTTGCAAAGCTCAAATCCTTTGGTTGATGTGGTATAGTCATAATAATATAGTGCTGAGTTAACATTTCAATACATGGTTCCTTGATGAACGCGAACGGTGGACTCACCCACTAGAATTCAGCTCAAAGTGGTCTGGCCAAAACTGGACTGGCCGGAGTGCTTGCTATGGCCCTGTTTTATCCATGTCCCTTATTGAGAGAGTTTGTTGTTGTACACATTTGGAATGTCCACTATATAATAGTTAAACAGTGTCTAACTTATTTACAGATACTAGATGTAGAAGCTAGCTAAACCGGTTGGTTTTCTAAGGTACACAAATCATCAAGCTTAAAAATTGATGAAAACCTCGACAGTGAAGCTCTTACCGTACCGAGTTGTTCTTCTCCTGCACCTCTTGTTCGACGTGACTAGACTACGAAGACACTACGTATGTACGTACGGCTGGCCGGCGCGGCTACAACCACCTTCAACCTTGACACTCCCATAAACGACCACTACCCAGCCAATGAAGGGGAGGAGCTGCCGAGCTGGTCACTGTGCGTTGTGTGCGAGAGCTCGAGCAGCGAGATTGAGCAAGCTAAGAAAGCAGCTATTCCTCCAAAAACAGTGTATAACTTAACTATTATAGTTGTCATCATCTTTATTCCCTTTGTCAGTATTTTTTATCACAAAAATCTACATTATTTACAATAACGTGTAGACACCTTGTACGGGTGTCTACTTAAAATAGAGAACCTGTTCTGAGGCACCTTTCACTTATCAGCTAGTAGGTTGTCCCCTTTATTTGAGAGGGTGAGAGCTAGTTAGTTATAATGCTACCAAAAGTTTTTTTACTTCATTTTTATAGGCATTATAGTGCCTTGATCTGCCTATAATCGCTGGATGTACTTTTTGACAAGAAAACCAACTTACGCAATAGCTGACACTTTCCCAAAAATGGACACAATTCGAATTTGTCGTGCTATCAATCTTTAGGTAGTGCTTAAAAACAAGCCTTTGCATGCACGCACAGTATACCTTTGACTTTGTATCATTGTATGTAAATGTCGTGATGATCTATTTATAGCAGCAATTTGGTAACTATAATTATAGTGCTACAGTACCTTTAAACAAGTCGACATTCAGAGATAGCAAAAACGAATGTATTGATTGCATGGTACGCTGACGCCGCTTAGTCAGAATGCTGACAATCGAAAGGCCTATCTGCAAAATATGTAAGCTTGGCAATCCTAATCTGAGCAGGCTATCTGGTCTGAAAGGGGGGGTTCCGTGGCACCCTGGGAACCCCCCCTGTTGTTATGAACATTTCTAACTTTTTCTCTCCTGTTTAAGCTTTTAGCAAATTCACTGTATTATATCTGTCAAAGATGGTAGGCTTGTAAATTGCAATGTGTTGCTACACTTCGATTGAACACTGCCACAAGACCACTGATTCCAACCTGTTCATACGAAGTCAGCTCAATTAATAATAATTATATCGAAAATGCAAGGCGTTAGGTACTAAAAAACCCATAGACAGATTAAACGAACAAACTAAACTGTCTCACTAGAGTCACTGCTTTAACTCACCGTGCAAATGTGCACTTTATAGCAGTACTCGTTACTCAGAATAATTATTGCTTGGTGACAACCCTGAGTTTGTACAATCCATTGTGTGGATTTGTCCTGTTTTCAATGTAATAATTGTTATGTTTCCTGTTGCTATGTAGGGCTTCTACGTTGATGCATCTGGGTTTTATGAGTCCACCCTTCACTATCAGCCCCAGTTTCAACCGTCTGTTGAGAGACTACGCTCTGTGAGGTGTTTAATTCTACTGGCCAGGAAGAGATCAGAAGATGACAAGCAGAAAGAATTAGGGTCAGAAAAGGGAAAGACTGAGTGACCATTCTAGCTAGGTTATAATAATTTTCCCTTTTTGTCTTTTGTCTAATAAAATTGATAATTATTATTATTATGGATGTACTCTGAGACTGGGCACAGTCTGATTGATCGCCGCCCTCAATTGATCAGGCGATCCTACAAGACTAAACTTGCGCATGCGTATTGACTTGACCGGCTTCCACTGCAATGTGCAGTTCCAGAGCAGAGTTCCAAAGGGTTAGGGTTTATAGGTGCGGTAACAGAGTTCAATCCCGATAGGCAGATGGCAAGATGGCTGATGCGGTGAAAGGAGTTTATGATCTGATCAACAGCGAGAAGAAGAAAGAGAGCTCATCCATCCAGCCCAAGGAGTTCTTCTGGGACCAGTTCCTCAAGTACATAGCCTCAGCCATTCTTGCACTGACTGTGCTCAACGTGACAGTGGAGTTCCTGAGAGGAGGGGGCGTGTCCTGCTTCCCACCCTCTGATAATGGCCACATCACTGCTCAGGACTTGGAGGGGAAGATGCTCTATGAGTTTGGCAGAGGACAGACCAGCTATATCAACAATTACTGTGCCAGGAGTGTTCCGAAGACAGAGTATTTTCCAATCTACATTCTCGTTCATGGCCTTCTACTCTTTGTGCCACATTACATCTGGAGCGCTCTTCACAATGGAGATTTTGACAGCTTCTTCTCAATCGTGGATAAATTAGATCGTCTGCGAGACAAATCTGGCGAGTATGATACCAAAAACTTCAATCTTGTCACCAAGTTGGAGCTAGAGTATAGTGGACGGAGAATTTATTACACTTATATCCTCAAGTTGATACTTCAGTTAGTGGTGTGCATTGGGTCAATATTTTTTAGTGCATGGTACTTTCTCGACTGCGATTTTACATTCAGCTTCTGTTGCCCCGACAACAATAGCTGTACTGTGTCAGAAGAAGTGAATAATACTTGCCCTGTTAATATTACGGGAAGAATCCCTCCAGGCTGGCCACTCGTTATCAACGTTCCTTGTGTATTTACAAATTTACGAATTCTTAATTTAGTACGATATGCTGATTTCTTCCTCTTGGGGATAGCTATTGTTTTGGTGCTGTTTGGTCTCTTATGGTGTTGTATAAGGCATACTGAACAGTTAGGCCATGAAGCTATTGCCAAGTTTTCATTCCACAGCTGTCTTAATGCTGACTTTCATAGCTTTCCATCACCAGTGTTCTGGCCTGTTTACAAGTTTTGTAAGAAAAGTTCAACTGTCAATGAGACATCAGGATCTGCAGCCCAGCTATCCTCTAAGCGCATGTATACACGACAAAAACTAATAAAGTACTTTTGGCCATTCACACATTATCCACAGCTGCATTTACCTAATTTTTTTTCACCTCGAATCTTAAACGATCTGGACTTTCTTCTACTAATGTTGTTCCGTGCTGACACTAGCCATGGCCAAGTCTTCAAAAACATACAGGTGATTTTTTGTACCACCTTTATTTTTTGATTACATGTTGTTCTTTAGATCAGTAAAGATTTAAAAGTTTTTATTGGAAGGGATCATCAACTTTTACACCTGTTCATCAATATTCAACAAGATTACAACGATGAAGAACGAGGTAATAAAATATGATGGCTATAAAGTCAATTGTTTTATTTTGTAGATGCCAAGAGCCACGTTTCTAGCCAGGGCACTGATAATGCTTCTTCTCTTCAACACATCGAGAGCTCAGGTACTGAACAGAGGGAACAAAATGGTGATTATCCTACTGCCGATCGCATGGCTGTGGAAGGTGGGACCGAGGATCAACCTCAGGCTGCAGGTATGTGCAGTATAATTTTATTGTAAACGTGTCTCTTCTTGAATTTGATGATTTTTTCCAGATAAAAAATCTTCTCCTGATTTCCACCTGATATTTTTGGGTAATCCTGAAGGAGGTGATGCCAATCCGGAAAAAAGGGTGTTTGATAAATTCAAAGATTACCTTGGGAACTTGGTTTATGATGAGGTAAGCCCAGCAATAGAGTGATTTTATTGATTTTGATTTTTAGGACTTGTTTTCGGGTATGCGCGATTGGATTTATTATTTTGCTCGTGAATTTGGACCTAAATGTACTAAGCCTGACAATAAACTTTTGAGAAATGGTCTTGCTCTTGATGTTTCTTTTGGATCTGTTGGATTTGGTCGAGTTTTGGCCAGACCATTTAAGAAGGTGATATATCTGTGCGTTGCTATCCATTATAACCCCCCCCCCCCCAGGTTTTGTCCTTGGATTTCCATCCGTTTTTCTCCGCCTTTAATGAAGACGCCTTGAAGCATTTTTTCACCAACCACAAATCAGCAAAAATTCCTCATAACATATTTTCACAAGACAAAGATACAATAAATGTGGTAGGTTTTTCAAAGTTACTTGACCCTCACAAGTCTATATTTTTGTGTGTCTAGATGGGTAGTATACTGGAGCAAGCCATTAATCGAAAACGCTACCTTATTGACTTTATAGTCATTGGACCTCTAGTAGAAGAGCCTAAAAGGGCTATAGGTAAGTCCCTTGTTTGTCCCTTGTAGCTTGAGTAAATTCGAATGTATAATTAACATCTCTACAGTGAGCCTCCTTCTTAATTTGTTATTTACGGCCAAATACATAAGGACTGATGCTAGGCTGCTAACCATTAGACCACTCAAAGTTGGATCAAAGAAACTCACCTCCCAATTTTACAACTACGAGCCACCAAAACAGTGAGTCTCTCCTTATAATGCTTGTTTTGTGGTATTAAGTAGCCGCCGTAACCCTCACGCTAGCTATTGATACTCATTCAAGCACCATTAGATTTGCTGTGTAAATTGTTTTAGTAATAGGACGCACGGTTATTCACTGAAATTTGCATGTAGAATAGCCATGCATGTAACAACTGTTTTACAACTAAATATCACTGAGATAGTGATAGTGTGCTTCCAACGCAAGTTTTATTTTGGTCCTACTATTAAATTTTTACAGACCACTGTCTCTAGCATCCGTGTACTCTTTTCTGGTCACGTATGTCACTAATCTCGAGGAAGCCACGAGGGAGGACAAACTTTCGGATTAGAGTTTAGAGGTAGCTAGGAGATAAAACAAAAATAGCCGAAGATTGGTAGCGGCTTCTGGATAGAAGAATGGTGGAGTGAATGGACTATGGACGAGGAATGCTGGGTTCACTTCCATTCTAATACTAAGTACTACAACTGGGCCCAAAATAGATAAAATGCGCTTCCACCTTCCTTTGGATCTGCTCTAGAGCAGAAAACACATCTAGTACACTAGTCAGTCATCAGTATCATTCTTATAACTTGTCTAAATCATCAAGAATTACAAATCACTCAACATTACTCCTGGGCCGTTGTTATGTACTGCGGACTGTAGCTCTTACTTTGTCTCTCATCTCCAACATGCAACTGTTATTTCTACAGTTCTAGCTTAGACTTACCTATAACTTACCTATAGTACTATATACTTGAAAAAAGTTGCCAAGCGGGAGAAAGGCAGCACACGAGACAGAGTGGGCCTTGATTATGCCTGCAAAATTTAATGTGGCCACATTCCAGTGTTGTGTGTCAGTCATTTTCTCTGACTTCTCTACGTCTATATCATTCATTTGTACTTTGTGTTTTAGGTTGTTTGTCGATGAGAAAATAAAACAACAACTAGCCCATGGAAAAAGAAAGATTCAACTTCGTAAGATCGACAATTGTGAAGGAGTAAAAATTGTACTTGGACAAATTCCTTGTGTGTTTGAGTTTCAAATCTACAAGTTCAACCATACTCAAGCATTACCCAACGAACTTACCGATCAACAGAACAAGAACAACCCAAGTGATGAGGTACTTACAGAAACTGTTAGAAGAATAAGGAACTTACCATCACCACCAAATGACAATGAAGAGACCTGTATTACATGTATATAGTTATAGCCACACAAGATTTTGTTGTAGAAAGTTTCACGATAAGAGATTATATAAAAAAAAGTTATTGTCCAACTGTTCTTCTCTTTGCCCATGGGTGCTGTGAGCAGGTTTTCTTGTTAATACAATCCTCGCACAGCTCGTGAGGCCCACACTGAAACTCATCGTATCTCTCAGTAGCAACATATTTCTTACAGCCAGGGCATTGTTGAGGCTTAAGCTCTGATGTGGTTTGACTGGACATTGGCTGTAGGAATAGAAAGCGGCAATGTAAAGGTATTCATAGCACAATATTTTTTGTTATGCAGACACTGCATTTTGGGGTTGACTGGATTCACCCAGCTCATTTCTGGTGAGTTTCGTGAACTTTTTTTTTGTATTCATAACACAATATTATATATTTTATGCACTGCATTTTGGGGTTGACTGGTGAATCCAAGCTCATTCCTGGTGAGTTTCGTGAACATTTTTTTATTATAATGTAAACATTAAGATCTACGTATGTTCTACTATAAAAAAAATTTACATCAGTCTAAAAAATCATTTAGACAATAACTTTAGCTACTACTGCTACCAGTCTACATATCCTCTTCATGCATGGTTCTTTTCTACTTCTATTCTACTTCTCAGATGTCAATCAGTAAAGCAATCTCGACGTGCTAGGTTATGAAACGGGCATCTGTCTTTATGGATGCGGCTACACTCATCACAGAGTGCAATAGAATCACCACATTGGTACTCTTGAGTATATTTCCACCTGCTTTTGTGTACACACCCGCAGATATTTTGAAATATCCGTTTGATCTTCCCATCAGAACTGGCCTCATCCCCTTGTGGACTTGATCCAAGGGAGTTCTGATTTGATAATTTATATTACTGGCAATTTTTCCAGATGGCTACACTTTTTATTTTGATAACCATAATATTACAGTGTATACAGGTCATCTCTACTCGTTGTAATTCTACTCTAAGATTGCCACTTATGTATATTTCTGTTACACAAATTTTACACGTACCGTTGACATTTTCCACTCCTAGATTTTTTGGTTGTAGAGTATCAGGATTGGCAATACAAAGGTAGGTTTCTGCATGTGTTTCTTTATTTTATAGTAACCTAAGTTATGTACGTAACTCTACGTATATCCTACACAAATTCTAGCTACTCAGAAACTCTACCTGGAAATTACGTACCAACTACTGTAACTAAAATAAGACTATTGGGATCTACCTGTCTCTTATTCATCGAGTACTCCTCAGGTGACCTACTTATCGTGCATTTCATGTACTTCCCACTAGTTGCGGGCTCACTGGGATATTTAATTGTCTCGGTTGGTAACATAGTGTTGAGTATATGGACATACAGGCAGTACTGGTTGCTATGTGTGTCAGAGGTTGTAGTAGTGTACACTAGCCCTCCTAATGAACAAACTATGGTCCAGCCTCTGGCGGCAGACTTATTAGTCTGAGCAGAACATTACTATGCCCACCACACCACAGAATATTACTTTAGGTGCTAACAAGCACATAATTATTGTTAGTGGTAACTATCTGACAGTTGTGTTATCAGAAAGTGTTTTGACAACTGTGAGTGGTGAAACATGTTGTCCTCCCTAGCTAGAAGCACATTAAAGGTCAGTGGTAAGTATAAATTGTGCTATCATAACTGTGAGTGGTAAAATGCTGTTCTTCCTGGTTCAGGATGTTACCTTTTCGTTTGTTTCATTCGTCTTGTACCTTTGTACTGCACTGCTCTGTTCATTATACACTGTAATACACTGTAATTTAACGTAAAAATTGTAACAAAAATTTACCATGCCTAGTCCTCTACACCACGCCCAGTGATCTCTTACTAACTCATTGAGCCTCTCATCTGGGTCCATTGTTCAGCCATTCGCGATATCAAAATACGTAGCTGCACTGTGTACCTATACTAGCTATACTATAGCTAGCTGCTAATTCTATGTCCACGTGGACTATATATGCTGACTCAGCTCTAATCTCGTGCACAATTCGCACCGTTGACCGTGGAATAGAAGTACCGTTCGTTTCGTTCTACGGTGTATTCACGAGTTACGGTAGCGTACGAAACGAACGAAACGATAGTCTTTCCTTGTATCATGAACTAGTCTTAACTTAACTCAACTTGTGAACCTGTGGCATAACATTTAGCAATCCCTTCAGCAATCCCTTCATTATTATGGCTTGAAGTTTCTCTACTGCAATGAGTTAAAAAAACTAGCCATTAGGTGTCCTGAATCCATATTAGTGCAACTTTTTGTGCAAGAAATTCTGTGCACAACTGTGCAAAAAGGTTGTTGCATGTGCAACTTGGCTTTGAGAGGTATTTCGGTTTAGTGTGATCCTTCGGTACAAACTAGTACAAACCAGCTCAATAGTACAAACCAGCTCAGTTAGCAGGTTATGTCAATCACTAGCGTCCAGCCTTACGAGTCATCAGTCGCTATGTACCAGAATATACTGATAATAACTATGACAGTTTCCTATAGTTGATAGTCCCCAGAATAAATAAATTACAATTATAGGGTGAGTGCTGCATGATCTGAGGCACAAAATATTTCAGAAAACTGCCCAATTTTCATGCAGTAGAAGTGTAAGTAAGTCATAAAATTATAATAATGTGACGGCCTGAGAAAACGACCCATCACGCGGCAAATGAACTAGCCAAAATCAAAAATCACAATCTTTTTTTCTTCATAGTTATAATTATTTACCTTTCGTCCACTTCTCTGCAAAAAACTAGAGCTCTATTAAAGCTCTTAACAGTCCAAGCATGCGTCTCAAAGTGAGCTACTACCATCGCTGCTTTTATGGACAGAAATTACGGACGACAAAACAGAGTTTTCTTTTCGTTTGGGATTTTCCCGCCGCGCTTACGAAGCGCTAAGCAGTTCTTACATCTTCTGAGCTGCATCTTTTTTGACTCCAGTAGACTCTACTGTAGCCACTGTACTCGTTTGGGAAGCTGTGCTTCAAACACTAGCTAACTAGCTATACTACGAACGTGCATCGTAAAAGATTACATCATACATTTTTCCGTATCCGGGAATGAACGGAAACCATTTGGTGCTCAAGGCTGGCATGTAGTAGCAAGCAGTTAGTCGAAGGTAAGTCGCGATAGGAATGTGCTATGACGGTGTTCTTGGTGTCATTCTGGAGCTTATAAAAACTCGATCTTATAATCTCCGAATTAAAGGGGGGGGGGGTGCGCGTGATGGGTCGACTCGTTTTCTTAGGCCCTGCCACATATGCTACCTTTTCTATGGAGTTACTACTACTCAATGTCTGTCATTTGATAAATCTTCTCTTTGCCCCTGGGTGGTAAGGACACTCTCCTCTGTTGGCGCAATCGTCGCACAAGTAGTGGGTGGGGCACTGGAACTCTGGACGCCACTTCATCGGAACGTCTTTTTGACACCCAGGGCAGACCAAAGGGGGTGGTGGTAACTTGGATGTATCAGGTGAATCAACTCTTTGTGTCTAATGGTGAAAAACAGGAAATGAGGTGAGTTATTAATAATTGCTAAAGCACATTGTTAAAACAGAATGATCTTTTGTTCAGTAGCCATTTAAAAAAAATTTGCCTGGAAATCAGCATGGTCTAGTAGATAACACTCACCAATGACCATCCCTTTAAAAGCAGCATGTGCAGTGGCAGATCCAGAAATTTTGATAGGGGGGTTCCACATTACTGCACACATGAGTGTGCGAAAAAAAATTCTGACCGTGCCCATTTTTAGGCCACATCCCTTACGGCCCTCTTTTTGACCGTACCCACACTTTGCAGCTAGCTAGCACACACAGAGAGCAATAGAGTTAGTTGAGCTATACTGTACAGTTAGTTATATCTAGCAGGAAGAGATTGCAAGTAATAGTTGATAGTCGTATTTCAGCACTTGTTGATGTAAAAAGGGAGTCCATGGAATCTCTGGCCCCTATATGGATCCGCCACTGCTGTGTGCGCGCTTCTTATTGCATAGACGCTGCATGTAGTATCGAGTAGTATCTTCATTGCTTTTATGGTGCACAGAGTCTCCAATTTAATTGTTTAGCTTGAAGTGTTATTGGTAGGGTACAGCGTCGACAGCTTCTGCTTTTGTCTCATTGTATTTTCATTACATGTTTGTATTTGTGAAGTGATCAGGAACCCGGTACTGTTCATATATAGGAATGGCACGGATGTCTAGTGTAGAGTAGGAGTCACGGCCGTTTTCAAGCGATCACAACTCAGCAATAGAAGACTCCAGCAAGACGCTGATAGTATAGCTGTATTCTGCTGTCTTTTCAGTGTATGTGTGTATTACTAAGTAAGTAAGTAAGTAAGTTTTTTGAATGAACTTGTAGCCTTCCATGATGAAGGTCGATATTCTTTACTCGGATTTCAACTGCGCAGCAGTCTGGCCAGGAGCATATTCTTTTGTTTTGTGTTTGACGTTCAAGCGGACACGATTTTTTAGACTCGATTCACGTTCAGTTCAGTTAATGTCACCGCCTTTTCTCAAACTGTGCTGCGTATTTAATCTATACTTCTTTCTGTGTTGTGCATAGTCATGAGAATTATCATTAACTGATACATGCATCTCATGTATACGATGCGCTAGCTAGCTAACTATTTCTTTGGCCCAATACAGAGCTGCTGGCACTCTGACAGGAACCCTCAGGCATCACATGGGTAGAGGAGGATTCATCCACACTTTTGCTGCAACTTCCTAGCTTCTCTTGGGCACCTTTTGATGAAGATGAACAGGTGATACAACAGTTATTGCACAATTTGCGTTTTCATTACTAACCATAGCTGTTTACATTCAATGTTGTATGATTAATTAAATTGTGGATCGTGGACAAAAATTATATGGACTAGTCTCAAAACATTAAAAGGTATATAGGATTGGCCAAAAAGTAACGTCCACAACTTTAATTCATGCCATGGCTAGCATACTTTTGCGAATGCAATAACCTTTCTTTCGCAATTTTCACAAGTGTTAATTGCGTGGTAGCTATAATGACGCTATGAAAGTGAACACACATAAACCCCCCTACACACACACACGCACTATGTTAAAACACTGTGACACACACACATTTAATAGCTACAAAGGTAGTTGTGTAGTCAACGATGAAGTATCTTAAAATAGCATGCTAGTCATGGCATGAATTAATTTGATAAGTTGTTTGAATGATTCTTGTTTCTTTACTTTTTGGCCAATCCTATACCTTTAACAAGTGTTTTTGAGACTAGTAGTTATAAAGGGTCGGCACCCTGGGCCTCTTGTGTGACTACTATCATTAATTTCAGTCTATTCCCCTTGCCACACCGTACTCTTTGTCTCGCTTCCTCTTGCCAGTTGCCACGGATTGAGGCAGTTTCCTCCTGGCCTCCCTCACATTCTGAGAGCTGGACCCCTCATCCGTGGCAATGATGTAATCATAAATACCTCGATTGAATTGTTCAACCACGTGACACCTATAGTGGTCACACACGCTCAGAACTGTTACAGCAATGAGATTAAAAAAGAGCTACATACATATATAGCAGATTAATCCATGTTAGAGCTCGATTTGAGAAAACCACTCAATGGACACCACAGGCACCATCGCAAACTGACAAAATTGACTTCAGCAAAGTTAAACTATATGAAAGCTTTAGGGCAAAATACTTTGCAAAGTGACCTTCTATTTTATTATTTTTATTTATATTCCTGCAATCATTAAATCGTACTAAAATAATGGTACAGAAATGGTTGAAAAACGAACAGAAAAAGTTTACTAAAACTGTAATATCAGAGAGAAAAGAATTTCTTTGAGCAAGTTTTTTAGTTTATCATCTTGACAGTTGTGAATAGTGGTGTTGGTGGCTGACAGGTGAAGTGTGGCCTTGCCATTCAACTGCATAAACAATTAAGTAATAGCCTCACAACAGAAACTCTCTAGACACTAATAAACTACAACCCCTCAACCATGGTCCAGGCTAAGCTACCGTATAGCGGGTTATTTTCGAGGCGTTCATATTTCGCAAACATGCAGCCAATTCAATTCTTGTTCGCGAAAAGTAATTTATTTCACGAATGGAGATACTGACCGCACCTCCTCCACATTAATTCAAGATTTGAATTTTCGAGGATTGGCTGTGCTCTCGCGAAATTCGGGAAATATAAACGCCTCGAAAATAACTCGCTATACGAGTATACAGTCATTTAATATTGCTAAAGCAGCAATTGATAGTGCAGCAACCTTCCTACACACAAGAGCCGACTTAACTAATGTACAAAAGGCATGATACAGTCGAGTAGGGTGTGTGGTCTCACCATGGTAACCACTCTCCTGTCTTGCTCCTCCTCCACGTTGATCTCCTCAATACCTCTCTACACACACACACAAACACACACACAAGGTCAGGTTATGTCTCCACCGTACAGTGTACATACAAATACACACACGGTCAGGTTATGTCTCCACCGTGTCATAACTTACAGTGTACATAAACACACACACACACGGTCAGGTTATGTCGCCACCGTGTCATAACTGACTGTGTACATACGAACACACACACACGGTCAGGTTATGTCTCCACCGTACAGTGTACATACAAATACACACACAC
>VSKX01039701.1_pt1 | contig 12740 bp, 11 predicted proteins | sample 4799481 | NCBI WGS metagenome assembly VSKX01 (sample SAMN12179537, study PRJNA552185) | sponge metagenome | biome: deep-sea hydrothermal plumes; feature: spots directly above weak diffusing fluid; material: sea water; isolation source: sponge from the Swan site of a hydrothermal vent ...
AGTTTTCGTCGCATTGTAACCGTTGAACAGTTACAGCTCACACAGACACACACACAAACACACACACACACACACACACACACACACACACAGTCAGCTTTACCGTATCCCTCGTGCGGCTACGCCTCGAGGCATAATAATTATTACGCTATAAAATTTATGTACTGCTCAACTTTCATTATATTTATATGTCAATATTTGGGATGTACTTGAAAGTAGCTAGCTATTATTGAAACACAGGTTTTAGTTCACTCACCAGTAGCCCTCTCCCATCCACATTCTGCCCAAGAAACTCTTCAGTACATGACTCCAACTTCACCTATACACACACCACACACATCACACACATCACACATCACACACAGTCACACACAGTCACACACAGTCACACACAGTCACACACAGCACACACACATCACACACATCACACACAGTCACACACATCACACACAGTCACAATACCAGCCCACACACTATTTTGTACACATACGTTATTGTTTTACAAACAGGTCGCTCACAGTACACAGCCTCAGTGCAATGTTGGGTCAAAAACTGATATTGCTATCCGGGGCCGGCCATGCACAGTACAGTCGAGCGACATTAAGCAGAAAACTACAACCTCTTAGGTAGCAGTTACTACCAGAACTGAACAAAGATTTTAAAGTGCCTATAACCTTTGTGACTGTCCTTTCTGAACAAGCAGCTGCTACAATGTACACACGTGATTTTATGGCGACTGCTGTGTTCTAATGGCCATAACTTTAGTTCGGTTGGTCCAATTTGAATAATTTTGTGATTTTCTGAAAGCCCAGAAAAAACTCTATCAGATGGTATGTTCAGCTCAAAATTTTCAAAACGGCAAAATTTTGACAATTTCATCCACTTATAGTCCATGGTTTTTTCCCCCAAATGAAACATTTGGACTAGAAACCAATTGGCTATTTGAGCACACCATCTGAAAGGTTTATGTTAGAACTACCCAATGCATGTTTTAGTTTGGAAATGGACACTTCTAACTTAAGTTATGGCCCTTTATATAAATGGTATCCTGTACTGTACCCACCGAGACCAGCCACTCGCTGACTCCCTCCAGAGACCATCCCTCTACATCATCCTGACTGAACTTACGGGTCTTGGACGGCATGTCTGGAGGAAAGGGGAGGCATATCAATGCAATGGGGCTCAATAAATAGCAGGGCTCGAATTAGCGTCTGATAACCTGCCATTTTCTTGACAAAATCTGAGCAAATTTGATTTTTAACCTGTCAAATTGACCAGACAAGCTTTACCGATTCATGCTGCGCTTAACTGCACAAGATAAAAGCTAGAGTTTTCTAAGAACTGCAGAATGAATGTTTTTGTTGGGTTAGGATTGTGGGCCTTCAATTCTAGACACCTTGGCCACCTATTACAATGCCTTAATTCAATTCAGGACATCCCAGTCACTTCCTTCAATTCTAGACCCCCTCCGTCACCTATTACAATGCCTTCAATTCAGGACATCCCATGCAGTCACTTCCTTCAATTCTAGACCCCCCCCCACCCCCACCCACCTCCGTCACCTATTACGGGCCTTTAATTCAGGACACCCCACCTATTACGGGCCTTCAATTCAGGACACCCCACCTATTACGGGCCTTCAATTCAGGACACCCCACCTATTACGGGCCTTTAAAAGACAAACTTCCATCGTCGCACGTGCATGATCATTGTCATTATTGCCTGTCTGGTATATTTTGTGGTAAGAGCCACTTACATACGTACTTAACACCTACACAAACAGAACAGATTATTGGTGACACTTGGTGAATTCCCGTCAGGCCAAAATAAGAGTTGCTTCAAGGGCAATTGATCATAGGCTATCGTTACAGCATAGCACACATATTGATGACGGCTGGATCATACTGATAATTACAAGCTGAAAAGTAAGTACTTACTGGACACATTGATGCTATTTTACTCAAGAAGGCAAACAACACTGTGTTTATGCAGATGACAGTAGAGGTAATTAACAAGCAAAAATTAACTATGAAGTGTGTTTTCAATAGCTTAGAGGGAGCACGTATTTCTCAAGGTAATGTCATGCAGTAACTTCCAGCAATCCAATCCTTTCAAGTGTGCATGGGCCGTTATACAAAACATGCAATTGTATACTGCAAGCAGTGACCAGCTATGTACACTCTATGGCTGTATTCAATTCCCTAGAGAGTCATGCATGACAGAGTCATGGAGGTGGGAAATCATGACAAGGGTGCTAAACACTGTAATGTGAAACATGTCACTTTCCTGAGAGACTTTGAGCATGCCACACACACAGCTGCACGTGTAAAGGCTGGTTCACGATAAATTATGACGATAGTCCTTCGTTTCGTATGGTATCGTAAGCTAGCTACCGTCTGATTAGAACCTGAGTCTAATCTAGCGTTTCGTACGTTACGTTACGAAACGAGCGTCTATCATCATAATATCGTGAACCTGGCTTTACACTGCCTGTGTGCTAAACGACTCGGGTGCTTTAGTTTGATGAATTGTCATTGAAACATACATGGACTAATAAGGTATATTTAACAAGCAGCAACAGCTGACACAAGCCAGACAATAACATCGACTAGTTCCAACAATACACTGCTCAACTATGGGGCAGTATAAAAAACCCTTATTGCTGCCCATTATAATTGCTGCTTCCTTCATAAAATAATTACCCAATTAGACAGTTATTGGACACTTTGCTAGCAGATATGCCCTTCGCATACCACACTAGTTTAGAATAACAATGAACTTATGACAACCACTTTTCAAGTACAGCTTAAATTGCATACACAATCCTACGAAAAATCACGTCACCCAAGACACACACACACACACACTATACACACGTACGCACAGATGCCCATTAATCATTGATGTAAAGCATCACTAAGCAAACAGTATAGTGTTTGTTATTGTAACAATAATAGGGCAGCAATACAAACAGTGCCGAGGCAGACCACATAATAGGTTTCAATCCCACTCACCCAGCTACTCAATACGGGGCAATATTGCTTTCATTCCAGCACATTTCTCAAAGAGAAAACAAAATCTCTGAAAAGTCTATCCACACAATAAGACCACAGTAAGATTATCAGTATAAGCTGATTGTCCCAGCAGCATACCACTTAGTTCTTGTGTTCTAAACACACCTAACAGTAACAAACAAAAGTGGAGGAGCTAACTCCATTGCCGCCAGTAACGGCACAGTTAAGTCTTTGTGTGTTTGGGACGTACAGGGAAGACCAAACATAGTTTATATAGTCTAGCTCAGCTAAGCCAGCCGGCTATTGTTGTTTAGGCTCTACTACACGATTATGAGCTCAGAGCTCCACAGAGCACTAGTACAGTGCAGCCTCTACATTAAACAGTGCATGTGGTGTGCTGCACTCCTAGAAGCTTAAGAGACTCTTAGCTCAGCAAGCTGGTCTAGTGTAGTTACTACAGAGAGAACAGTACTCGTACAGTGTAGACCGAGCTAGTGTTGTGTACGTGTACAAGAAGCGTGCATCTATTTACAACGGTAACTTTTCTGACACATACCTTGTTTAGCTTCTCTTTACTTAGAACGTACAACTGTCAAGTGAGCTAGCCAGCTGTAGCTGCTGCCTAGCCTAGCTAGCTACCACCACTTGATCTTTAGGGTGTGTACAAACGCTCCAGTTTGAGTTTCTCCATAATAATTGGTAAGGACCGTTCTAGGTATAACTTGTTTTTGCATTTGAGCCCCACCCCCTGGCGGCCCAGTCATTGCGCATGCGTAAACTTGTTGGGGTCAATTTTGAACTGTGAGTGTCAACACAAGAAGTACGAAATGGCGAGTAACAGGTTTTCCGTTGGTTCACTAGCTTCGATAGGCTCCTTCCCTAGTGGGATCACAGGTCCGGACATGTCCTTCGTCTCCATGGCCTCTACTACGTCCACTGTGAGTAGCAGCTTCGAGATAGAGTCGGAGGTGGGGCGAGAGGCTGTGAAGGAGATATGCTGTAGTGCTCTGTCTAGGATTCTGGACTTTCCTAATGATCAGCTAGAAATCCTCCTAGGCTATGATGAAGATGATCACGAGTCTACAAAAGAAAGTGGAATGAATGTGGCAAGGTTTCAACATCATATGATATTTTATACCCTAAAAGTTAAACCGACATTAATTTTATTTCTTTACAGAAATATTGCTGCCAGCTTTCGTATAATGAGACGAGCACTCTCCCACAAACAACAATCCTCGGCAGCCAAGTACTTGGCTGTGGACAAACAAGCCTCAAACGAACCCCCCACCCTCAAATTTGGTGGCCCCCTCCTCGATAATAACCAGTACGCTCTATCTCAACTCGTAGAGCACCTTCATAACTTTGTCAGTTTCGAAGGACTATTTCGAAAGCCTGGAAACAAGCACCGAATGGAAGCGCTGATTGCTGAGCTAGAGTGCAAGTCTCCATTGGCCGTGGTCAGTAGTGGCAAGTACAATGCTCACGACTATGCCTCCGTGCTCAAGAAGTACTTCTTTGAGCTTTCGGAACCTCTGCTTATAAAGAGACATCTGGACGCTTACCTTCAAACTGCTGGTAATTAAGTTACATTAACGGGAAACCTGTTTATTAATGAGCATATCTGTGTGATACATCACGTGAAGCAACATATATAATTAATGGAGTTTAATATTTTCGTGGAAAAACAAGCCTGTGGCTACGTTTCGAATGTCAACATTTTCGCTCAACTTGTGTTCCTCCCCCTTCAGCATTGACGTCCCCCTCCTCCCAAGTGTGTTGTCTCCAGCTGCTAATGCTCCTTCTCTCACCCATCAATAGAGCTGCCTTGCAGAGTCTGTTAGACCTCCTCTCAGAAGTAGCCAGGCAGCCTGAGAATCTGATGGATGCCCAGAACCTTGGCTTGGTCTTTGCCCCCACTCTCTTTCTAGCTGCTAGACATGTGAGTCAACTTTTTAAAGTCTTTTTAAACATTCGTGTTGTCTTTTATAGGAGATGCTATCTGCTGATTCTTTGACAAAGCTCTCCTCACTCTTGAAGCTTATGATAGAGAGACCTGATGAAATATTTGAGGTTTGACAACCCTGGATTGTATATCTACCAAGGGCGTATCGAGCCGCCGAAGGCAGCGAAAGGGCATGCAACTCCCATAATGCCCTGTACAGACGGTGAAATGCTAGTGGTTACTAAAAATAGACAATAATAGCGTGTGGCACTATAGTGCACGTGCTATTATTTTCTATTTTAGTAACCACCAGCCGTCTGTGAAGGGCATATGGGAGTTGCATGCCCTCTCCGCCGCCTCGATACGCCTTTGAAGACTACACTACTGAAGACTTGTTTGTCGTGTCCCCCCTCCCTTTAAATTTTTCTTTCAAGCTTTGATATCTGTTTTTCATAATACCTATGTAGGTACCCACTGAAGTGCAGGTAGTGGCTGAGAGATACTTGCAGAGAAAGAGGACTCGCACCTCTGACAGTATTGACTCTCTGGACGCAATAGATGGTGATGACAGTGTCGCCATTGACATTTACTCCACGGCTTGTCAGAGGACTGACTTGGAGACCTTCCATCATAAAGGCCAGGACAATGCCACAACTGAAGTGGATGCACTTTACGAGATTGTTAAGAACATGCCTGATGGACCCCAGAAAACCCACTTCCTCAAAAGGGTGAGTGTGTGTGCATGCGTGAAATAGTCTGGTACCACTTTTTGTTGTGTGTTTCGTTCCACACCTTTACAGTTTGAGTCTGCCAGCAAGATGAAGGAGACTCCCAAAGTGTACTCCAAGTACAAGAAGGTGTCAAAGTCCACACTAAAGAAGCAAAAGAAAAATAAAGTGAGAGAGCGTGATCACACATTGTCATCCTATTGGTTCTAGCAGGAGTGATTCTAGTCATTATGTATGTATACCTACTAGTACATTCACTCTCAGGAGAATGCTACACCAGCAGCTACACCAGCTACACCGAGGATTCGTTTGCCCATGCCAGTGGGGTCTGACTCAGTACACCTACTACCAAAGAAAGGCTCCCTTCTTCAGGTATGACATTCATGCAGAGATACCACGTAAAAGGAGTCCTATGTCGATAGCATACTGTATAGCGGGAAATTTTCGTTGGATTAAATAGGCCTAGATTTTCGTGGTTAAACTTTTGTTTTGGGGCGAAATATAAATTTCCCGCTCTACAGTATGTACATTAAGGTAGTGTACGTGTACTGCTTTGTATACATTTGCATTTGCTGCATTTGCCCTTCCTACAGGAGTTTGATCTTGTGGATAACAGGAGACATTGCGGGAGCAGCTCAGAAAACACAGCAGCTATAAACACTATGAACAAATACAAAGTCAGAGTTATTCCTACAATGTCCCCATTAGTGACCGATGTTTAATTCCAGCCTCATTAATTTGTACCCCTTATTATACAAAATTTGTATTTACTGTACGTGCATACCGTATTATTTGCAATTTTGAACATGTCCTGCGTATATATGTACTCATTATTTTGTACTGCTCTTGATTGTCAATTGTTAACAAACACACAATAAAGAGAGATCTACCATCCAGAAATCATTTTGTTAAGAGTTTTTAATTGAGTTTTATTAGCATATCTTGCTTTCCTCAGCTGCAGTCTCCTCTTCCTCGACTTGGCCAACATATTGTGGACCTTCCCCGCAGGCCAATACTTGAGTTTCCCCGAGCCTGTACGTATGAACCGCTTAGCAACTGATTTCACCGTCTTCCTTTTACCAAGCTTACTGTATTTTGTGACCGTTCGCACCTGCATATGAGAATTAGAGGTTTGTTGCCTAAGGATATTGCTGTGTCCCCAGAGAAACAAAGAGGGTGCAGTGCTAGTGTTTTGTCGACTGCAGAAAGTGTGATGAGAAGTTGTTTGTGCACTGATTTGACAGTTCTGGGTACATTTTAGCAATGGTTGATAGTTGAAGAGCCTCTTTGATCCTCCAAAGGTGATGTTCTGACGAAATACATGAGCTCCTCTCAGAGAAAAAACCAACAAAGACGATGAAAAAGACATCATTTTTCTCTCTAAATAATGCCCATCAATACTCCACATGGGTAGAGGCGTGGCTACTGAGTGCTTGAAAAACAAAAAAGCGGCAATGAACACAACAGCTACTCTTTCAAGTGTAGTTCTGCAGCAATGCAATGACCTAATTCACCTCCAGGAGGTCTTACTGAGCCGTAGTATGGAGAAACAAAGACAATGTCTCAATGTTGCCTCAGAGAATAGGAGCTTCAGAGAAGAGTGTGAAACACTACGCAGGCAACTACAGGTACATATTGGAATTCTATATTATAATATTATATTCAACTCTCTTATTAGGAGGAGCGTTTGAGACATGGTGAGGCGAGAGCTGCACTGACAGAAGAGAAAGACAAAGTGGAACTAGCAGAAACAGAGATAAGAGTCTTACGGAGACAGCTGGACAGAGAAAAGTCCACTTTTGAGGAAGCGTTAAGTTCTCAGTCTTCATCTTATAAATTATATTTGCTATATTTGCCTACCTAGGTTTGGTCTATTGAAAAATCGGGCTCTTGTAGATTCATCCAAGGCGGAATCTCTGTTAACCAGATGCACAGGTGAAATTAGTTTTAAAACATAGCTAGAATATCAATAGCTGCTGCTGCGTGTTACTGCAGGCATGGAGGCACTGTGTACGAAGAAAGACGATGAAGTAGCAGCTCAAATGTCAGAGCTAAAGGCACTGCAAAAGAAGATGGAGAAGTTGAAGCTAGCTCACAGAATGGAAGTGCAAGAACTGAACGTACGGGTGCAGCAGGAGCTGTACATGGCAAACAATGTGAGCTCATCAGCTCCTAGTAGAGTCACCAAAACTGCTGTTAGAACCAAGAAAAAGAAGTAGAAGTATCTTACTACATTGTCATGTAAGCAACAACCAACCGTTAAAACATCATATAAAAATTGTATCAAACGCATAGTATATGCACACAGTCTGTACATATTGAGTACGTTCTATCAAAGTGCAGCCAGTCCTTCAACTGTGGCGAGGTTAAAGAGGAAATTCTCTGTGGCAGGAGTGAGCTTCTTAGCATGGAGGATGTCCAGAGAGAGTTTCTCTCCCTGAGGTGCCAGCGTCGTCAGGTTGTTGATCAACTCACGAGTCTTTACAGATAGCTCCTGTGGAACAAAATACCCTCAGAGTCTACTTTATCAAAATACCCTCACAGAGCCTACTTTTATATCAAAGCTAGTACTCTCTACTTTATCAAAATACCCTCAGAGCCTACTTTATCTCATGAACACTCAATTAATTCCTTTACCTATGTTACACCATAAAACCTAGGTAAAGAAATATATCTACATATACGTACCAGTACTATTACAGGTAAACCTCTGAACAAGGGCATTGTACTATGTCTTTTTGAGAGGTCAGAGCTTCATCGGAGGTTCACCTTTTTAAATGGGCGATTTATGTGCTGTGAGTGCACTGCAGTCGTAACACAAGAATTGGTTGTATTTTATTTTCTGAAAGCCTTTTATCGAAATGGCCCAATTTTAACAATTTTACTCACTTATAGTCCATGGTTTTTTCAACCATGGTTTTTTCAAAAATCGGCACATTTGGTGCCGAAAAAAAGTACCTAATGTACATACATAGTTTTCAAGTCCTATCAAATTGACTGTTCCTAACTCAAGTTATATAGGGTGGTCTCAAAGTTAGATACTAAATTTTTCCTGCAGTTTGACATCAATGTTGGCTGCATATTTGTGATATATTACCAAGGGCAAGGCCCTTGATATTACACTGCTGTCATTGAGTGGATGGTAAAACTAAACGGGGGCGAGCCATCAGTTCACTGTAGAGAGGTAGGGTCTCTTTTAGGGATACCACTATCGGAAGTTTCCTACTTTGACTACAATTATCCTGACCTTAATAACGGCCTGGTCTGACAGACTATCATCCTGTACACTCTCCATTAGTCTCATTGCTATGTCCTTGTGCAGCTTGGTCATGGCAAACATATCTGCAATGGCGGCAAAATAATAGATGACATATCGTACAGCGGGCGGGATTTTCGTTAACCTACGAAAATCTGGACATTTGAATAGCAGCAAACAGTAGGCTACTATGATAATGTGCTCAGATACAACAAAAATAAGACCACGAAAATACGCTTTCAAGGCCTGATGATAACGAAAAATTCCCCCCCCCCTATACGGTATGATTATTATATATACAAAACATTCACTCCATGCATGCATGCACACACACACCTCTGGACTGTGAAGCGACGGAGATGGAAGCTTCTGGAACTGCAAACAGAACAAGATCAGTAAAAATCCTATAACCAGGGCTCCATATATTTAGGGAATTATATCATCACGGTATTAGAATGGGCCCCACTTGGAACACATTACTGATATCATTGGTCGTCTCCAAGTCTGATTTCGGTTCAGACAAAACAGTTAACTTTCAAGCAAAGTGACAATCCTCACCATTGATAAAGAGGTCGTAGAGATCAGTACGACCTTCGACAGTGGAGTCAGTGAAACCAGCTACGTAGGTACCACGTTCCGACAGGTCCGCCAACTCGGCCTCCTCCAGCTCCAGTCGAGGATACACTATGTCCCAGTTCTTTCTGTGCAGAATCAGCAAAGGGAGGGTCCTGTAATGCAATGGGTGCATGACATGGATGTGTGTTGGACCTGCTGTTGGTATAAGGCTGTTGTAATAAATTATTGTGATAGTTGCCATAGTGCTATAGTTTCAGTCTGTGTTTGGCTAGTGCAGTATATCTCTAACTGTGCCTCCTGCTGTAGACTATTAGTGTAGCAACAGCTGTCATGAGTCAGCTCATCGGTACACCACGGTAATAGGTTGGGGAGGAAGACACAAACTGATCAAGTACGTGAAAGATATTAGCCTCGTCCCCACGTTGATTTTTGTTTATGTAACAATACGTATTAAACCAAAAAAAAATCGCCCCAAGGGATATGAGGCTAGAAAGATGCATGCACATTGTTTGTGCACTTTATATGAATGTTTTATGACCAGAGGCTTTAATGTCACGTGATATAATTATTATGACACCCCCCCAAGCACCTGCACACTGTGAGCAGTGACTCAATACTGGAGGCATACACCACAACCTTTCTCTTGAGCAGAAGAGCATTGTAGATGAGAATTGTCTCTACACCAAACTCTCTCACCAGATCTGCACAGAGCACACAATATATAATTATTGTGTACACAATACAATCAGCTCTGGTTGCTTTTAAATTAACAAACTAGAGGTTGGTTAATCATATGACGCTACCGTCAAAAGGCTGGAATAGAACCTGTGGCTCTAATTGAGTGTTTCTTGATGCTATGACGTTAGGTAAGCTCCAGCGTCATAATTATTATAAGCCAACCTCTATGTACTGATTATATACCGTACTGGCGCGTTATTAAGTGCACCTCGCATATAAACGCTTACTCGCTTTTAGGCGCTGGCTACAATGAATGGTTTTATACCCCAATGTTAAGCGCACTAACTGTTCATGTGCTATTTTTCTAATTATAGCACACTGTATTTCCTGGTTATGCGAATAAGCGCACAGTGCCTTGCTGTGGGAATACAGGCGCATCCGCTTAATAACACGCCAGTACGGTGCCGTTCTACTATTCGGGTGTGTTGTTATCAATAGTAGCATAAAATATAAGAGTCACCTTTGAGGGAGCACGCCACGTAGGCCTTCCTGATATCATAGTTGCTCAGTGAGAAAGGCTCGCAGGATTCTGGCACGTCTGTAGTCACTCCTTTGGTGTACACACTCAAGAAGTGTGTTACTATGGAGACGGGGGTGCCAGAGCTGAGATAGGCTTGACCAAATATTGTTGAGAGATTATTGTATTTCTCCGGATTAAAGTCCTGACAAAATTAACAGTGAACAATATTAGCAGTCGTTTTGTGTATAACTGTGACTCACTCACCTTGGCTAGTATACCCACACAAAAGGCGGTCACCTGTGAAGTGAACAAACACTAGTAATTTGAGTGAGCGTGTCATCTAGCTGAGAGAGCTAGCTTTTAGTATACCTTACTGTTACTATTAAAGACGGTAGCTCATACGTACATGATAGAGCGCTACAAAAGAATGACAAAGGTTTGGGCTCTTTCTAGATAATTGATCGTGACAAAGTCACCTTTGGCAGTTTCTCTGAGCTGTCTGTGCTCAGGTTGTTTAGGTAGTACCAGTTCCCGCGGTAGTGACCATAAGAGTAGGGGCCAACACCCTCCTGGTCTAGAGTACATTTCCTCATGAGGAGGTCCCTCAGGCCACCGTCCACACCAGGGTACGACCAAACCCACAGCACATCATTGTTAGCATCCTTCTCTACAGTAGGGGAGACCGTAACACACACACACACACACACACACAACATATTACCTATTAGGAATGCTGCTTGAAGTTCAGGAGCCGACATTGTGCATGTACGTACCTGTGCATGTCATGTGTGGAGTGTTTTCCACCACTTCAGCCCAGCCCCGCCTCTCTCTGTGTGGCTTGGCTCTGAGCTCTGACCCTGTCCTGTAAACCGACACCTCACATCCGGCCGACTAGAAAGGCAACAACAACTCTACCCAATTCCAAGATGGCAAACAGTGGTAAGACTTCTTTGTAGTTTTAATCATGTGATATGACAAGCCTTTTACATGTTGAGAACACTCATTCAAAGGCTAGCCTTAGAAGCAGAAACAGAAGCCTTTGATAATTCAGAAGAGGAAGAGTTGAGCTAGCCGGCCTCACTCTCAACTCTTGGTTCCTCTTCCTGTGTTCATATGTTCATTCACCCCACCCACGCAGAACACCAAGCTCACGCTCATGTTGTGCGGTTTGCCAGCAACACTCAGTTAGAGCCAGATCCACTTCACGTCCTCCCTAATGCTGACGGAGTTCTTGAAGCTCACGTCGGTATGCTTCGTAATCACCACACTTATCGCATTGAGATACCTCGCACTCACTCCCTGGGGCCGCAAATCACTGTCCACCATCCCCAACCAAACATTTACGTCCGTGTGCTCGATGTCTTGCCCACACAGAACGAAACTGATGGCCGCTTTACGAACGTAGTATCTTGCCAAGTGAAGACCATTAAAGAAGGGAGCATAGCCGAGAAGATTGTGTTCAGTTCTGATCAGGATGAGAGTCGATGTGAAGACGTGTTGGTAACGGCGATGGTGCTAGGCACTAACCAAGGCAACCCCATGCTTAAGACAGGAGTACATGTCATCTCCCACGAGCACTCGGAAGAGAGCGATTTCACTGAGTGGCCAGGACACGGGAAGGAAGAATAAGGACTTGAGAGTAAACTAAACTGTGTTGTGTTTTTAGTTTTGTAAAATAGAGAACTTGTTAAACTTATTATTATATCAACCACGTCTCACTGTACATAATTTGTAATGACAAGAGATTGTACAACTAAGAGTGTTTGGAGTAACCGATGGCTCTCTGTTCACAGGCCAGCATGTGAGGGGACAGTCCCTTGTCAGTGTAGTAGTGGTCAGCACCCTGAGAGAGGAGTTTGGTCAAATTACCGCAACTGCACAAGTACCTTATTGTTACTATTGTAGACGGGTACTAATTTTAGCGAATTTTAGCGATTTTGTGATTATCGCTAAATTTTGTCAGCGTTAATAAAACATTTTGTCCGCGTTTCTAATTATGTTGTGTTGAATTTGGTTAATTTGGTGC
>VSKX01055025.1_pt1 | contig 12737 bp, 8 predicted proteins | sample 4799481 | NCBI WGS metagenome assembly VSKX01 (sample SAMN12179537, study PRJNA552185) | sponge metagenome | biome: deep-sea hydrothermal plumes; feature: spots directly above weak diffusing fluid; material: sea water; isolation source: sponge from the Swan site of a hydrothermal vent ...
AGAAGAGAAAGTAGCCATCACAATACAGAATAAAACTAGAGTCTTTCAGTGTGGTTCGTGCAATGACGTCATTATAATATACTGGCTAAAATACTAAGATATCTCGACCCCCAAGATTCTTGGGGCGATTGACGCATGCGCAGACAGTGTGCACCAGGCCGTCTTTTAAGCGGCCTGGAATCGAGGCTAGTGTGGCTCATATAATGTACACACATGGTTCAATCATATACTATTGAGTTCATGAAACACTGCATGCACGTATTGAATACTTTCACAGAACAAAAATTATAATGGCTTTTCCTAGAAATACTTTTATGCTGCATTCATTAAATTTAATGTGCACTCACAACGATAATCGCATTTTTATTGTACATTCTGTATAAGAAAGTAACCATGTACTCCAATACATAAACAAATAGCTTGACAATTATATAAACGTGCTATACAAGTCTGGATTGTTACTGTCATGTGTAAATGATGATTTCAATGAAAAACAAACTTGTTTACGCAGTACCTGAAAATGAGAGGTTCCTAAGAGGAAAACAAGAGTGAAAGTCCCAAAATTTATGGACTGAACCACGTACGGGCTATTTAAAGTAAATGCGATATAGCTAAGACTAGAAAATACCTCCAAGTGAAAAGACGAAGAGATGGCTAGAATTATAATTATTCCAATTTTGAGCTTCTGTTTTGGCTTTTACACAGCTGCAACATTTTCAGGATTAGAATGGAAACCTTTGGACCTATCTTGCAATATGTCTCTTGATGCATTGCACACTGTGTCTAACAAAACTGTTGTTACTCTCAGCAACTGTACCTTTGTTCTCACTTCACCACTAAATATTTCAGGTGTGCAAGGACTTCATATCGTTGGAAATGACTCAGTGATTAACTGTACAGGAGACAATGCAGGAATAATGTTCACAATGGTCACTGACGTTTTGATGGAGAAACTTGCAATACAAAATTGTGGTATGTTTTTAAGCAAAGATAAACTGCAAATTGCTAGTGTCAAGATAGTGGATAGTTCAGAAGTTACTATCAAGAATGTCACCATAGAAAATGGCAAAGGAACTGGTTTATCTCTTGTCAATGTTGGAGGTAATGTGACTGTTGAGAACTGCATTTTCAACCGCAATGTGTATTACGTACATCAATTGTATCCTATTGTGAATGCCAAAAAAAACGATTTCGTTCAAAGAGGAGGTGGAATGCAAATACTTGCTAATAACTTAAGTTGTAGTACATATCAAATTCTAAGGTGTTATTTTACATCAAACTTTGCGTCTAGTGGTGGAGGACTGTTCATTGTGATGAAGCATGCAGCAAAATGGATTAGCATCACGATTAAAAACTGTTACTTTGTTGAGAATCAGTGTGAAAATGGTGGCGGTGGTGTCCAATTAGGCGCAGTTACCGAGTTTTTGAAATCCTACCAAATAAGAAACAATTCTATTGTGTTTGAAGAATGTGTATTCCAAGGCAATGAAGCAGGACATGGTGGAGGAACAGCAATATTTTCATCACTGGGTTCAAAGGATTTTTCTTATAATAAAATTGAGTTCAATAGTTGTTCGTGGCTCAGAAACATTGCTTCTGGACTTGGTATGGCTGTAGATGTTGCTATTGCTCCATGGGAGAGTTTTACAAAGAATCTCCATGATTTTCCGAAGCCTCGGTTTAAATTCTGCAATTTTACTGAACACTCGCATGCTTCCTTGCTCAGCAGCTCAATAAGTGTTTTCACTGTAACAGGATTTGAGATATACTTCAATAGAAGTATTTTGTTTAAAGATAATAATGGTACGGCAATCGAAGCAACATCGTCTGTATTAAACTTCAAAGCAACTAATGTAAGATTCATTAACAACCAAGGAATCAATGGTGGTGCAATGAGATTAAAAGGCCCATCGGTTATTCTTGTTCGTGATAATTCGAAATTTCTGTTTCAGGGAAATGGTGCAGTAGAAAGAGGTGGTGCAATTTATGTGGACTCTTCAGATCGGTACTCGGCTTCTTGCTTTTTTGAGAACAGACGTCTTGAAAAAAATTTTAAAGCGATTTTTAATTTTTCAAACAACACAGGTGGTTTTAACAAAGTTCAAAACATTAACACTGGTGACTCAATATATGCTTCATCAATTTTATCTTGTCTGGATAAGTGCCCACATCATAATACGTCAGTAGCTGAAGCACTAAATTGCATAGGAAATTTTAAATTTGATAAGAAGAATCTACACCATGAACTTGCATCGGCCCCGAATCATTTTTCAAGAATTGATATATCAAATGATCTCGATCAGTTGTGTAAATTATTCATTGTCAATTCCACAATGTATTGGAATCAAAATTTTAGAGAAAGATTACAGAATGTAAATCGTCACAAAAACAAATTGTTAGGCCAACTAGGTCCAGTTATACCTGGAAGGGAAGTAAAAATACCGCTTAAACTAGTAGATGAACTTTGCGAGGAACTTTCCTTTCATGTATCAGTAGAAGTACTGGAGTCTAATAATGGAAGCATATTTATTTCACACTCAATCATTACTAACAACTACATCACGTTATATGGAAATCCTCAAGATTATGGCATTGTACAGTTTTCAGCAGCCGGTATACATGATGTCACTTTGTCTGTTCAACTAACTGAGTGTCCTCCAGGATACATACACAACACTGACACAAAGAATTGCGACTGCTCAGTAGCCAAAAACTTGCGCTATCCGGGAATTGAGAGGTGTGATGGTCAAGCTTACATGAAGCATGGATACTGGCTGGGGTATTTGGAAAACCGAACCGCTACAGAGAAAAACTTAGCTTCTGCCATATGCCCTAAGGGCTTTTGCAACTCTAGCAAAGCCTCAGAGCATGCTCTACCGTCTGTAGCTATGGACGATTTGAGCTCATATGTTTGTAACGAAAATAGGAGTGGAATCATCTGTGGCATTTGTAAAGAAAACTACTCAGCGTATTATCGCTCTACTTCATTTTCATGTAAATCTATTGACTTATGCTACTTGGGGTGGTTATTCTACATACTGTCGGAACTCTTCCCTGTCACAGTATTGTTCTTCATTGTCGTCTACTTCAATATTTCGTTTACTTCTGGTGCATTGAATGGAGTCATTCTATTCATGCAAATAGTGACCACTTTTAAAATCGATGGTGAAGATTCTATTCAATTTGATGAAACCATAATACAATTTTCAAGAATTCATAAAATTATATATCGAATTTTCACACTTAAATTTTTTGCTCTCGAAGAGCTTTCATTCTGTCTGTGGGAAAGTGCTACTGCTCTTGATATGCTAGCTTTCAGATACGTCACTATTGTGTACAGCTTGTTTCTTGTGATTATCACAGTTATTGTACTGAGGAAATGTACATTTCGAGTTAGGAAATCAAAGCAACCGAAAAAAGAACCATCACTAAACCTAAAGCACTCCATACTGAATGGATTATCAGCATTTCTTGTGATGAGCTACTCTGAATGCACACAAGTGTCTCTTATGATACTAACAACTGGAACACTTACTGTTGGGCCTGGCAATGAAAGCAACATTACCAGTTATGAATATCAGTATGTTGCCTTCTACAATGGAAACTATGAGTACAGGAGTGCACAGCATTTAAAGTATGCTATACCAGCAATAACCTTCTTGTTAACATTAGTAGCTCTTCCACCAATACTTCTGATTGTATACCCGTTGTGCTACAAACTGTTTGCTCTGCTCAGGATAGATGAGTCAAAGTTTGTGAAAATCATTTGCAAAGTCATTCCGCTGGAGAAAATCAAACCAATATTTGATTCCATTCAGGGTGAGTTTAGGGACCAATGTCGTTTTATGGCTGGAATGTATTTTATCTATCGTTTCATTGCTTCTCTCACCTTTACATTTGCCAGTGCTTTAGAAACTTATTACTCCGCTACGTGTCTTCTACTTACGGTCATGTTGGTGCTACATTCGATATGCTGTCCTTATAAGAAAAAGTGGCATAATGTGTTGGATGCTTTCTTGTTTGCAAACTTACTTATGATTAATGTGGTTTCGTTCTTTAACTACACAACAGAATACAAATCAGACATACAAACGTTGGCGGGAATTCAATGTGGATCAATTCTGCTCCCACTGGTATATTTGGTTGTGTACACAACATACAACATTGTTGGGAAGATTAAGGCCAAAATGATATCAGGTACTACACTCGAGGGCAATTTTCAAGAAAACAACGACAATTTTTTAGAAATGTTGGATGCTAGAAATGTTGACAACTCAGCACAAGAGCCATTAGATTATTTACTACTACGAGAGAATTAATAGTTGATCTGACTCATAATTATTACTTTGTCATTATTGGGTTACAGGCCGAAACTATTATCAGTATTGTTAGCTATGCTGTAGATCATGTAATTTGTGACTTAATGTTTCTGAAGCGTACCATAATTATTATAGTGGGAAATATGGCAAACATTAAATTTGGCGAATGGCATCACACTCAAACAGTACACGTTTGTACACACGTAGGGGACAGCTGAGGTTTAAATTTGGCGGGTTATTAATTGGGCGTTCCATGCCAAAATTAAAGCCTCACCATTATTTCCCACTATACAGTATCAATGTAGTTAAAATTAGCGAGTTTTGCTATGACAGAGTAATAACTAATATAATTGTCTACTGTAGTTTAAGACAGCTGTATAAAAGTGATTGTGATCAAAGATTTGTGGTGAAGCATACGCAAAAATAGCTACCTGCATGCATGTACATGTAGTCAATGATATAGGACAAAAAATGGCTAACATGATTCTTCTTAATTATTCTAGCCTCAGTTCGTCAGCTTCTCCATTACAACAAAACTGGAAACACTTAAACCATCTTGCAATGAAGGTAACGTATCTCTGAATGAATGGCACGTTGTGTTAAACAAAACTGTTTTTACTCTTGGCAACTGCACCCTTTACCACCACTCACTATAAGTGATCGTCACAATCCGTTATGTAGTAACTATGTACTTTATCAGCATTTCTTGTGATGAATTATTATTCAGAATGAACAAACATGATTGTCTCTTACGTAATAACTGGAACACTCACTGTTGGGCCTGGCAATGAAAAAGCAACATTACCAGTAATAAATATACCAGTATATGTTGCCTTCTCAGTGGACACTATCACTATGGGTGTACAACATTTAAGTACATACTCTTCCAGTCATAACTTTCTTACACATTACTACATTCTTGTGATTGTCGCTGTCATTATACTGAGGAAATGTACATTTTGAAATGCGGGATCGAAGCAACAAAATAAGAAGCCATTACTAAACTTAAACCACTCCATACTGAATGGATTATCAGCATTGTTTGTCATAAATTATTCAGATTGCACACAAGTGACTCTTATGATACAACTAGAACACTTACTGTTGGACCTGTTGATGAAAGCAACATTATCAGTGATAAATACCAGTATGTTGCTTTCTACAATGGAAACTATGAGTACAGGAGCATAAAACATTTAAAGTATGCTCTATATCACCAGCCTTTTTGTTTCTGTGTTAACAATAGTAAGTAGCCTTGTCACCAATACTTCTGATTGTATACCCACTGTGTGTTCGTGAGTATGTCGTGCTGATGAGTTCTAATAAGAACGAAACACACCTATATGGTGTGTCCACGGCTCTTGACCTTACATGCTACAACCGTTGGCTCTGCTCAAATCAAAATTGGTGAACATACTTTGTTGGCCCATTCCGTTTGGAGAAAATATAAAATTTCTGGGGGGTGGTTTCTGGGGTGTGGAGGATTCTGGGGCTCCACTACCTCTGTATGAACTTCTAAATGGCAGCATACAAACTGCAACACAAAAGGACTATGAAGGACTATTTAGCCCAGGGGGGATTGTAAATGTCTTATAGACAAGAAAGCAACCATGCACTCCAATACAAAACCTATACTGTAGCTTGACAATTATTATGTATAACCATGCTGTACAAGTCTGGATTGTTACTGTTATGTGTGTTACTGTTATGTGTAATCATTCAAATGCTTGAATAAACAAACTTGTTTATGCAATACCTGAATGGGCAGATTTCTCTCTTAGGAAAACAAATGGAAGTCCCAAAATTGATGGACTGAGCCTTGAGCCACATGATATTGAAAGTAAATGCCTTAGCCAACTAAATTATGTGAAAAACTTCTCTAGGTAGAGATGGCTAGAGTAACAATAATTCTAATTTTAAGCATTTGTTTTGGCTTTTACGCAGCAGCATCTGCAGGACTAGATTGGAAACACTTGAACCTTTCTTGCAATGGAAGCAATGTGCAGTCTCTTAACACACTACTGCACACTGTGTCCAGAAAAACTGCTGTTACTCTCAGCAACTGTACCTTTGTTCTCACTTCACCACTAACTATTTCGGATGTGCAAGGACTTATATCGTTGGAAATGACTCAGTGATTAACTGTACAGGAGACAATGCTGGAATAATGTTCACAATGGTCACTGACCTTTTGTTGGAGAAACTTGCAATACAAAATTGTGGATTCAAATCATTTCTTAGAAAAAGAAAAGGTAACCAACAAATTGCTAGTGTCAAAATAATGAATGGTTTAGAAGTTACTATCAAAAATGTTACTATAGAAAATGGCACAGGAACTGGTTTGTCTCTTGTCAATGTTGGAGGTAATGTGACTGTTGAGAACTGCGTTTTCCGCCACAATGCGTATTATGTTGATCAAATGTATCGTGTTGTGAATATTAAAGACAACGATTTTGCCCAAAGAGGAGGAGGAATGCAAATACTTATAAATAGTTTTAAGAACAGATCTGGTACATATCAAATTCTAAAATGCAAGTTTATATCCAATTTTGCTTCAAGTGGTGGTGGTCTGTTTGTTGTGATTCAGTATGGAGACAATGTAATTCACATTAACATTGCAAATAGTCATTTCATTAACAATACATGCAAAAATGGTGGTGGTGGAGTACAAGTGGGGTACACTACTCCTAAGGGAAGTAAATACAAGAAAGCAAATAATTCAATCATTTTTGGGGTGTGTGTATTTAAAGGCAATAATGCAGGGTATGGTGGAGGAACAGCAATATTCTCATCCTTAGGTTCGTTAACCTTCACCTTTAGCAAAATTCAGTTAAGTAACTGTTCTTGGTCAAAAAACAGTGCTGATAGAAATGGTATGGCTGTTGATATTGCTATTGCTCCATGGGAAACTATCACAGGATTTGGTCTTTGTCCTAAACCAGAGTTTAAGCATTGCAATTTTACCCAACACTCACGACATAATAATATATTCAGCAGTCCAAGAAGTATTTTTACAGTAACAAGATTTGAGGTATGGTTTAAAGAGCAGATAATATTTGAGGATAACAATGGTACTGCAATTGATGCAACAGCTGCTGTTTTAAGTATTGCTAGAGAGGCAAAAGTTCATTTTGTTAACAATCAAGGAATCAATGGTGGTGCAATGAGATTAAAAGGCCCATCGGTTATTCTTGTTCGGGATAGTTCTACTTTACTGTTTCAGAAAAATACTGCAATAAAAAGTGGTGGTGCTATTTTTGTCGATTCCTCCACTTTTTTTACTTGTTTTATTAAGAAAATACCGAGAACAAAAAAGCAACCAAAGTTCTTTTTTTCAAACAATACTGCTGGTTACAAAAAGTGTAGAAATAGAGGTAACTCGATATATGCTTCTTCAATTTTGCCATGCTTGGAAAGGTGCTCCCAAGACTCGTGTCGTAATGTGACAGTATCAGAAGCATTGAAAAATATAGGAACATTTCAATTTGATGAAACGAGCCGAGGTCAACAAATCACCTCTGCCCCTCACCATTTTTCAACAACTGATACATCTAACAAACAAGATAACCAGTGCGATATTTTTATTGCGAATTCTACTATTTATTCAAAACCAAATCATAGAGTGCAACAAATTGACTACCACAATAATATCATCCACAAAACATTGCATGTAATACCAGGCAGGCAAGTTGATATTCCTCTTAAACTAGTAGATGAACTTTGTGAAGAAATTTTCTTTCATGTATCAGTGGAAGTACTGGAGTCAAATAATGGAAGCATATTTATTTCACACTCAATCATTACTAACAACTACATCACGTTATATGGAAATCCCCAAGATTATGGCATTTTACAGTTTTCAGCAGCCGGTGTACGTGATTTCACTTTGTCTGTTCAACTAAGCAATTGTCCTCCAGGATACATACACAACACTGACACAATGAGCTGTGTGTGCTCATTAACAACTAAATTGCACTATCCAGGAATCGAGAGGTGTAACAGAATTGATTTCAGAGCTTATGTAAAGCACGGGTACTGGCTGGGGTATGTGAAAAACCAAACAAGACAGGACAGTTTAGCTTCTGCCACATGCCCTAAAGGGTTTTGTGCTAACAATGCCTCAGAATATCCACTACCGTCTGTAGCTGTAGGTGACTTGAGCAGTTATATTTGTAACAAAGGGAGGAGAGGAATCATCTGTGGCAGTTGTAAAACCAATTACTCAACGTATTATCGCTCTGCTTCATTTTCATGCAAATCAAACAGTTTGTGCTATTTGGGGTGGCTATTCTACATAATATCAGAAATGTTTCCTGTAACAGTGTTGTTTTTCATTGTCATCTACTTCAACATTTCATTTACTTCCGGTGCATTGAATGGAGTCATTCTATTTATGCAAGTAATAGACACACTAAAAATTGATGGAGAAAATTCTATTCAATTCGGTGATACAGTACGGCAATTTTCCAGAGTATACAAAATTGTGTACCGGGCCTTTCTGTTAAAGTTTTTTGCTATCGAAGAGCTTTCTTTCTGTTTGTGGGAAGGTGCTACTGCTCTTGATATGCTCGCTTTCAGATACGTCACTATTGTGTACAGCTTGTTTCTTGTGATCGTCACTGTCATTATACTGAGGAAATGTACATTTCGAATTAGATCAAAGCAACCGAATAAGGAACCATCACTAAATCTAAAACACTCCATACTGAATGGATTATCAGCATTTCTTGTGATGAGCTACTCTGAATGTGCACAAGTGACTCTTATGATACTAACAACTGGAACACTCACTGTTGGGCCTATAGAAAACATTTACACAAGCTATAAATATGATTCTGTTGCCTTCTACAATGGGAACTATAAGTACATGGGTCCACAGCATTTGAAGTATGCTCTACCAGCCTTTGTATTTTTGTTAACATTAGTAGCTCTTCCACCAATACTTCTGATTGTGTACCCATTGTGCTACAAACTGTTTGCTCTGCTCAGGATAGATGAGTCAAAGTTTGTGAAAATTATTTGCAAGGTCATTCCGCTGGAGAAAATCAAACCAATGTTCGATGCTATGCAGAGTGAATTTAAAGACCAATACAGGTTTTTTGCCGGACTGTACTTTATTTTTCGCCTCAGTGCTTCTGTCACCTTCACATATGCTACTGCGCTAAAATACAATTATTTTGCTACCAATGTTCAACTTATATTCATTTTGGTGCTGCATTCGATATGCTTTCCTTATAAGAAAAAGTGGCATAATGTGTTGGATGCTTTCTTGTTTGCAAACTTAGCTCTGATTAATGCCATAGCATCTTTTAACTACACAAGCAGCAACCAGTCAGTTTTAACAAACCTAGCAGGACTTCAATGTGGATTAATTCTGCTCCCACTGGTATACTTGATTGCCTACACGATATACAACATTGCCTTGAAGATTAAAGTCAAAATGACTTCATCTACACACAAAGTCATCTTACAAGAAAATAACAACTCAAATGATGTATTAGAAATGCTTGATGCTAGAAATGTTGACGAGTCTGAAGAACCAATTGACTATGTACTACTGAAAGAGAATAAATAGTTTTAAACAAGATTGACATTCCTTAATTGTTAATAACAAATGTTAGATTTATGTTAATTAATTTTGTCTAGCCATGCCTTCTATACTGACTGCTGTTAGTTTGATTTGACTAAATCGAAAACATCGTTACAGTGGCGTATTATACTGTAGGAGATCCGATATGGCTAACAATGGCATATTTGGACACACACACACGGCATACAATATTGTCCTGATGATCAGGGCCGCGTAACAAGACACAAAGGGACCCCAAAGCATGAAATGACAAGATGGTTTCACACTACCAACATTTGGGAGCGAATGGATTCTAGATGCTATTATGATTCGGTGTTAACTATAATATTATTATAATTATGACCGTACTAAAATAAATAACATTGACCTGACCTGCCCATTTCGTACATCAGTTTGCACAATGAATCAAGGAATTAATTATGCATACATGTAGTTACACATATTTTCACTGAACAGCTCGATAACATCGAATTTTGGACACTGATACGATTTTTTTTATGCAATAATTATGTGTAGGCTATTCTGCTTTAGTTTCAGTTCTTACTAACATTGAATTAGCAGCTCCTCTAGCAACATGGAAAATAGAAAGAAACAATGAAAACTGAAGAAGCATTTGCAAAAAGTTGAAAACATGACAAATAGGGTACAATGCCACGAAAGCAGCAAAAATATTCCAGTTGTGATACTGAGCAGAAAACAGAAGAAATGTTAATGGAATATTCAATACTCTAGCCATAAATAACAAGGAAACTAGAATGAGTCCAGTGGTGAAGTAGAGCTTGGTTTGCTGTTGTTCCAGCTGAAATATGTACCATACGTGAACAGCATATACCGTATAGCGGGTATATTCGAGGGTATAAACTTTTGCGGAATGACCGTTACAAAGGTTTTCGCGGATTTAATTTTCGCGTAAAGGCAGCCTTTCTACAGCTTGCAATATTAAATTCATGGGTATAAATTTTCGCGGTACAGGCTTAATCCGCGAAAACCATGAACATTTATACCCTCGAAATATACCCGCTATACGGTACGTATGTACAGTCACTATAATATTATACGTGTGTGCATACACATCATGAACTCACAAAAGGTTTCAACTATAATTATAGACTACAGACACATGTTAAAATATTCACCCTGGAGCCAAATTTGTATCCATTTTGCTTGACCTTCCAAAGATAACCTTGTCACTTTTACATGTACGTAAATTGTTATTGACAAGTATAATACCGATTTATTATTTTGAAATTAAACTCACCATTTTTAAGATGATGGCCATGTTTTGAAATGGATTACTGATGTCTTGAATCATAAAAGCTCCGATCATAAAATCTCCCATACCGCGTCGAAAACTATAATTCTGAAAACAGAAAATACCTTAAGATGACATATTTTGCGAGTATTCTGCTATTTCTGCGAATGAGAGTAAAATCGCAAAAATTGTATTCGCGGATAATAATTAGATGCACAAGTAAAAGCTACCAAAATGTATACCAGCAAAATGTACAAAACTGTAAAAATGCAAACAAATCTACCTATGAAGAATGTCACCTTATGGTAAATAATCGTTCATAATTATTATTGCGCAACTATAATGCAGAGCAACAAAATTATACTCACAGATCAGATTTCAGACTCAGAGTCTTGAGTTTTTTAAACAAGCTGTTTTAACAAATGATAGATCTATATTCACTTACACAAACAAAGGGGTAGCCCAGGAAGAATATCAACAAGTGATGGACAATGACAGCCCTCTCTTTCTTCGCAAATGCAATAATCCTCTCCAAAAATGTACAGTGTGCCACACCCTTGCGAAGCACAAACGCTTTGTAGTAGGTGACCAGGTCAGGCACAAAGTACCAGCAGACAAAGTGACAATAGGGAACGACAACACTGGACCTGTATGTACATAATAATACTGCTGAAACACTCTCAACTATTTGGACCTGCTCTCAAATTAACCCACAATAAAAATGAATGAACCAGTGGTTAGGGTTAGGTGTAGATTTTGTGGGACCTTTGTTTACAAACCTTTCTGTAAAGGAGCCCTACTTTTAATTAGCTCACAGCACTTTCTTAAAATAATTCTCAGTAAATTTGTATAGGTTTCAAGATAATATTATAATATGGCAGTTTTGTGGGTCTGATCTTTAGCCTTCAATTGAAGTTGGCTGTAGACAGCAATGATCTGAGACTAGGGACCCATATGTGGGACCTTGGTCGACATCACATGGGTCATTGGTACACATATTATATAGTAACCAAGGATCCACGTGTGCATGGGTCCTTGGTTTACTAGGGCCTCACACGTGAGTCCATGGTTATTACTGCATGCTGTGACACTCTATGGTTACTACTGTATGCTGTGTATGTTGGTCCTTGGTTTACTAGGGACTCACATGTGGGTCTTTGGTTGTCATTGCATATATGAGTCCGTATATACTAGGGACTCACACATGGGAGTACATGCCACAAGAAATAGCTTATTTGTGATTCCCTTATTTATTAGCTACGTTTTTGTTTTACTAAATCAAAACTTTCATGACTTTCATGGGAAGCTAAAAATTAATGGTCTATGCTGTAATGCCTCACTCTTTTTTCAACGTGCAACCGAGTAAGATTTTTTAACACCCCCATATTGTGGGGCCTTCATATAATTATAATGAATGCTATGCTACACTAAATTTAATTTGGTATCACTTATATACTGTACTAGACTAAAAATGTTGAAGTATAGGAATTGCCAAAAAGTCAAGAAACAAGATTTCTTTTCACATTCACAACAATCATTTCAAACAACTTTAAAGTTTATCAAAAGCATGCTATAG
>VSKX01041644.1_pt1 | contig 12720 bp, 9 predicted proteins | sample 4799481 | NCBI WGS metagenome assembly VSKX01 (sample SAMN12179537, study PRJNA552185) | sponge metagenome | biome: deep-sea hydrothermal plumes; feature: spots directly above weak diffusing fluid; material: sea water; isolation source: sponge from the Swan site of a hydrothermal vent ...
GCACATTACTTATTGTAGGCAGCGCCATTACAACTTTTTTGATGATGCCCCGACCTGACTTTCTTCCTCAGGCAAAGTCTGATGGGATTTTTGCCTTTTTCTCACTGCCTCCTGGAGCCAGCATCAATACGCTAGAAGAGGGAATTGGTACAGTGATCATTGAACGCTTAAAGCCTTATTATGAAAAGAAAAAACAACCCTACATAAAGGGATATAACTTATCCCTATTTAATGCTTTTAACGTGTTGTTCATTTATCCAGAAGATCCAGCTTATGCAGATGAAATGATTAAAATTCTGCAAGCAGAAATCCTTATTGATCTACCAGATACACAAGCCTTTACCAATAGAGGGTCTTTATTACAATTCGGATTTAACGGTGGCCGTTCTATCAATATTGATTTACAAGGGCCAGATACTGAAGCATTGATGACTGTGGCGGCTTCAGGAATGAAACACGTGACAGATGCACTGCCTGGTGCAGTAGTCAGACCTATACCCGGCTTATCTCTTGCTCAACCTGAGCTACAACTTATTCCTGACGAAAGACGTTTGGCTCAAGCAGGTATGGATAAAGCGCAATTAGCTAACGCAGTAAGAGCTTATACATCAGGTTTATTCGTTGGTGAGTACTTTGATGGCAACGAACGTATGGATGTCTTACTAAAAGGACCTAAGTGGCAAGTGCCTGAGCAACTCGCTGCAACGCCTATTTACACCGTTGATGCAGGCATTCAAACTATTGGTGAACTTACCCACATTCAGCGAACAGTAGGGCCAACTCAATTACAACGCGTGAACGGTAAACGCAGTGTCAGTTTATTGGTTTTCCCTCCTGCAGATATGTCGCTCGATCAAGCTCTTGAAATTATTACTAATGAAGCACTGCCCAAAATAAGTGCCGAATTACCAAGTAATAGTGCTGTAAAATTTAGAGGTAGTGCAGATAAGCTTGCAGATGCAATAAACGAAATGAGTGCAAATTTCGCTCTAGCTGTGTTGATTTTATTTCTGTTAATGGCAGCGATGTTTAAGTCAGTAAAAGATAGTTTGCTCGTTCTATTTTCAATGCCTCTGGCTGTTTGTGGAGGCGTATTAAGTTTGCAATTATTGAACGTGTTTAGCTTCCAGAGCTTAGATCTGCTCACCATGATTGGCTTTATTATTCTCCTCGGACTCGTCGTAAACAATGCGATTCTCCTCGTCGATCAAACAAGACAAGCTTGTCGAAGTGGGATGGATATAGATGATGCAATTAAAAATTCAGTCCGCACACGCGCAAGGCCTGTTTACATGAGTACATTAACCTCTATTTTTGGCATGCTGCCGTTAATGTTAGTTCCAGGTGTAGGCAGTGAAATATACCGCGGTTTAGCGGCTGTTATCGTCGGCGGTATGATTTGTAGCGCCCTATTCACCCTTATTTTAATGCCAAGTTTACTGAGACTTACTCACAATTGGACATTGAATATTAAATTCAATAATAAAACTGAAGCTACAGGAAGTACTTTATGAAGTCAGTGAAAACATATTTATTCATCAGCTTGCTTGGGTTTAATACATTATCAACATTTGCCGCAGATGAGGCGAAACTCGTTAGTGTAGTTAATGTCGACAACCGCCCTTTATCACCAAAGATTAATGTCATCGGTTCGGTTCACTCTCGCCAAAGTGCAGAATTAACAGCCGGAATAGAAGGGAAGCTCGAGTGGGTACAAGAAGCTGGCACACAAGTTCAGCAAGGCGACATTGTTGCACGAATAGAACAGACTCGCCTTCTGCTGGCTAAAGCCAAGCAACAAGCTCAAATAGAGCATAATAAAGTCTCCCTTGAACGCTTGCAGCGAGAATATTTGCGCCTTGAAGCGCTTCGTAAAAGTAAGCACGCTTCTGAAACTCAAATTGATGATGCGAAGTCTCAACGGGATTTAGCAGCTGCAAATTTAAAGCTAGAAATGTTAGAGCTTGATGTGATTTTAGATGATTTGAAGCGCACTGAAATTAAAGCGCCTTTTTCAGGTATCATCACACAGCGCTTACATCAAGCCAGTGAGGATATTAATCGCTCAGCCCCTATTATTTCGATGACAGATCCGCATAATCTAGAAATACGCTTACATGCGCCACTGAGACACAGCAAACGAGTAAATATCGGCGACACACTCAAGGTTTATCATCGTTCGGGTGAGTTTACTGCTGATATTCGAAGCCTAATTCCCATCTCTGATATCCGTTCGCAAACGTTCGAAATCCGATTAAATTTGCCCAAAAAAGTACAGCACAGTTTTAATGTAGGCGAGCTAATATCATTAGCTTTGCCTATCGCGCCCAGAAAGTTAACAACGCTCGTGCCAAGAGATGCTGTTGTGCTCCGCTCAAATGGTGCTTATGTATTTAAAATAGATTCTGAAAATAAAGCAGTAAAGACATCGGTAAAGCTTGGCGATGGTGAAGGAGATTGGATAGCCGTGGAAGGTAATGTTTTAGCTCAAGATCGTGTGGTAATACGTGGCGCAGAAACGCTCAAAGATGGTCAAAAAGTGAAGTTCCCAATAATTAAAAAACCAGTTTAGCTTAAATTACTTAGAGCAATCGTAATTGATCACAACTCAACATTACGATTGCTTTTAGTTACCACATTTATTTTTTTATAAAAGTTGGACTCCAACTTTTTGTCATATATCTTTTGTTTTGAGCTACTTTCACTACGGTCTGATGGTTCTTATCCTTTAGTTTTAAATTTAAAAACCTGTTTGTGAACCTAGCAGTAATACGACCTCTCGATTTCCTATGGACATAGCTAAAAAAATGGGAAGAATGCCTTCACTATCTTTACTGTTGAGATAATGAGATATGTGCATTGGTATCTCATCAATAATATCAAAACTTTCATCAGTTTCAGGTTCATCTTCAAGTGATGTACTACTTCCTTGAACTGATACAACAACATTACTCTGTATGTCAAATCCCTTTATAAGTTCTTCTATAAGATCGGTATTAGTATATTTAATAGCTAAATGAAGTGGGGTTGTACTTGTTACGTCCCATACGGCGGCTTTAAGTAAAATCAGTGCGCACTCTGTATGCCCATTTACTAATGCTAATTCGAATACTGTTTTATCGCCAAAGGCTGAAGTACTGTGTTTAAACGCGTTAGTTGCTGCCAATATCATGGTAATGATGTCTTTTTTACCGTATTCACAAGCTAACTGGAAAGCAGAATATGTTTGACCTTCATATATTTTGAATGGATCTAATGGATTATTCGTTGTTTCCGCTGGAGAAGCTAGTAAAACATCCACCTCAGTAAGTTTACAAAGATGATAAACAACGTCTGTTTCACCATTTATGACAGCAGTATTTAACTCGTCGGCTGACTCTTCAACTAATTCAGTCGTTTTAAGCGGTGGCTCAATCTCAGGTGCAGAAACAACTACTGTAGTACTATATTCTGACACAACTCCATCTTCCGAACTGCCTTGTGAACTAGTTCTACTTTGAGTTCCTGTTCTCGATCTACCGCTAATATCAGGAGAAACTGATTTAGATGGTTCTCTTTGTTCTATAAAGCCAATTTTTTTATTCAATTCGACTAAATATTTCACCAGTTCGTTACACCCGCTTTCTCTTGCAGCATCTATAATGCCTTGCGCATCATCAGCTGAGCCATAAACATTATCTATCGTTGCTCCTTCAAACATTGTGCTTGCAAGCTGTATGTCTGTCGCGTTGACTGAAGTCTTTTCACAAAGCCCTTGAGCAACTCGTGCTTGTAACAGTAATTCAATTAGCTTCACATTGCCTATTTGCGCAGCTTCATAAACAACATCATGTCCTTCTTCATTTTTTACAGTTAAGTCAACATTAAGGTTGCTCAACAGAATCATTTTTACCGCTTCATAATTATTGCTTTTAACCGTAAGATGTAACGGTGTATTGCCTCTTTGAGTCATTTTATTAATATCAATTCTATCTTGATTAAGTAGAAGCATTAAGCTAACCAAGTCACCCTGTAATACAGCATGGTGAATTAAGTAAGTGTTATTAGTTAACCGACAATTAACTGTGTTAGCTTTTTCATGACAAACAATTGCAATTTTAGCTATATCATGATTATCCATCGCCTCACATAAAGAAGCGGCTAACTGTTCATCAGGCAACTCCAGATCAATATGCTTAGTCAAATCACCTTGTGAAGTCCTACTCGCGCATTCTGTAATTAAATCAGTAATAAATTCTTGTTCTAGTCTTAATTTGACTAGTTGCAAAACTAAGGTGTTAATTGCCCGTTGAAAATGAATAAACTCTTCACAACTCTTTATTTTGTAATTAAAAAGCTCTTTGGCAAAGGAAGATAGTGAGTCTCTTTCCTTATCTGATTCAATTGCTTGAGTTATTAACGCCCAATTTACTGGACTTAAACTGTTCAATAAATCATACCCACGTAAAAAGACGACATCTGGTTTATATGTGTTATTGGAAGTCACTTCTGTAACAGTAAAGCTTTCGGTAAAACTTCTATTTATTCTTACTGATGGCAAAATATTAGATTTAAGAAGCAGTCCAACATGAGGTTTTTGCCTAGTTAATAAAAAGCATTTTTTTACATGGTCAGAATCTACTTGGTATTTATTTGTCAGCGATTGCATCAATACAGCCGGTGAAACAAAAACTCTCGCCACTTCAATAAACCCGTCTAATTGAGTTCGAGAGATCGTTGATGTGGATTGTGCTGCTTGATTAACATGTATTACTCCCATCTCCTGCGATATAGATGAGACACAAGCTGCAATATTAGCTGACGTCTGGTTTATTTTATTATATTTTAGGTAACTTCTGACACAGGTAAATACAACCTCTGTAAGTGCTTGGTCGAACTTATCAGCAATATCCTCCTGCCCAGCATTTAACGTAAATAGTGCTCTATGAGTATTAAAATGAACTACTTTTCCTGTTGCGGGTAACACCACACATTGTAATTGTAAAACAGCAACTTCTTTGGCCTTTGCGCTAGAAAGCTTACTTTTCAGTTTTTTGCACAGTGCATCTATCTGTTTTTCAACGGTTCCAAAGCACTCTTGATATTCTTGATCTAACTCAAAGCTATCAAGCTCCTCTATGTCACTTTTAAGCTCACTCAATCGCTTTTTTACTCTTTCATTTGCTTCATCTAACAAATTATTTTTAATAGCAACATATAAATCACCAAACTTCGCTTGTAACCGGATTTTTGACTCTGAGACCTTAGGCTTTAACTCACTTCCAACCTGAGCTGACTCACCCGTAATGGTACTGGTACTAGAAAAGTGTGATGTAGGACTAATTGAAGTATCTAGACATGCTGCTGCCATTATAATGTTCGCCTCAAAATAGCTAAAAATATACTTTTTCTGCCTGTTACCAAAAAAAGAAAATATCGAGATTACAAGAGAGTATTGCGCTTAGATTTCATCTGCAAGATTAGTGAAATAAAATTAATTAAATGGTTAATAAGTAACGTGATGAAAAAAGTATAAAAGTAATGAACCAAAGCAAGGTTGATATCTGATATCAGCTGTTGAAGATATTTTTTCATTCATTGTCTGGCTCATGAAAACTGTATTTTATAAGCCCATCGGTATATACTTCGCAGCTATTTTTTATCCGTATTTGAGGTATGGGTGTGCAAGGCACGGAACTAAAAGAATTTATCGTTGATAAAATTGACGACTTGAAAGCAAGAAACATCATCGCGTTTGACGTAAACGAAAAATCAACAATTACCGATTTTATGGTTATTTGTTCTGGTACTTCAAAAACTCACGTTAAAGCAATCGCTGAGTATGTTGCTCTAGAAACTAAAAATGCTGGCGTACCGCCAATTGGCATTGAAGGTAGAGATGGCAGCGAGTGGGTATTGGTTGATTTAGGCTCTGTTATTTTGCACGTAATGCAAGAACAGACACGTGAATTTTACCAATTAGAAAAGCTTTGGTCAGATAACCCAGAGTAATGAAATTACAACTTGTTGCAGTTGGCACTAAAATGCCAGCTTGGGTAACCAGCGGTTTTCAGGAATATCAACGGCGATTCCCTAGAGATATGGCATTAGAGCTTGTTGAAATTCCTGCTGGGAAGCGATCAAAGAATGCTGATATCGCTAGAATTCTTCAAAAAGAAGGTGAATTAATGCTTTCTGCAATCCCAAAGAGCAATCATATTGTATCTTTAGACCTGCCTGGTAAGAATTTTACAACACCGGATCTTGCATCTGCCATGAATAAATGGCAACTTGATGGTCGTGACGTCAGTTTATTAATTGGCGGTCCAGAAGGACTTTCACCTGCTTGTAAACAAGCGGCGAGTCAAAGTTGGTGTTTATCTGCTCTAACCTTGCCTCATCCTTTAGTTAGAATTGTTGTTGCTGAAAGCTTGTATCGAGCTTGGAGTGTTAATAACAATCACCCTTATCATCGAGAATAAGGGCACAGAATTTTAATTTACTGCTAATTTTTCGGAGAGACAGTGCCGCCACGAAAGCGAATGACCATACATGATCACGCTGCTGAAGCTTCACTGTTCAAGCGCCGCGCTTTATTTACTTTTGTTTGCGTAATCGCTCTTGTCAGTCTCTTAATTGCTAATTTGTATCATTTACAAATACAACGTTTTAGCGATTACTCAACTCGATCTAATAACAATCGCATACGTGTTGTTCCTGTAGCACCGAGTCGTGGATTAATTTTTGATCGTCATGGAAAGTTACTCGCAGAAAATCGTCCTTTTTATTCTTTGCAGGTACTACCTGAAAAGAATAAAAACCTCAAAGAAACCTTACTAAAATTAAAAACAGTTATTGATCTTTCTGATGAAGAAATTGAATCTTTCAACGAGTCATTAAAATACCACCGCCGTTTCGAGCAGCTTGCTTTAAAAACACGACTCACTCCAGAACAGGTTGCTATTTTTAGTGTTAATCAGCATCAATATCCTGGAATTTTTGTCGAAGCAGGTCTTAAACGTTATTACCCGTACAGTGAAGCTCTTACTCATGTTTTAGGCTATGTAGGTAAGATCAACCAAAAAGATCAAGACCAATTGGAACAAAATGAGCAATGGGTTAACTATGCGGCAACGAAAGATATCGGTAAACAAGGTATTGAAAAGTATTATGAAAGCTTATTGCACGGCAAACCTGGTCATTTAGAAGAAGAAGTGAATAATCGCGGTAGAACGATTAGGACCTTGGCTAGCACTCCTCCCATACCGGGACAAGATGTATATCTAACCATTGATCTCGAATTACAAAAAAAGGCAATAGAATTGTTAGCCGGCCGCCGTGGTTCTGTAGTTGCGATTGATCCTCGAGACGGTGGAATTTTAGCATTAGTTTCAAGCCCAAGTTACGACCCAAACCAATTTGTTCATGGTATTTCGAGTAAGTCATACAGCGCGTTACTCAATAACACTTCACGTCCATTAATCAATCGAGCAACGCAGGGGCAATATGCTCCAGCTTCAACAATAAAACCGTTAATGGCATTAGCTGGACTTGAAAACGATGTTGTGGATGAAAAAACCAGAATATGGGATCCCGGTTTTTGGCAAATACCAAACGTTGAACATAAATATCGTGACTATAAACCTTGGGGACACGGTTGGGTAGATGTTCACGCTGCCATCATCCATTCTTGTGACACCTATTTTTATGAGTTAGCCTATAAACTCGGTATAACAAAAATATCTACATTCATGGAGCCATTTGGCTTTGGAGAAAGTTCTGGTATTGATATTTTTGAAGAGTCATCAGGTAATTTACCCACAAAAGATTGGAAACAGATAAAGTACAATCAGCCTTGGTATGCAGGCGATACCGTTAACATTGGTGTTGGACAAGGCTATTGGACCGCCACTCCCATTCAACTTGCTAAAGCAACCAGTATAATCGCGAATAGAGGGAGTAGATTCGTCCCCCATTTACTTAAGTCCATTAAAGACGAAACAACAAAAATTGATTCACCTATTGATGAGTTGTCCCCTATTGTTCTGAAAGACTCACAAAACTGGGAAATTGTTAATGACTCGATGTTTCGCACTGCAAGTAAAATTCGTTTTAAAAACTCCCCTTATAATGTGGCGATGAAAACAGGCACTGCGCAGGTCATTGGTATTGCTCAAGGTGAGAAGTACGACGCTAAAAGTATAAGCGAGAAGTATCGAGATAACGCCTTGATTGTTGCCTATGCGCCATACGAAGCACCAACCATTGTTCTAGCGATTGTTATTGAAAATGCTGGCTGGGGCGGAAAAAATGCGGGCCCTGTCGCCAAATCATTGCTCGATGAATATCTACTAAGACCTAAGCTGGAGGCTCAACCATGAGTTCTGAGCATTACAGACAAAATATTTGGCGCAGAATGCACATCGATTTACCGTTACTTATTGGCATTCTCGCCTTAATGGGTTTTGGTTCATTCGTTATCTATTCAGCCAGCGGCAATAATTTTGCCATGATAGAAAGACAAGCTCTTCGTATCGTCTTATCCTTGTTTGTGATGTTTATTGTTGCCCAGATTAATCCTGAAGTCCTACGACGTTGGGCGCTGCCGATATACATAACAGGAGTAGCACTACTGCTTGGGGTCATGTTTTTTGGTGAAATTAATAAAGGCGCTCAACGCTGGTTAAATTTAGGCTTTATGGAATTTCAACCGTCTGAATTAATGAAACTCGCTTTTCCGATTACAATGGCTTGGTACATCAGTAAATTTCCTCTTCCACCAAAAAAGCGTTATCTAGCTGGTGCAGCCATTCTCCTCCTCATTCCGACATTATTAATTGCGAAGCAACCTGACCTTGGCACTTCTATTCTTGTCGCATCATCTGGCATCTTTGTATTATTTTTATCAGGCATGAGCTGGCGAATCGTGGCTGGCATTGTCTGCTCAGGTTTAGCCTTCTTACCTGTACTTTGGTATTTTTTAATGCATGATTACCAGCGTACACGGGTGTTAACTTTATTTGATCCAGAGAGCGATCCTCTCGGTGCTGGTTATCATATTATCCAATCAAAAATTGCCATAGGATCAGGTGGACTATGGGGAAAAGGTTGGTTGCAAGGCACTCAATCACAGTTAGAATTTCTGCCTGAGAGACACACCGATTTTATCTTTGCTGTGATTGGCGAAGAGTTCGGTTTAGTTGGCAGTATCGTTTTACTTTTAATGTACTCATACGTCATTGGGCGTGGTTTAGTGATTGCCTCACATGCCCAAACTAGTTTCGCTCGTTTACTTGCAGGCAGTATTATACTGACCTTTTTTGTTTATATCTTTGTCAACCTTGGTATGGTCTCTGGCATATTACCTGTGGTTGGTGTACCGCTGCCATTAATCAGTTATGGTGGCACATCTATGCTAACGTTAATGGTTGGGTTTGGTATTCTAATGAGTATTAATACTCATCGTCGCTTTGTAGATAAGTAGTTGACGATTAGTTTTTTCAGAATTTTGGCGTTAAGATTTAGCGCAATACAAGGCGCGACGTAGGGCACATAGCTGTAGCTATGTAACCAAAGTTGCAACGCTGTAGAGTGCTGAAACTCGACGTCAAAAAATGTAAGATAACTTGTGGTCAGTTACTTAAATTAGGGATTGAAACTTTTATGCGCTTTCTACCATCAACAATCATCAGTTTAATTTTTTTTGTAGCCTTACCCGCTTATGCAAATAAGACAAGCTCTCCAGAATCCCTAAAATCTAAATTTATTACCGAGCAAGTTAAGAACGGGATGACTCACAAAGAAGTCACCTCAATTCTTGAAAAAGCGCACTACCAGCAAACCATTATCAATTCAATCTCGCGCCCATGGGAAGCAAAACCTTGGCACCAATATTACCCTATATTTTTAACTGATAGTCGCCTTGAAGCTGGATTAGCGTTCTGGAAAAAACATAAAAACGTAATAAATCGAGCTGCCAAAAAATTTGATGTCGATCCACAAGTTATTGTCGCCATTATTGGCGTTGAAACTTATTACGGTAAGCATTTAGGTAAACACTCAGTGCTAGATGCGTTATACACCCTTGGGTTTTATTACCCTCCTCGAGCTACTTTTTTTCGAGGTCAATTAGCTGATCTGTTAAAGCTCGTTAAAGAAGAAAATTTGGACATTAACAATTTGAATGGTTCGTATGCCGGTGCAATGGGATATGGGCAGTTTATTCCGTCTAGCTATCGCCATTATGCTGTCGACTTTGATGGTAATGGCAGCCGTGATTTAATTGGCAGCCCTACCGATGCGATTGGCAGTGTGGCTAATTACTTGCACAAGCATGGATGGCAAAAAGGCATGCCAACTACGATCGAGCTTATAAATAATAGTGATTCAACGCCTGAAACAACCCCGTGGCATGGTGAGAGGTTGAAATTAAAAGCGGCTGATATTCTGACACCTAAACTGCACCTTAAGCACAGTGTTGATATCGATATTGCTCAACCAGCGATGCTCGTTGAATTACAGCAAAAAAAGAATAAAGAATACTGGTTAGGGCTGAAAAATTTCTATGTCATTACTCGTTATAATCATAGCCCGTTATATGCGATGGCCGTCTACCAATTCAGCCAACAACTTAAGCAATCATACGAAAAGCAGCCTGATGAAAAATAATAATTTCGCTTTATTTGCCGTAGTAGCTTTAATAACAATAATAACGATGGCAGGCTGTGGTTCGTCTAATGGTCAACGCTATCATTTAAAGAATGATTCAGCGCCAGTTAACCCTCCAGATCTATCTAAAATCGAAGACGCGCAACCCCATTATGAACCTCACTCCCGTCAAGGTAATAAGCCTTATGAAGTGTTCAATAAGAATTACCAAGTTTTACCCACTGCAAAAAACTATGTAGAGAAAGGAAAAGCCTCTTATTATGGTTCAAAATTTCATGGTTATCACACTTCGAATGGCGAAGTATACGACATGTTTTCCATGTCAGGAGCTCATAAATCTCTGCCACTTCCTAGCTTTGTCCGCGTCACTAATCTTGATAATAATAAACAAGTGATAGTAAGAGTTAATGATCGAGGCCCGTTTCATTCTGAACGAATCATTGACCTTTCTTATGCTGCAGCTTACAAACTGGATATGCTTAAACAGGGAGTAGCCAACGTTAAGGTTGAAGCTATCCATATCGAAGCACCAACAGAAACAGGCTCTTTTTCAGCTAAGTCAACTAAAAAGCATTATATACAAATCGCTGCTTCTAAAGATAGAAACCGCCTCTTAACAATTGGTACAGAGCTTGAGTCAAAATATAAGTTATCAGCGCGAGTAAAGAGCGATAATGGACTTTATAAGTTGCAGATAGGTCCGATGCTACAGCCTGTATTAGCTGAAAAAATCTTGCTAAAAATACGACAACAAGGCTACCCACAAAGTTACTTACTGATTGATCACTGATTGATTAAAAATTAATTACATTTAAGTGAACTTTATGTAATATCACAAGTCAAACAGCTAATGTTATACTGTCTTCCACTTTTTTTAATTCAACCATAATGTGCCTAATTAATGATGAGTTTATTTAAAACCCCTGGTAAAGCTTTATTACTTTCTTTCGTTTCTTTTTCTTCTTTTGCTGTACCGGTCGTTATTCCTGAAGCTCCTAGAGTTGCAGCGAAAGCCTATGTTTTGATGGATTACAACACTGGACAAATCATCGCCGAAGAAAACGCATACAATCTACTAAACCCTGCTAGCTTGACTAAGATGATGACCAGTTATGTCATTGGTCATGAATTGAAATCTGGCAACATCAAGCCTGAAGATGAAGTTACGATATCCATCAAAGCTTGGTCGAAAAATTTCCCTGATTCTTCAAAAATGTTTATTGAAGCAGGTAAAAAAGTTTCAGTTTCCGATTTAAATCAAGGCATCATCATTCAGTCAGGCAATGACGCTTGTGTTGCTATGGCAGAGCATATTGCTGGCACCGAGGACGGCTTTGTTGATTTGATGAATTCATGGGCTAAACAACTCAATATGACAGACAGTCATTTTGAGAACTCTCATGGTCTTGATTCTTCAGAGCATAAAACAACAGCTTATGACATGGCATTATTAGGGGCCGCGTTAATTCGCGATGTACCTGAAGAGTATGCTATCTATAAACAAAAATCGTTTACTTATAACAACATTAAACAATATAACCGTAACAGTTTGTTATGGGACAACAGCATGAATGTGGATGGCATTAAAACAGGCCATACGTCCGGTGCAGGTTTCAATTTGGTTGCTTCAGCCACTAAAAATAATATGCGTTTAGTTTCGGTGGTTATGGGTGCTGGTAGCACCAACGCTCGTAAAGCTGAAAGTAAAAAGCTATTGAATTACGGTTTCCGTTTTTTCAAAACATTAGTACCTTACAAAGCTGGCGACAGTTTCGTCACTCAAAACATTTGGTTTGGTGACAAAGAGACTATTGATTTAGGTGTTAACACCGATACACCAATCACAGTTCGTCGTGGCGCAGAAAAAGAATTACAAGCTCACTTTGAGTTAACAAGAGAGATTGCAGCACCTATTGCTAAAGGTGAAACGGTTGGACGTATATATTTCCAACTTGATGGCAAAGATATTGCTCAATTCCCATTAGTAACGTTGCAAGAAGTTAATGAAGGCAGCTGGTTTAGCAAACTGGTTGATTACTTTAAAAAGATGGTTTCAGACTCTTAAGCTTTAAC
>VSKX01040555.1_pt1 | contig 12718 bp, 11 predicted proteins | sample 4799481 | NCBI WGS metagenome assembly VSKX01 (sample SAMN12179537, study PRJNA552185) | sponge metagenome | biome: deep-sea hydrothermal plumes; feature: spots directly above weak diffusing fluid; material: sea water; isolation source: sponge from the Swan site of a hydrothermal vent ...
AGGCCGTACAGATGCGCATGCGCGAGTGGAGTTCCTAACTATGAATATCATTAAAATTATTCTGTCTCTCGTCCGGATAATCGAGGTTTCGGATGATCGAGGTTCGGATAATCGAGGCTCAACTGTACAGACTACTTTTAGCCCAGAGGAGGATTGGCACGGTTCAAAGGTCGCTAATGAAACTTGCCTGTCAGGGGACTTTAAATTAAATCTCTTCTTTTACAACCTCGGATCCATGTGGCATGTGTGCTAGCTTTCTACAGTCTGTCATAGCTATTCAAAATCATCTCTGAGCTCTCTAGTATAGACTAGACTAGACTGTAGATATGACTTTAGCCACCGGGCTCTAGCTAGCTAGTTAGCCACATGGATCTGAGGTTGTATGACGAGAAGACAATTGGAATTTAATTAAAGTCCCCTGACAGGCAAGTTTCATTAGCGACCTTTGAACCGTGGCGATCCTCCTCTGCTTCTAGTCTAGTTTTTGGTGTAGGCTTTAATAAGGTCAACTTTTGATTCGCCAATTTTGCTCAGAAGCAGATATGAGTCAGTGGCCTTGAGACAATGAGCGGCCGAGCATACCCTGCTGCGGCCGCTCATTGTCTCAAGGCCATCACGAGGGCACTGACTCATATCTCTACATTAACGTCTATACTGTAGAGAGGTCATTTTTGCAAAAACCACACTGTTTGTATTCAAACTGCCATATTTCTAGAATGACAAGGGATTGTTTTTCGCGTTGTTTGCCGTTTTTGGTTGTTAAAGGCGTTTTTAGAGCTTTTTGGTATCTTTTTCAGTGTTTGTTCGAGTTTACTTTTGGTTTTCTCGTTTACTTTCCGATTGTCTTCAGAATGGTGCTTTTTACTGTAAAGTGCATCTGGTAGCTGAATGGTGACCACAAAAAAAGTGTAGTGGAGAATTTTGGAGAATGGTGCATGGCTAAGATACAGGATTTTAACATACTGTGTATAAATGATTACATACACAAGTTTCAGGAAACTTGTGCATATTTTCAGTGTGGTTTTTGCCGAAAATGACCTGTCTTTAGACGTTAGGAATTGTACTTCTGGGCAAAATTGGCGAATATAAATTTAACCCCCCCCCCTGAAAATTAAAGCCTACAGACACTAAAAACTAGGCTAGAAGTCTGTAAAAGAAGTTTGGAAGAAATCAAATTAGTAACCTTAATTAGCTAAGGTCAAGTGGTTCCAGCCTCCTCTGGTTGAGGACAAGACAACGAACATTTCACCCACGAATATACGCCCTCAGAGGGTGGTATGGGATTAAGGCTACAGTACGGCTATACGCATGTTATTACCAGGCTTTAGTAGGTTCTGTTACCCAGGGCCTGTCGCAGGCTTGTGTAAAAACGGAATAGTTGTTTGCAGAAGAGGTTCGACACGGTCAAAAGGTCATTAATGAGTTGATCACGTGTTCTATGTTTCTAATGAAGATATAACCTTATGCTAATTCATCGATGTACCCCAGATCTTTCATTATATTCTCTTGATTCTCATCGGTAGGAAGCGAGAAATTCAAGCTTAGCCTTTTGAACTCTATACCACCCCCGAATTAACTGGCTCCCCGTGTACAACCATGGCAATCATGCGCTTCAGCCATGACTAACTAACTATCTAATAGGAGCCCAGTGCAAAGTTCAATCAAATCACACAACACAGTCAGGTCTTAATTAAATTATATCCGGTAATTGGTATCGCTTCCTGTCGAACCCCCTCTGGTTAGTTTGACGATATTTTACTTGCGCATAGCTAGAGTATTGACCACGCCCATGAACTACCTGGGATAACATTGCTAATCATGGAAGGTGTGGTTTCAATCTGCAGCAACCACGAAAATAAGACCCACGAATTGAATAACTATTGGAGAACCACGAAAATTTAGTGCCACGAAATTTACCCGCTATACAGTACATTTTATACTGAACTGCATCACCAACAGTTTAACTATGTGTATCATACCTAACACATAGCTACATACAGCTACAAAAAAAATGAACAGTCTAAGTTAGCCTCCTACGTAGGCCCTAGAAAGATGATGGCCTGGTCACGAGGCTAATGTCTAAGTAATTATACACAGTGGAGTCAAACAGGAGACACGAATGCATGCACTTCACAATTGCTATACTAACAGCTACACTCTACGTATCACAGTAATAGGAGCTCGACTGTATCAAGGAGTCTGGTAAAAGGCTCTGGTCGTTCAGTAGCTTTTAACAAGAAAGTGAGGGTTCAACGGCTGAACCTTCACTTTCTTGTTATAACTTGGCCATATTTTAACTTGTTTTTTATCTGATATTTTGATGCAGATGTTAGAAGTTTCTTGGACGAGGAACTCGAGAGGTCTAAGGTCAATTCTCATCTGAAACAAGAGAAGATCGATGAAGAAGAGAGAGCTAATCACATTCGACCGTGGGACAAGGGAAAGGGTGCGTTGTGTTATGTACGTACATAGTTACAGAACACACATAACAGTAGTAAGACTGATTCGCTACTCTTCGTGATGAATAATTCTGTTTTACATAATTATGCATAAATTAGTACCATACCCACACCCTCATACACCCACCCACACATACACACACACAACCACTCACCCCCCACACACACACACGCCACACACACACACACACCCTCACAGTGGTGGACATGGTGAGGAAAAGGAAACAAGAATTAGAAGAGGAGCGGCTTTCTGAGTTCGCCCCACCCCCTTCTTATTGTCATGATGACAAGCCCATCAAAAAGCCCAAGACTGAAAATAAACCTGACACTACACTAAACACTACTCCTGTCTTTCCACCACCCCCTCCAGTCTTGCCGAGTAGTCATGGCAACACCGTGCCCCTTCAATCCTTTATCCCCCCACCACCACCTTGGTATCCACCCCCTAATGTTATGGTACCACCACCATCGTTTCTGTGGCAATACCCGTACGCTCCCCCACCTCCCATGCACTATCCACCGCCTGGTAAACCACCACCATCTGGTCAACCACCATCATTAGCAACCCCCATGCACTATCCACCTCCACCGCCGCCTGGTCAACCACCACCGCCTGGTCAACCACCACCGCCTGGTCATCAACCACCGCCATCTGGTGAACCACCACCATCAGCAACCCCCATGCACTATCCACCACCACCACCGCCTGGTCAACCACCACTGCATGGTCAACCACCATCATCAGCAACCCCCATGCACTATCCACCACCACCACCGCCTGGTCAACCACCGCCATCTGGTCAACCACCACCGCCTGGTCAACTACTATCATTAGCAACTGATCAATAGCATTGTTGTGTTCATTGTTGTGATTACAAATCTATAGTTACGTTACGAGTGTTCACAGTTCACAAGAATCATTATACATTATAGGATACACCTTGATTGTGAGATTTTGATACGTGGTGGGGGTACTAGCTGTATCTGTACCTGTAAGAACGTTGAGTCTTAATAGCCTGGTTTACATACATACACATAACGTGCCGCTCTGTGCGGGATTGTCGCATTACGTGTATTGTGAATCAGGCTTTAGCTACTCGTCAGTGGTGACCATATGCATGAAATCAAAGGCATTCCTACAGGCATTCAAAGTGCTACTTTAGGGCTAGCTCTTTCTCCATGTAACATAACCTTAGATTACTAGATATGTAACTTGAGCATATGTGCATGCTTAGAATACCATATATATTCGGGGGGTTATAATTATTTGAGCCCCAAAACGGAAAATCTAGACATTCGAATAGTAGCCGCATGGGCTACTACAGTGGAACCTCCGAGTAAAGGACACTTTGGGACCAATATAAATTCAGGATATTTGTCCTTTATAGAGAGGTTGTCCCCTTATTCTGAGGTACAATTCACTATGCTTCACATAAGAAATTGAGTTTTGGTGACTAAAGTACTGTCTCCTGTCGAGAGGTATTTAATACAGCGTCTCTTAATTGGCGAGAGGGTCCTTTAAAAGAGCTTCCACTATATATATAATTATGATGACGTGCTCAGGGCATACAAAATGTTTACTTGTAATAATGTGACATACCAACACAAAATAATTACATACATATGTAGTATTAACAATCAAGGAAATCTGTTCCACACACGATTTATACACTCTATAATTAATTGTGCCCACATGATGATAATACAAACAAACATACGCATAACATACTTCACACTGGCTACTTTTTGCGAGTACTGCCATAGTCGGATACTCCGGAGGGCTCGTTACTGGACGTTAAATAATCGTCGTAGTTTGTGACCTCTTCGTACTGTCGTCGTCTCTTCTTGCAGCAGCAGGTCACTAGTGCAGTGACGAGCTTCACAAGACGATAGCTTATGTACAGTGATGCATACAACAGAGGAACAAAGAAACTTAATAGTACAAATGCTGTAAAGACTTTCTGAAAAGTGTCACTCATGTCAAAAAAGCTTGTAATTGATGCACACAGAATTCCAATAGCAAGAAGAGAGAAAAACGTTATGTCAAGAATATTATGTATTTTTTTCTTGTAGGGACGACACACACCCACAATGATAGCTGCTAATATGAATACAGCTGTGAGTGTTAAATACGTATCTAACGGACTCCAAATTACGGCAAACAGCATCACCGCGACAATCCTTAGCAGCAAAAAACCACCAGCAAAATGTCGACAGTCCATTTTGCCATCTTGGCCATCTCTGAAACAAGACGAAAATGTATCCGCAGTGCTTTGAATGAATTTGAAATGCGTAAACTGACCCCATCTCTTTTCTAACAGGGGATGTATTGTAAGATACACTGCAGGTGCAATAATTACTATCATGAGAAGAAAAAGTGCCACAGAAGCATGAAAAGCATGCTCAGTGCTAAAATAGCCAACATCTGGTGACATCAGAACTACGAACAATTTGTTGCCATCTATTGTAAACAGATAGCCTTTGGCAAGCAGTAAAGTGCATGTGTGCAATATTTTAGTGTAGCCTAGAAGGTAGAAAGTGACAAATAGTCGTATCATGTATGATTGAGTATCATTCGGAACTGAGTAGTGGGAGAGGCATCTTTTGAATGGTTTCCATATTTTTATAAACAGACGACAGTTTCGATTGTAAAGAAATATAAAAATTGAGGCAACGATGAGCAAGAAAGGTGGATAAAATGGTGACATGAGGTGGAGAGAAATAGCTTGTAGGTTATTTAGCTTGCTGCTCACACAAAAATTATCTGCCACTCCTCTGAAAAAGTCCAGGTTCCAAAATCCGTAGGCAGTCCCAACAAATTTCACGATAATCCGAGTTGTATTTCCGTAAGGAGGAATGAGTTGATCCTGGTTGCCATAGGTGAATAACAGCGAGATTAGCTGACTCAGCATAACAAATGAGTTCATGCTACCAGATAGGGGGGTAATGCCAGTGAGAATTATTATACAAAAAAACACTGTCAGAGGAAAGTACTCCATTGTAAAATAAGGCATCCAGCCACTGAAAGCCGAACTGCAATTTATACACTGCAGATTTTGGTTAAAAACGGATGGGCCATGATTCTGCTTACATTGTTCGCAAAATGCCCCTTCTCTCTTTAAAGGACCACAGAAATCTTTAATTAACTTACTGACAGTTGTGTTCAGTACAATCTGTCGTGGATTCTTGAGGTAAAAACGTTTCGTAGATATTTCATACGGGCAGTAAAACAGTTGTGTGTTGTTGGTGATATTATTGTAGGTCATACAATAATCCAAGAGCAGATAGGACATCTGAAGAGTCTGGTTACATGTCACTACATTTCCTGCGATGTCAGTATTACCACACACACACGATGAGCCCGTGTCTGACTTGTTTGACTTGAGCCAGGGGTGGCAGGTATCAATACCGTGTTGTGATTGTGAGCAGCATCTAGGTACTAACAGAGCAAGCACTGCTACACACCACAAAACACAAGTACTCATCATTGTATAGAGAGCTAATAGCTACTAGTATGTTTCAACTATCATAGACTAGATAATATATGTACAGCTATAGTTACACAAGTGAGCTTTAAGTGTGCAAGCATGCACACAGTGACTCAAAACTATGCAGTACCTAGCTATTGACAGTGAGTCAGTTTCACTCCAGAATAACTAGTAGCTAGTGTTTACTTTCTGGTATGCTTGTACAGTACATATAAAGGTTAGTGTAATAACATCTATACACACATGCATGATGCACACTCCAAATAAGGCATAGTGTAGTACATTGTGCATCTCAGGGGAATTTACTGTAGCTATGCAAGCTAGTCATGCATGATACGTACAGCAAATCAAAACAATGAAAACCTTTAATGTAGTATACTTTCAATTACTTTTTAGCACGTGGCTACCACACATAGAGTCTGACACTTGTCCGAACACAATTATATGGGGCAGGGCCTAATAAATTGCACCATAGTTATCCTTAGTGTGTTTCTTCAGTAACGGAGGAAAACTGTTCATACTCTGCGGTCCAGTGGGACGGGTATTGTACAGTTCTGGGTTCTCCAATCGATGAGGCAACAATCGCTCAACAGCACCCTCGGGCAACAATCTTGCAGTTTCACTGTTGCCACAACGATTCAACACGTATCTATAACAACAAACTTCAAACACAGTTCTTAGTCGCTTGAGGGCCAGATACACGACATATCCAACTAAAACCATCATAGGAATCGGACAGAGCAAGAATATAATATAAATGCCAAGCCGGTGAGAAGCAAGAAAAGATATCACTCCTAGAAGTGAATACAAAAGTGTTTCTAAAGAGTTCATATACTCTAATTTGTAAGGCCTGGCAATAGAAAACAGTAGCGAGGTTGCTACAAACACGAAACCTGGAATAAACCATCGTGCAGAAAAGTAACCAGACGCTGGGTCCACAAACACATACATCAGCATGATACTTAAACCGAAAGTAATTCGAAGGAGTGGATTGACACACGAGACTAATCTGAAGTCTCTTGTACCTTCTTCTGTCCTATCTTTGAACCATCCTTGAAAGTTCTCAACAAAGAACCTGATAGAGTGTGAGGAGTACTTGACACAGACGCAACTATGGACGCAAAGAGGATACAGAAAGAGAAGCAGCAATGGAAGAACGACAAACAAACAAAATATACTTAATGAAAGTATTGCATATGGCCAGTGCCTAGGACCAAAGAATTGTACGGGAGGGTCGTAATACAAAACAGTTTCAGGGATAGTTACATTGAGACCGACTGTGTAAAGATTTATAGGAAGAAGGAAACTGACAGACACAAAGATGAGTTTAGAATACGATAAGAGAAGAAAGGATGCAAACGAATTAGCAAGGTCTTGTGGGCTGATTTTGTTTAGAAACCATCGAACGCCACAGCATAGTTTAGGCTTCATACAGTACTTAACAGCTCTCCACACCAACACAACAGGCTTAACGTCACGAGTGTAGAGACTAACAAGGAAATAGATAAGAGCCGTGAGCAGGAGCGGGTACAGAGCTACAACGTACTCCAGTAGAAACATGTGATTTCCTTTCAGCGAACTAGATATACAAAAAGGTGGAAGAATAACTGGAAATAAATCGAGATTCAAAAATCCATAAAAACTGATCACAAGTTTCGCAGAGTATTCGAGAAAACGGCTTTTGCTGACAGCATATTGTAAGTGTGCGTACAATGCAGCATCGTAGTTAAGCATGTTCACAATTACTTGTGCGAACAATAAGAAACAATTTATTGGGCTTTTCGTGAGACGTACATCGAATAAAACTATCAGCAGATACAAAATGGTAGCAAAAACAAACTGAGAAAGTACGTACACAAAACGACCGTAGTGTCCGAAAACGTTTCCACAAGGCACGCAATCCATCGATAAAGTCACGGAGGGACCGTAATGCTCCTCACATTTATAGCACAATGCACCCCTCCTGTGATGCCCCCCACACTGCTGAGTCTCCAAATCATAGAGGCTATCAGGAAGAGTAGTATATACCAACCGGCATTGTGCTTAAACGAGGAGATATTTTGAAATGGACATTTTCCGACAATTGTCCTGTTTACTCTGTCACCAAATGTCATGCAGTAGCCGTTAGCTATTTTAGCAACACCAGTCTCTTCGTCACACTGTAGAATACCTTGCAAGTGATATTTCCAACATACGCAGCTACCAGTTTCATTGCGAACGAACCCAGGAGGACAAAATGGCACACGCTCTTCGGCCATTGTTAACACAGACAGCAGTAGTACTAAAACAAATCTATACACTATGCACAGCTGCAGCATGTCTACATAGTACGTACAAAGTAATATAAACACAAAACTAGCTAACTGAAATTATCGATTAAACTGTATGGCTAAAGCTAGTAGAGGAAAGGTGATGTAAGCCACCCAGGGTAAACTTTGAGCACCAACTTTCTTTCTAAATATGGTAGAAACAATAATTATTGTCGCTTCCAGCCACATGCAACACTATAATGAAGTTGAAACCAATAAAGATAAAGGCTTCGTGAAAGGATACAACAAAATTAGCACATACGCTGCAGTTCTTAAATCTGTGCCAAAGTACACATCAGATGGGAAAACAATTTTAACACCACACTTTTACAAAGATCAAGCGATTAAACTAACACACTGAGTTCACAGTTTCAATTCTCTATCTTCAGGCAGTCTAGCAAAATATTTATCAACTACCTCATCAGTTACGTCTTGTAAAGTAGGCGGAGTCCACTGAGGGCTATTGTCCCTATCCACAAGCACTGCTCTCACGCCCTCGTAGAAATCTTTCCCGTCCTGAATATAAGGGTGCGTACGTAATTATGACATCATACATTGATTGACGTACGTACCATGCACTCTTGACTCATTCGATACTCCATCTTGAAACACTCAGCAAAGGACAGCTGAGCTCCCAACACCAGCTGTCGATGAGTGATTTTCAGTGATGTTGGGGACTGCATGGATAAGTAGAATAAGGCATGGTTAGGTTTGTGTCAAGTGGTTCACGTATACAGACATGTATGTATCACAGGACTGCATGCATGCATGCATGTATCACAGCTAGGACTGTATGTATATATCATAGGACTGCATGCAATTCCGAGCATGAGGTTAGAGGGGGAAGGGATTGAAACGTACTTACAGGGTATATCAATAGGGAAGCCAGGGCCCTTCTCCTCCCCCCTTTCGCCCCTCCCCCCACCTAAAGTAGCCCTGTATATTTCCATATTGTGGATAGTTAGTTGATATTAGCTACCACTCCCTTTTTACCTGGGGTCATATTAAATGCATGAACACAGTTCAAAGAAAAAGGGGCTATTTAAACTAGGCTATCCTTAGGCAAACAATATGATTATGCAGCTTCAGAAAACACCACACTGTATCTTCATAACTTAGCATCACCAGTACACACATACATGATGTATGCGTACCACGTACAGAATGTGCACTGTATGTTCTGGCTCATATGCCTTGGGTCAAAATATCCTAGGCATAATTATATTATTATACACACTAACTAGCTAGCTACAAACACACATTTATAGCCCAGCTAGAGCTCAGATCAATAAATGTGCAGTACGGTATGTACATACTTCATACATTACACATAAACTGATGTAACTCACCATTTTGCTCAGTGTCTATTAACGTCAGTGGTGGCCGGGCACAAACCAAAGCATATGTAGTAATGGCGGTGTGTTGGGAAGGAAAAAGAACGTACGTAAATGCATTAATACACACGCACATGAAATATAAGCAGTGTACCCTTCAAAAAAACGGCCCCTATACCGTATAGCGGGGAATTTTCTTTGGGTTTTATTTTTCTTTGGGTTTTATTAACGCGGAGCTGAGTTCCAGGTAATAACTAAACCAAACCATTATACATATATATCGGCCAAAACACCGAAGTGCCAGGTACACAGCACAAGGGACAATTTGGGGAAAATCTATCTTGAGTTACCAGCCGGGCCAAGCCTGACCCTGTCAAAATGAAAGCACCACGGTGCTGATGCCTCGGTGAAAGCTAGAGCTAACTACGAAGCAAAAAATTGCAAACGGGAAATGATTGACTATGACTGTTGCTAAAAAAGATGCATAAAAGTTAAAGTCCATAAAATATTAATGGCTGCTGCATGAAACAGTTTGCAGCTCTTTCTCACTCTTGCAGCTACCAATAGCTAGCGTTCTCGTGCAGAGCTAACTACTAAGTAGAATGCAAATCAGACTTTACATAGCTGTACTAGGTTCTGACTGTAAAGCCGATTCACATTGTCACTCAACTTTGCGACACGGTGGTTGCAGGAATTATCTAGCGATTTAATAGCAACCAGTTGCTAGATTACGTAAAATAAAGTGTAACGACTGGTCGCCGTTCGAGTAAATTGCTATAAACTATAATAGGAATCGATTCTACTCCAGCCCCCACTGTTTACGGTAGTACAATGGATTGCAGGTGCACTCTAAAACTCAAAACCACAACATTGTTAAAACTTTTATTGAAGATAATGTAATTGTGGTTTGGCTGTTTGGCAATTCACTGTTGCAAGTGCACTGCAATCCTCCACTGTATTGAATCTAAATCTGCCTTCAGGAATTGCCATGAATGTTAATAATTTGTATCATCTTTATACAGAGAGATCTGGATTTCAATATCACGTACAACTTTGATGGCGAGCTAATGCAACTGAACTCATCACAGGAGTATCATATGCGATAAACTGCAATAATAAGTATTCATGCATTTGCCCAATATGTATTTCTGTATACATGAATTATCTGAGCACTGTGTAAGAAGAACTGTGATTCAAATTGTGCAAATAAAAATAACACTCTATTACACAAACAGTGCATCAAACAGTGCATGTTTTATACCAGCCCTAGCCTTTTTTTAAGATCAAAGTTTTCATTAAGTAATGATTCCATACGCTCATGTTGTTTGTCTAAGACTTGCTTGTACACAACCAGCTCGTCTTTAGCTTTCTTGCATTCTTCTGTCACCATATCCAGATCAACAAGGTTTTGCTCGAACTTGCTCTGTGAGTCGACTAGCTTTGAGTTCAATTTATCTCTGTCAAGTTGTAACTGTCGGAGTTCTTCATTTTCTCGTCGAAGGCGGATAATTTCTGTGTTTGAATTTGATGTTGACTGTATGTGTGATGTGAGCACTACTGAGGTGGCTTTAGAGTACGAAGGAGGATGTTCGATTATTTCATTGGGTTTTATAGATTGGAGTTCAGCTAACACTTCTGCAATATGAGCTGGTTGAAGGCTAGTGCCATGCAACTTCATATGAAACTCAAATTGTTTTAAAAAAGAATTGAACGACTTGAGAAGCTGAGTTCCACTGTCTTGCAGATCCTGCGATTGATCTTTAGTGACTTCAGATAGGCTGTGTAAAGATAATTGGTGATCGTGATCATACACATTAGAAGGGTTAGAAGGGCATGGCCGTACTTAGCTGTAAAAACAGGAGGAAGGGGGACAAGGCTGAAGCCTGACAACCTGTTCGCACAATCAGATTGCAGTATTTGCTTATAACAGTATTCACTACTACGTCACATGTACATGCAAGGGACTGACGTAGGGCTAATTATTGCAGAACAACTTCTAAGTAAAGGCTTGTCCCCCATCTTCCCGTTATTACGACTGAGGATGGCCACACCCATATACAGTGGAACCCCTCTATAAAGGCCACTGTGGGGAACGAAAGATTGGCCTTTATAGAGAGGAGTCCTTATCTCAGGGGTTGATTTGTACTCAAAAGGGTACTTTGGGACATTACAACGTGGCCTTTATAGAGGGAGTGGCCTTACATCAGCAGCCGGTTCGCATAGTCAGTGGTCAAGTAGTCACCGCTTAATTGTAACAAAACCCCTGACTATAAAGCTGCACTGAATCGTTGACTACTATACTAACCCAACCCTAACCAAACCCCAATCCTGACTAAAACTCTGACCATAAGCTACTTAATTGCAGTTTATAGTCACCACAGTGCGAACCGGGTGAGTCTACAGTTCTGCTTGGGGTTCACTGTACGTGATGAACCCTGGTGTATGTGGGTGTGACAGGTGTGGGTGTGACAGGTGTGGGTGTGACATTCTGAAGGTCATTTTGATTTCCTGTTTTGTCGTCCATTGTAGCACCTGAAATAACAAAAACAACGTCTGTTGGCTTTAGTTTTGCAAGTTTGTAGCAAACACATCGTTGCTCACCAAGAAACCCACACATAATTATGTTTAAAGCTCGCAAAGCTAAATCAGGCATTAATTACTCTACAATGGACAGTTGGGAACACAGATTCTGTCCATTGTAGAGAGGTTTTCCACTCTCAGAGGTTCGTTCTAGATCAAACTAGTGTAAATAGCTAAATCCGTAACAAGCTGCCTGTCCACTGTGCCTGTCCACTGTAGAGAGGTTGTCCGACTGTATAGAGTAGCATTACAGCAGTTGGTTTGCTTATTGCCTGTGTAATAATGATGCTATGCTATGCTATAGAGAGCCACCTACTGGTGCTGGTAGCGAGGGCAGGGAAGGGCAAGATGGTACTGATGCTGGTGGAGAGAGCAGGCCCAGACCACCCCCTGTTCCCACGACAACCAAGACGCCGGTACGACAGCAAGTCACCATCTCGTCTGCCAGTTTCACTAATACTCCAAAATCACCAAAATCCCCGGAACCCAAGGCCCAGCCTTCTTCTGTCGTGTAAGTTAGAGTATGTATTTTGCTATTCGTGTACAGC
>VSKX01097975.1_pt1 | contig 12718 bp, 12 predicted proteins | sample 4799481 | NCBI WGS metagenome assembly VSKX01 (sample SAMN12179537, study PRJNA552185) | sponge metagenome | biome: deep-sea hydrothermal plumes; feature: spots directly above weak diffusing fluid; material: sea water; isolation source: sponge from the Swan site of a hydrothermal vent ...
ATTTCATGTCAATATTTACCTGAGTGTTGGTGTGTTGTTGTCTAGATAACAAAATTATAACACATCAACACTCAAATTAGTAATTAATATCAACGACTTAGCTTTATATTTTACTCAATTTTGAACTCCGAAACTTGAGTTTTAAACCAACAGATAATTACAACAGAGCCAAACGCGTGATGTGAAAATGCCAAAAGAAACGAACTGTTTCATCCGTTATATTGAGGCAAACTCTATTGACGCTCCAAAGATTGAAGTGTTTTACGATGGCTGTAAATAAAAGTGTAGATAGTTATTTTAAGAGCCAAACACGTGACGATTTAATTACAAACTAATCTTTCCTGTTAAAATGCCATATTTCACCATGAGCTCATCTTGCGACTCTACATGGTTTGGATCTGGATCAATACAATCGATCGGACAGACTGACACACACGTCGGTTTAGCATAATGACCTACACATTCAGTGCATAGATCTGGCTCAATTTCAAAAACTTTGTCACCAAGAGTTATAGCTTGATTTGGGCATTCAGGCTCGCACATATCACAATTGATACAGCTGTCATTGATTATTAAAGCCACGTTGTTGTTTTTCCAAATATTTTTAAGAGTAGCAAGGGGAATTGTTCTTTACGAAAAGAATTATGTTGCCTTGTGTTACTTTCGTTTCAATCGAAGGCCTAGATTATATCACAGCAACTGATGTGTGAGCTCATGAATCAGCACGAGTTAGTTGAGTCTAAGTTCCATCATAATAGCGTCTTCACGTTCGGATTCGGTGGGGTAATATCCCTTTCGTCTAAAAGTCTCTTTAAAGCCCAAGTGCTGGTAAAGTAATAAAGCACTATGGTTTGAAGCACGCACTTCAAGCATCATTATCAGCGCACCTCTAGCTTTAGCTTGCTCAATGCAATGAATTAATAACTGTTTTCCAAGTCCAAAACTTTGATGGTTAGGGTGGACACAAATATCCATTAGCGTGGACTCATCAATCACTTGATGAATGATGCTAAATGCGATTAATTCGCCATTTAGCTCAATACCAGTGTTGTGATACAAGCTTGCAAAACAAGATGACAAGTTTGATTCAGACCAAGGGTGTGAGTGAGCAGCTTTTTCAATCTCATAAATCTGTTGTAAATGTTGTTCATCAGCAGTTACGAACTTGATTTGATCTTGAGTGGAGGTATTCACGATTTATTATTGCTCTTTTTATCTAGATATAAGCAGATTTGTTGCCACAACTGCATTTTGTATTCGCCATTATTCAGCAATTTACTCATAGGTTCAGACTCGATCCAAGCTTGATGAGGACGAGTTTTACGGCTGCGCATATCCCATATGACCTCAGCACCTTTCTCTAATTGTTCAGAAAAGTAATAAGGAAAATCCGAGAAATTGAGTAGTGATAAAACGTCTTGCACGAACTGCTCTGATGGAGGTATATCATCGTCATCGTGAAGAATTAAATACTTTGGGTGGGAGTCTACTTTTTTTGCAAGAACCCATTGCTGAATACCCATCGCATCTAAGTATGTGGATTTAGTCATTTAATACAGATCAGAGTAATGTATTTACATAATTATGTATTAAATTGGCTATGGTTATCAATGAAATTGTAATTTTTTATTTGTCCGATTATATTGAACATGAAGTCTCTACTCGAACTAACCATCATATATTCTTCAAAAATATTATAACTAATTCAATATCTAAATGATTTTTAATGTTAAACAAGGATGTTGTTCATCATTCGAAAAGCTAATCAATGGTAAATTTGAAAGGAAGTTTGTTATACCTTTTAGTGCGTTAACGTTAATCAGCGCATTACATATGCTGTTGAGGAGAATGAGGTGATGTTAGGTTCAGAAATAAGCCTTAGTAAGCCAATTAAATGGAACGTTGGAGAAACTAATACTTTTACATCCGATGAAGTTCAATTTATCGAAAGTAAATATAGCGCTGAACAAGGCGCTTTTAAAGACATCACAATTACTCTTCCAATGAAAATAGGTCAATTAGGACCTCAAGAAATGACGTTTTTGGTTACCAGAGGACTGAACGGTGAAATACATTTTGCTACCACAGATTTTTTATCAAAAACTAACATCTATTCAAAACAAATAGAACAAGCAATAAACAAAAGTCGAGGTGCACAACCGAGTATTACATATACAAAAAAGGAAAATGGTTCTGAGGTAACATATGACTTCGAATCTGCTAATAGTAAATACAAAGTCGAAGTCGTTGAAAATGACATGTGCCTTATTAAATTAATTACACCTGTTTTACAGCCGCCTCAAACACCTCCAGTTAATGTTCCTTCATCAAAGGTAGAATTAAGTGAAAATTCTACATCTACTTCTGAGCCAACAGAAATCACTCCTGAACTAACACGGAAAATTCCTGATACAGAACTTCCGATTACAACTAATGTCCATGAAAATGTGAGTGGGGAGATCACAGAGGCAAGCACCAATGTTGCTGAAGAGAAAGAGACTGAAAAACTTATATTGGATAACTTGGGAAACATCACTCGAGTCAAATACGATAGCACTAGCGAAATCGTAGAGCCTGAAGGAACTGAAAAACAAACTGTTTTTGATACAATTGATTCGAATACAAAAGAGAAAGAAGCGCTAATATTATTAGAAAGAAAAATTACTGAACGAGCAAGTGAAGTAGCAATCAAGGTGGTTGGAGGTGGATTATCTCTGTTCGATGAAAAGCAGAAGCAAGAAAAAACCGAAAAAGCAGCTGAAGAGAATAAGGAACTGGTTGAGCAAACCGCTAGAGATTTAGTTTCTAAATCGCTAGTAAACGCTAAACAAAAAATTGCTGATGGTTCTTTGCTCGAAGATAGCAAAAAATTGAAAGCTGAGAAAATTAAGTTGGATCTATTAAGAAAGCAACCTACTGAGCAGCTCGCTGAAACTAAAATAGAATTAGGGGCTAAAGTTGGGAAAACAACCACTACATCAGAACAAATAGATGAACCCTTGATTGGTGATATAATCGATGGGGTGGAGGTTATTGATATCTCATCTACTGAAGCTATTGATACAGCTATTAATAAAGCAATAGCTGCCCGTAATGAAGAAAAAGGGGTGTTAGCATTTATAAAAGATAGAGTTGTTACAGTTTATAATACTTTTACATCAGGAAAGGCTGAGATAGTTCCATTAAACACACAACAATCAGAACATTCCGCATCTGAAATCAATTTAGATAAAACTTCAACTTTAGATAGAACTGAAGGTACTTTAGATGAGTCAGAAACTCCATCTTTAGATGGAGACGAAATTGCAGTTGAAGCTGCAATTGAAACGCCCAAAATAACTCCAAAATCTATTTTAAAACAGAACACTGAGACTGCAATACTTACAGAAGAATATACAACAGCTTTAGATATTGCAGGTGCAACATCTCCAGATACAAGAGAATTCTCGGAGATTACCGCCGCACCCGTAGAATTATTGCTAAATGATGTTACCTCAAAAGCTAAAACAGGCGCAGACGAAAAACCTGCACTCGCCATTTCAGGCAGCCTAGAGTCCCAAAGAACAGTTAAACAAGGCAGTGAAAAATTTAAGCTTAAAGCAATAGACAGCCTAGTTAAATTAGATCAGGAGTTAGACGTTGCATTTGATCGTCCTTTAATTGTTGTTCATCTTGAAAACTTATTGGTATTTGAAGAGTTACATGAACCTTTGTGGGGAAAAAAGCAGATAATTGAAACTTCATTAGGACAACAAGCGGCTTTGATGTTTGAAAGAGTCAGAAGAAAAGCTATGTTTATAGAGCAATCGAAGATATTGATACTAAGTCGTCGTACTGTTGCTGAAAGTGAAGAATTATTGAAAAAGTATGGGATAACAAAAAATAAAAATTTGGAAAATACGCTTACTTCATATGATGAAATCGCACAAATTAAAGGTGATAAACCATCAGTTCAAGGAATTGTCCAAGCCATAAGAGATAAAAAGAAAGCATTGGAGGCGAGGGTTAAAGAAACTGCAGGAAATGGTCGTTTAATAAATCAGCGTTTTACATGCGTTAAAATTGTTGATGAAAATCCTGAACAACTTGCTATGACAGTATTCGAGTTGTCACAAGATCATCAGCTCAAACCATCACTTGATGAATCTCAAACTGAAGAATTATCAGTTGTTGCTGCGGATACAATAAAAACTCAAACAAAAGAAGCTATCCCAGTTCAAGGCATTGCTGTCATAGGTTCTGCACAATCTCGAATTGACGTAGGGATGCATAAAAATTACAAGTGGACAGATGGGGAGTGGGCTAAGTTCGCTAAACAAGTGTACCTAATAAATAACCGAGAATGGGCTAAAAACAACCAATTCGGTCCTCTAGATGTCGAAATCGAAGTCAAGAAAACATAACTCAATAAGTTTTTTATAACTCCTTTCAATTAATTAGTTTAGTCTATAGGTAAAAAGATTTATCGGTCTTTTTTGTAAATTCTGAACACATATTGTGGCTCACTTTTCGTATTCGTCAAAGAAACTAAATAAAGATTTAAAAAAGAGAGGATGCTGACAAATTTATGTCGTTAGATATTAATGATAGAAAAATGAAAGCCCTAGGGTTTCATTAACAATAAGTCATTATTACTTCGAGGGTAAACGTGGTACAAATATAATAATTTTTTTAAAATTATTATATTTGTACCACGGCCTGAAACGATTAGGACTCATTGTCTGAGATAAAACTGGGCCTGCCTTTTAAGCTACAAGGTTTGAGGTGCTTATGTTTCAATCTATACCGTCCAATCAAATATCAAAGCCATATAATGTTAGTGGCTCTTCAGCTAGGCTGCTCGGCAATAAGGCCCGTAGATCGAATCCTTCGACTTTTGAACAATCATTTTTACAAAATATTTCAAACAGTGATGATAATAAAAGTTGTACTGCACTATTGAAAAGGTGGAGTTCAACAGATGACCCAGTAGCCTTGTTTAAAATATTTGTTGAACTCAGACTCTATGCACCAGAAAATTTACAAAAATGTTTTCGAGTAAATGTCACCAATGGATTAGTTAAATTCGAACTCCTATATTCAACACTATCGTTACCTGATTCTGCAATACCTTATAAAACCGTAAGGCTAGAAGATATTGATTTGTCATCGTGGTCGCTAAAAGGTGTAGACCTAGGGCAAGCATATTTAACAAGAGCAAATCTATCTAATTGCACCATGGAGAGTATGTCTCTTACTAACTGCTGCTTGTCTAAGGCAAGTTGCTATGGCATGAAGGTTAATAACGTTGCTTTGCAATGTACTTTTTTTGACAAAGCAGACTTACGCGAGGCGGTGTTTAACAACATTGACGCACGTAATATTATTTTAAACGGTGCAGATTGTTCAAGTATGAAAATGCAAAATGCAAACATGGTTGATGCCATATTAAATGGCACCATAGTCAATAACGCACAATTTTTTCGAGTGAATATGAATGGTGCTCAAGCATGCCAGTCCCCTTTATTTTGTAAACAAGCAACTTTTATAGAGTGCCAATTTGATTTTGCACAGTTTCCAAACGCAGATTTTTTTAATTCTTGTTTACCAAAATGCAGTTTAAAAAAGGCAAACTTATCCGGTGCAAATATGAGAGGTGTTGATCTTGGTAGTGCATGGCTAAAAGAAGCCAACATGACTAATGCAGTAGTAAAGTGGGCAAACCTTCTTGACCTTAATGCCGAAGGAATCATTGCATGGGGAGCAGATTTTGACGGAGTGAATGCTGAACTTGCAGATTTTAGCTCAGGGCGATTCTTTGACGACTCAAATAATGAGCCAATAAACGTTAACTTTAGAAATGCCAACTTAAAAAATACTTACTTTCTAGGTGCCGACCTACGGTATGCAGACTTTCGAGGTGCTGATCTTATAAACACAAACTTTACAAGTGCTAACTTAACAGGGGCAAATTTTACCGGAGCGATACTAAATGGAGCCGATTTCTCATATGCTGATTGTACCAAAGGGTGTTTTAACAATAGCTCAATGATTAATTGTGAAACAGATAGTACTCAATGGTACGAAGTCGGTGTAGTTAAGACTAAAACAGCGTTAAAGCAAGAAACCATAGCGATTGACAATATCAGTGGTAGTGATGACGAACATACACTCACTCCAACTCAAAGCTTACCCTCAATTCTTCTAGATGATGACGCAATTAAAAAAGAGTTAGAAATAAAAGTTGATGAGTTGAATTCAAATTACGGCAATTTATTGCCTCGTTGCGATAGCGGAGTGGAGTTAGAGAGCTCGCTAACTCAATTAAACCTTACTTCATCATCAGACATTTCAAGTGATGCTAGTTCGTCAACTTCTAGCAAGAGAACGCGAGCAAGTTCATCTTTATCCAGCGAGGTCGATAGTGTGTTATTAAGCTCTGTTGGGTCATATGGTGGACATAATTATTCAAGCTTAGAAGAACTAAAAAACACACCTCATGCTGAAATGGCAAAAAGCACTCTTCAGCAACAGTTATTAGAATGCACAAAACAACGATAGACTTTTGAAGAGGAGCTTCCACTCAAACGGCCTATAAAGCAAAGACGTTTAAAAACAGCGCCTTGAACTGTTGGACTTGAGAGTTCATCGTTCACGTTGGGATTACAGGGCTTATCGCCTAAGGTGCTATCTAATCGCCTGCAAAATTACAAACTTGCCATTTGACGCTACTGTTTTACAGTTACCAAAGATACGTTGTAATTTGATGTGATAACTGAGGTGACGGTTACCCACAACGTGCAATAGTCCACCCTCTTTTAAGCGGCGTTTCGCATCTAAAAACATTTGCCATGCAATGTGATCAGTAATGGCTTCACCTTGATGAAATGGAGGGTTACAGACGATTAAATCAGGCTCTACATCTGTTGGTAAATTACTTAAACAATCATCCCAATAGAAATGCCCTTTGTCAGCATCAAAATTATTGGCTTGCCAATTTTGCTCGGTTGAAGCAACGGCCATTTCAGAGTCATCAACAAAATGAACATCAGCATCAGGGAATAGTTGAGCAGCTCTCATTCCTAGAACACCATTACCACAACCCAAATCAATGATGGTATTAAATTGACCTTTAGGCATATTTTCGAGCATGACTCTCGCGCCGATATCAAGCTTATTAGCAGCAAATACGTTGCAGAGGTTGTTCATGTTGAGTTGATATTCAGGTATCTGCCATTTCTTCGTTTGTTCAGTCTGTCTGACTTTTCCGTCCGAAACACAGCTGATAACTCGACACTTTTTCCACGCTAGGCTGGCATTAGCTGGGCCCAAGTTGTCTGCGAATAGTTTAATGACGGCTGGAGTGATTGATTTTGCTTTAGCCCCAATCAAAATTTGTGTACCTTCAGGCAACACTTGAGATAACTGGACTAATTGCTGGCTGAAGTAACTTAGATTTTTAGGCAGCTTCATGAGTACTAAAGTAACTTCTTTTGGAAATAACTCTCGACTGGTAAAGCAATTGAGGTGTTCGACATTAAGCTGGTTTGAATTCAAATTAGCGTTAATACCAGAAATACTGGTTTTGTTATCGGCTTCAACATACAGCTGTGCGTCTGGTAATAATCGACTTACACCACAACATAAAGCACCAAAGTTATCATTAACAATACCGATATGTTCGTCAGTTCGTCCTAATTCATGTATTTGTTTTAGGAGATATTCATCGGCGGCATCCCAAGCTTGTAAATTGGTATTATGATTGGCAGGATAACGTTGCAAAAATAATGATAATTCAGTCTTAGAATCGGTTTCAGAAGAGTCAGTAGTTGTTAGTTCGATGTTCATAGTGTCGACAGCAAAAAAATAATGCGTAATTATCGCAGATCTCGCCATTGATGGTGAATAAATTTGGAAGAATATATTTGTGATAAGTTATGCAAGCTGAGTTAGAGCTGATGAATCAAGATGATATAAGTTATGCGCTTCCGCCTGTCACGCTGATTAAAGGGTATTTATCAGCGAAGCAACAATCCGCTTTGATGAACGAAGCGAGCAGCTATCCATTAACATCGCCGCAGGTAAAGGTGTTTGGAAAGCTTCACACTATCCCTCGTCAGCAAGTATGGTTTGGCGATGACGGCTGCGATACTCGCTATTCAGGCTTGTTTGTAAAGGCCATACCTTGGCCAAAATATGCAGAGAGACTCAGATCTAAACTCTTACGTGATTTCGGCATTGATTATAATGGTGTGCTGGTTAACCAATATGCCAATGGTCAAGATTGCATGGGTTGGCATTGTGATGATGAACCTGAATTTCGGCAAGATAGTGATATTGCTTCAATTAGCTTAGGTGCACAAAGAGAATTTATCGTTAAACATAAACGGACCAAGCAAAAAAATTTGTATCATCTGGCAAGTGGCGATTTACTCATTATGCATTGGCCGATGCAGAAGGATTGGCTGCACAGTGTCCCCAAGCGAATGAACGTCAATGAACCTCGATTGAACTTTACCTTTAGACAGATTCAGCCGTATTTTTTAAAATCCCTATAACACTCAGATAGAGTGTTTGGTTTATTGGGTTGATATTGATGTGTCAGATCATTGATCTTTGTAAATTGAGCCAGTACTCTTCGCATATATTTTATGGAACAATTGAGCAATAAATATGTCTTCCCCGAAAGTAGGGCCCGTAGCGCAAATTATTACAGACAAACTGAATACGGCATTTAACCCAAGCTTTATTGATGTGTTGAACGAGAGCAATCGTCATAATGTGCCACCAAACTCTGAAAGCCATTTTAAAGTTGTATTAGTAAGTGATCTTTTTTCTGGTAAACGATTGATTGCTCGACATAGAATGGTAAATCAAGTGCTGGCTATCGAATTAGAACACAGTATTCATGCATTATCGATTCACACCTATACTGAAGAGGAATGGCAAGGCGAAGGTAATGTACCTCGCACGCCTAATTGCAAAGGTTAATATCACGTCGGGGGTTTATGGAGCAATTAGAATTTTTTGATGTCCCTAGCCCTTGTATTCGCGTGTGTCAGACTGACAGTCGGGGTTATTGCCTTGGTTGTTTTCGTAGTCGTGATGAACGATTTCAATGGCAACAACTTTCTCAATCCAAAAAAGTAGATGTGATTCGGCTATGCAAGCAAAGAAAGCGTCGTTACCGTTATGCTATTTACCAAGTTCAAAAATCGAAACAACAAGTACTAGATTTAAACGCGAGTTTCGACTTTGACGATAAGCTAAATACTAAAAATGACAGCTAATCTTATATCTATTTAAACCATTATCCTTACTATTCAATATTAGTTTTCGTCTGACTGATTCGATAGCATCTAGCCTTTGCAATTTAGATCAAATTGTTTGAGGTTGAATATGCGAGTTCCTTTTCTACTAACCGCTTGTTTAGCGAGTTCTGTTTTTACTGTTACTTGCCAAACAAGTGAAGTCCCTTATTCAGTAAATAAGCTTCCGGTAAAAGAACTTTCAGTGAACGAACTGGGTATCATTAAAACGACAAACCCTGCTTTTCTTACTGTGGATAATAGCCAAGTTGATAATCCGGCATTATTAGTTTCCAGTTTCTCGGTTAACCTTTTCTCGAAAGATAAGCACAGTGTGAGTCGTATTGCAGATTTACTTAATGTGATCAAAAAGCCTTCACTTGCCAATATTGAGGAGTTGGATAACAGCTTAGTTTGGCCGAATCAAACTCAAGCAGTAAGCAGCGATTTATTTGGAAATAAAAGTACTGTAGTTGCTAATGGCTTTTTTGATGTGATTCCTTTTAAACATAACAGCACTGGTTCGTTAAGTTTAATTCCAGATGCGACTCATCAAATTTCAAAGCTGACCAAAGATAAAAAAGGCTATTACTACCATAAAGCTCAATGGGTAGATTTATACGGAGATGGACAATTTGGGTTTCTCACCGCGAGAACGAACAGTACACCGAAGAAAACAAAGAGTGCAGAGTTAGTTTTTATTACTCCTACCGACAAAGGTGCTGAAGCTTTTCCTTGGCATGAAGAGGTTATCTATAAAGGCGGCCCAGATGTTGATTTTGACGTAGCGGATTTAGATCATGATGGAGTGAATGAAATATATGCTTCAGAATTTTTCGAAGAATCGTTAGCTGTTGTGCATTACTCCAAAGGGATATGGCAACAAAGGGTTATTGATAACACTATTGGTAGAGTGTTCGACGTTGAAGTGACATCACTCAACGGCACTGGTGATAAGGCGCTGCTTGTTACAAATCACGTTAATAAAGCAAATAAGTCTGCTGTGTTTGCTTATGAGGTACCTAACGATATTGTTCAAGGTACATTCATTAAACACATTCTATGGAGCAGTATTAAAACTGTGAAAAGAGGTTTTGGACAAGCTTCACCGGGTAAAGCCATGTCGCTTCCAATCAATGAAGACAATACCGAGAAACCTTACATTTTGGTGGCCGGTGACGGAGCTGAAAACGCCACCGTGCTAACACCAAATTATCGAGATAAAGATGATTGGAGCTATAACCACGTTGAAATTTTTAAATCAAAAGCGAACAGCGTGATAGGAAAACCGGCAATATTGAATGCAAACGCAGATCATGGCGTTATCGCATTTATTCCTGAATATGATAATAATCAGATCCACATAATTGAGTTATCAGAATAATTTTCAAACATCATCGTTGCTTTCAATAATGTTGACACAATTTAGTCAGTATCATTTGATGCTGACTATTGGCTGAGGCCAAGGGTTGAGCTAAACCAATCGTTCGTTTTAGATCAATGTCATCGAGCGGTCTAAATACGATATCTTGTCTATCAGTCAATGAAGTAACGGCTGGAACAATGGCAATGCCTAAGCCAGCAGCTACAAGTCCTATTGCGTATTCGACTGTTTGTATTCGAGCACGTATCTGAGGTGAAATCCCTTCAACATCAAAAATTTGCTGCAAACTACCCAGTGCTTCACAAGGCATTCGATGGATAAAAGGTTGCTCGTGTAAATCGCTTAATTGAATTTTTGGCTTTAAGCTGATGTTCATTGCTGGTGGAATGGCCAGTAAGTAAGTATCACTCCAAATCGGCAAAAAGCTTTCTTGGCTCGATAAATCTGCTGTTGTAATTATACGAGCTTCAGCTTCATCAGTATGTTCTACCAGCGTTAATTCCATGTCTGGACACGCCTGAGTAAAGTCTTTGAGTAATTGGCTCATTCTATCAACGCCTAATGATCGAATTAATCCTAATCGAAAGGGTGTGCTTTGCTGCGGCTGACTGAATAAAGACTTAATCGCTTGGCTTTCGTTGAGCAAACGTTTTGCAAGTGGGTAAAGGCGTTGTCCTTCAGACGTGGCTGATACACCTTTACCGTGACGTTGAAAAAGCTGTGTGCTTAATTGACTCTCAAGATTACTGATGGCGGTTGAAATAGAAGGTTGCGAGATAAAGCATTGTTTTGAAGCTGCACTGATACTGCCAGTTTCAAAAACCGCGACAAAATACTTCAATCCTTTTAGATTCATGTTTACCTACACGTAAGATATATATAAAAGCTATAGATGCTAAAGATAAACAATATTTTGTCTAAGTTCAATTTGTGCGTATTGTGTTCGATAATATTATTGTTTAATGGCAAGGAATTCCTGATGGCTCGTATTCACTTTGATTGGCAAGATCCACTTCAACTTAATAGCTTATTGACTGAAGAAGAGCGGATGATCCGTGACATGGTGCATGAGTATGCTCAAGATAAACTCATGAGCCGAGTGCTTATGGCGAATCGAAACGAGCATTTCGACCGTGAGATCATGAATGAATTGGGTGAGCTGGGCTTACTTGGCTCAACCTTGCCAGAAAAATACGGCTGTGCAGGTGCAAACTACGTGAGTTATGGATTAGTCGCACGCGAAGTTGAACGTGTCGACAGCGGCTATCGTAGTGCCATGAGTGTGCAATCATCGTTGGTGATGCACCCGATAAACGAATACGGCACTGAAGCACAAAAACAAAAGTATCTACCAAAATTAGCAACGGGTGAGTGGGTAGGCTGTTTTGGCTTAACTGAGCCAGATGCAGGTTCAGATCCTTCAGGCATGAAAACGCGCGCTGAAAAGATTGATGGTGGTTATCGACTTACTGGCAGCAAAATGTGGATAACAAACTCACCAATTGCCGATGTGTTTGTGGTGTGGGCAAAACTTGATGGCGAAATACGTGGCTTTGTACTTGATAAAGGCATGAAAGGTTTATCGGCGCCAAAAATCGAAGGTAAGTTTTCGTTACGAGCATCTATTACGGGTGAAATTGTAATGGATAATGTTGAAGTCGGCGAAGATGCTATTTTCCCTGATGTGAAGGGATTAAAAGGGCCGTTCGGTTGCTTAAATAAAGCCCGTTACGGCATCGCGTGGGGCGCATTAGGCGCAGCCGAGTTCTGCTGGCATGCTGCGCGTCAATATGGTCTTGATAGAATCCAGTTCGACAAACCTTTAGCTGGTACTCAGCTGTTTCAGAAAAAACTAGCCGATATGCAAACCGAAATAAGTACAGGCTTGTTTGCTTGTCTGCAAGCTGGGCGATTGATGGATCAAAATGCACTGCCTGTTGAAGCTATTTCGATGATCAAGCGTAACTCTTGTGGCAAAGCGTTGGATATTGCGCGTACTGCTCGCGATATGCATGGCGGTAACGGTATCGCGGATGAGTTCCATGTG
>VSKX01087895.1_pt1 | contig 12705 bp, 15 predicted proteins | sample 4799481 | NCBI WGS metagenome assembly VSKX01 (sample SAMN12179537, study PRJNA552185) | sponge metagenome | biome: deep-sea hydrothermal plumes; feature: spots directly above weak diffusing fluid; material: sea water; isolation source: sponge from the Swan site of a hydrothermal vent ...
CTTCACACATGAGGCTGGGTCACGCCGGCGTCTGTCCGACTGGCCCCTCTCTGCTTGCCTAGGACGCGAGTCCACCAGATTCCTACCCGTGGAAGGAGGGGCAAGGGCACGCTCATGGCCAAAACGGACATTGCCTCTGCATGCCGCATCGTGCCAGTGTGCCTGGAAGACACGGATATTCATTGTTGGGCGACAGCAACCAATTAAGAGATGACGTTGGACTCAAATTTTGCTGGTACCACAAGCCACCGATGCAGTGGCTGGCAGTTCCTATAGAAAGCAGAAAAAACTGCCAATCAAGGAACCACTGCCAAAACACCAGGATACCTGCACATACTGTGGGACCAAGGGGCACAGGAAAAACCCCCCAACGAGGATCAGTGAAACCGAATGCCCACCCTATGGCACCAAGTGCAACCACTGTGACTAAGATCACCACTTCCAAAAGGTGTGGATGCGATATTCGACATACTGTGGGGGCTGTCCGATCAACGGACAACTCTAATCCTACGCCCCTGGACCACCACATATTTGATCGGTTCACCAAGGGGTGGTTATATATGGAGACAATCCAAGCCACAACCACTTTTTAGGCTACAACCACTTTGGGTGTACGTACCCTAAAAACTCCAAGACAGTAATCATTTGTCAGTGCCCTGGCCGACACGGGCTGCCAAAGCTGCTTGGCAGGACTCAAAGTTGTACAGAAACAACGAAGGATCTCATTCCCGTCGCTCTCAAAATGCATGCAGCAGCCAGACAACCATGATATATGCAGACAATCAGCGACCAAGGAGAAAAAATCGGCCATGTATGTGACCAGCAACACAGACATTCAGCAGGGAAGCATGCACAGACCTAGGGATAATCTCCAACAAATTCCCAGCCATTGACAGCATCGAGGACGACGCCCCAATGTGTGCCACTATCACGCCTCAACCACAGGACTGCCAATGCCCCAAACGGACAAAACCACCCCGAATCCCCACTGTGTTGCTACACCCTGCAACAGCAACCAATCGGGACAAACTTGCCTCCTAGGAGGCTAATGATTGACCCACATGCCACCCCAACTGCCCATCATTCACCAATACCAGTACCTGTCCACTGGCAGGATGAAGTTAGAGCTGACCTAGACAGAGATGTGAGATTGGGAGTCCTCGAACCGGAAAACCTCGAAGGACCAAGCCCTCAACATCCACGCCACCAGGGAACGCATCATACTCACGCCTTTCCATCAAGCACGGTCGTTTCCCCAAGGGAAGAAGAAAACTGTCTTTGACGGCTACCACAGCGTACCTCTCCACCCTAAAGACAAACACTACACCACGTTTATCACACGAATTACTAAATAGAGTTTGGCTGCTCTAGCCTTTAGCTAAAATTACGGCGTTTAAAGCCTACGTTACTTTTTAGTGCAGTAGTTAGTTCAAAGCTATGTACAATTGTTCTGGGAGGGAGGGAGCATTGAGTTCTATACAAGGTAAGTTATTAGCCTTTCACGTAAATATTAATAGCTAGAAAACTAGGTTTTGTCACCTTTGGCTTAGTGAACGGCTCCCTCCCTCCCAGAACACTTGTACTTATTGCCTACTATCAGGAGGCCACATCAAAGGTTTGCTACACCATGATATTTCCAGTACAGCGGGGTGATATCGATATCATGCCAGGATATGGCCGATATAACACAGGATGTGGCGGAAGACCTAAAGCCCTCCCTCCACCCTTAAACTTGCATTGCTTTTATAAAAAATTATTTTTCGTACTAGTTGTGGTGTCAAATGTCATTAATGTCATTAAATGTGGTAAATATATTAATAAAAAATTGAATCACTAGTAAAACATGACGAAATCTATAGTCTGTCTTCGCTAGAAAGTCAGGGAGTGTCAGCATTCTTTTAAGTAACAAGGAGAACCAAAAACCTAAAAAAAATTTATAGCTTGTTTCATTTCATTGTGGAGGTTCGTCTTGCTTTTACAGAAGTCAGGAGCACGTCTTGCTTTTACAGAAATCAGAAGCCGATGCAATAATCAGGCCTCTGATCTAGAATAAGTCTTAAACCATCTCTAGCTAGCTAGCTTTAGTTTGACGTAGGCAATAAATAGGTTATTACGTCATGGCCTCGTGCTGAGTAATAACCTATACATATAGCTTTGAACTAACTACTGCACTAAAAAGTAAATATTTAAACGAGCGCTTTAAACGTCGTAATTTGAGCTAAAAGCTAAACTCCATTTTTGTGCCCCGTTGATAGTTGGCGGAGTTTCGTTTTCGCCGATTCAGCAATAATTGCTTGACCCACCTGAGCTTCAGAGAACTACTCAAAGCGAGCAACAAATTCCAGTGGGACGATACAGGCGTTCGAACAGTCAAAGCAGACGATCATCGCCGAGATCCACAACGGGGTAACCATATTCGACAAAACAAAACCAACGTGTCTTGCTACCGATTGGTCAAAAATGGCATTGGCTACTGGTTGTTCCAAAAACACTGCTCCTGCCCATCAAACAATCTCTTCTGCTGCACCACCGGTTGGAAGATAACCCTAGTGGGCAGCAGATTCACACACGCAGCCGAATCCAGATATGCCCCAATTGAAGGTGAAGCTGCAGACAATCACGACACTCTGTCCTGGGCTGCAACAACCTAACCAACCACAGACCACTATTGAAGATATTCGGAGACAGGTCCCTAGACCAAATCAGCAACACCATACTTAATCTCAAAGAAAAAAAACCTACCCAAAATGGTCCTTCACAATGACATTCACGGGGTACAAGATGGCTGGCATGTGCACAGAGGACCAACTGTACTCCCTAGAGGTGGAAAAAGAACTACAAGAATCCTTCGTATCCTGGGAAGAAGTCCATCCTCCGACGAACACATGCTGCTCCTCCTCTCCACCATAGAAGATGGCATCCTGAAACAAAGACACCAACTACCAGCTGCAATCAGAGAATACCACCAATTCAGACAACACCTATAAAGCTGTCGTCATCTACAAGGATCGAATTGTCACCCCACCTTCCCTACGACCAGTGTGTCTGTCTGCGTTACATTCAGCCCATCAGGGGACCTCAGCCATGACATCGAAGGCAGAAGCCTCGCCTACAATCACAAGGACATTCAAGCCACCAGAGCCAATTGCTCACATCAGTCTACCCCTTCCAATGCATACGTGAAGACTATTACTATTACCAGGTCTGTAATTACATCGATCAATACTCCAACTGGCCTATATATTGTGGAGAGGGGCAAGGATGGAGTCACAGGACTCATCAACGTCCTACGATACACGTTCGCTACATATGGCATACCGGACGAACTCTAGCTCTTCTGATGGCGGCCCGGAAATCATCGCCCACACCACCAGGTAATTCCTGCACACCTGGGGAGTCCACTGCTCCGTAGCATACCCCCACAGCAACTGTCGAGCTGAGGTAGGAGTCAAAACCATCAAGAGGCTGATCACTGGTCATGTTGGTGCAATCACCATTCCAGCAGGCCATACTTCAATATAAAAACACACTACCAAACTCTCCCCAACCATGAACATCTTTGGTAGGCCAACGAAGGATCTCATCCCAATCTTACCTGGCTACCTGGAGGGAATCTCTCAATATCAGGGAAGAGTCTCTAAGCATTTGAAAAATGGAGCAAGCGTACTAAACCCCTGGCACCGTTACGTGTAAGAGACACCTCTAGGATGCAAAACCAAACTGGACACCATCCAAACAAATGGCGCCAATTCCACCAATACCTAATCCGCATCGATGGATCAGGCCGACAAACTCTCAGCTAGGAACAGAAAGCTGTTCATCCGCCAGCAATTCAACGCTTCATCCCATCACCCACTCCACTCCCCTCTCCACGATCAGAAGAGACTCCACCTAGGACAACAGAGGACCTTGCACGATTCCACTCCACCTGGCACACCACCACCTGGCACACCAGCAGATCCCTCTCCACCTGACAAACCACCCAACCCATCTGCAGCAGATCCACGAGAGCGAAGAAACCTCGTACATGGCTATACTAAAAGCCCTTTAACTTTTGGGGAGAGATAGAGAACATTGACTTTATAGATAGGTAGTATTTACCTACCTTATTTAATCAGTTGTAGATTTACAATTCTGACTGAGTTTACAATACGTGAACAAATAGGGATACTCCTTATTGTTTTCCGTGGACATGCAGAGATCGGTTAGACTGGCAAGGGAGATCGTCTTGGCTCACAGCGTTGCTACTCAAAGAAACATGGATTCACTCAAGCGTTTCAAGATGCACTGTCGCTGCGATGTGGCTGGACTCCTCTGAACCTACCATCAAAATGCACATATGGATCAACCTTCACTGTGCAGCATGCACTATCCATGCACATGTGGATCAACCTTCACTGTGGCGCATGCACTATCCTGTGCTGTGGAGCATGCACTAAATGGGGTTACCCCTCGATTAGACACAACGAAATCCGAGATTTAACTACTCACTGAGGCATGTAACAATGTCTGCAACCCACCAGTACTTCAGCCAGTGACAGGAGAGGTCCAGCGAGTGCTAACACACAAGCAGGAGCACGTTTGGACATTGCCGCTAATGGTGTTTGGGAAGATACCTTCGAGCGTACATAATTTTACGTTAGGGTATTCAACCCATCTAACAGACACACGGATCCCCAAACTATCACGAAAAACTGCGAAATCCGGGAACTGTGCCCAGCATAACGCCTGGAGTCAACACAGGCAATTGTTAGGGTATCTCTCAGTGAAGCGTGGATACGTTAGAGCACGGCCATCCGCATATCGGAAAAAGGTTCCACTGTCCGATCCCCGGTAGACCATGAATGATAGAATGGCTGCCACAGGGCAGATCTCTTGGTGGGTTTGGCCAAGGTACACTGAAACTCCTTTTCGTAATGGAATCCGTCCGTTTTGGATGCCTTATTTTTAACTTGTATGTAGGATGGCTCCGTTGTGCTATCGACTAGGACATCCCCACACGTTAGGTGGAGTTGCGGATTGAACGTCTTGTCGAAGGGGATTGTTACTTCACCTGACCTTAAGAAACATATACAAGCCACTGCCCACAGCATTAATGCATCCCCACGTGAGGGTAAGATTGCCATACACCTTTCAGTTTACGTAGTATGTCCGGGCCGGTGATGGGCAGTCGGATCGACGGCGGGTTCGACGACGGGTTCGCCTGCAACGTGCAGAAGGACGTAAAACGGTTAGTTGCCGATCCACCAATATGCCACTCGTGCTGAAAACAGTTTCTAATCCAGCACGGCACTGTCCAGTCCGGGAGTTGATCCACCAAGAGCTCCATTAGTATCCTGGGAACTGCACATTGGCCACTGGTTGCCAGGGGGACCTGCATGAAAAAAGGAATGGAGAGCATCTCTTGAAACTGTATCAGCTAACGAGTTTTACACCCCTAGTAAATACGACGCTGACAACGCAATGTTGAACCGGGCACGTATAAAGAAGACACACCACAGAGTGTGCATGATTCGGGGGACTTTGTTGTAGCCAGAGTTCACGCAGGCTACCGCCCCCTGATTATCGCACTGGACACACACTTCTCTGTTCGCTAAATGAGCACCTCATACCGTACAGGAAAGCATAATCGTGAGTAGCTTCTTGAATGTGATACTGTTTGCCTGTAGCTGCTGAATCTGACTGGGACACCAGCTACGGCCCCACAGCCGATGCGACCAGATGCGTCTGAGGAGAACCACACAGCTCCTGGGAATGGGGCTAATTCCCGTGCTAGAGGACGAGAGTTGTAGATAGCTAGGAAATTGACCCACCAGTGTAGGTCTGCCTTAAACGTCCAAGACAACTGAATGTGGTGGTTCTGCCGTTTGACTACTGCATGATAGCAACTCGAACATACGCCGCGAAAACGTGTTTCCGGGGCAGACAACACAGCAAGTATGGTGTACGGAGCCGATTAACGACCCCAGGTCCCTGCTCGAGCACGACTGTTTGTCAGTGATGAGTGCTTGGAGAGCTTTCAGCTTTGAGGGGTGTAGCATCGCAAGCAAATCGAGCTATTGGGATCATAACTGCTCGAAAATGTGAGACAGCTGGATTAAGTGTTGACCGCATTCGTCAGAAGCAAGAGCCCCCACCAGCAGTAAATCGTCAAGGTACTGAATTACTGCGTGAACGCCTGCCATTTGTACCACCCGCTGAGCTGCATCCGCTACGGCAGAGAAGATATTGGGTGCGGACCATGGAAGGGTTGAATCAAAGAACACTCCGTTTTCCCACCTTGTACCAAGCAGCCAGCGGTAATCTGGGTGCACTGGAATTTGACGGTAGGCAGCTTGGACGTCCAAATGGAAGGGTTGCATCAAGGAACACTCTGTTTTCCCACCTTGTACCTAGCAGCCAGTGGTCATCTGGGTGGACTGGAATTGGACGGTAGGCGTCCAAATGGAAGGGCTGCATCAAGTAACACTCTGTTTTCCCACCTTGTACCTAGCAGCCAGTGGTCATCTGGGTGGACTGGAATTTGATGGTAGGCAGCTTGGACGTCCAACTTAGCCAGTAGCGCCCCTTTTCCTTTGTTCAACATTAGACGAATGCCTTCTTCAACTGACACGTACTGTAAGGAGCACAACAATCCCGAAATGTCGTCGTTAAAGTTCGCCCCCTCTGCCCGGTGTCTTCTTTGGAATAACTCCTGATATGTACCGGTTTTATCACGTCAGAGGAGAATGGCCCCAACAACCTTCTCTGTGCACACTCTTGGGCAAAGTTACCTCTCGGTGGATTGTCGCTGAGGACATATTTCGGGTGCAGCACCGGAGACGGGTAAATCTGTCGAAACCAGCTACGGATGCCTTCGCAAACATACGTACAGAAGCGACAGTCCGGATGCAGCCGAAGCCATTGCCACCACTTCTCCCATCGTAGTGGGGTCACTACCACCGTGAGCTGAGACGAGAGCTCTTGTTCTCCTGAGTGTATGGCGTCGCAGAGTCTAGCTGAAGTATAGATCATGCAGACATGTATTGGTATCCACCTGCGGGGTAGACAGAGTGATTGAACCCAGGTTGAGGCGAGCCACCCTTTTTATCAATGCTTCTACCCAGCTACCCCCCTCAATTATTGCTGGTCGGTCAGCAAGTGAATAAACATATTGATCAATCGAATGGCAACACAGCAGGCGTACACATGACATATACATCTATCTAACATACATAGACCGTTCACGCATGCATATATACGTAATACGTAGTGGGAGTCAATATAGATCCGAGCGAGTTTTACGCAAATGAAAGAGATTAGATACAGCTTGTAGATAAATATTCGACTAGTTAGGAGGTACGCCTCGAACCTTTACCCGGAGTAGAGTCCCCACGGCCAGGAGCAAATGTGTCGGTACCAGCTGCCCCGAAACCGACAGCAATATCGGTATTGAAAAGGTGGCAAATTGCTGGTACGGATTGTTCTGGCACCTGACGACGTGACAGGAGCGACAGAATTGCCATTTCGATCTGCTGCACTCTGTGGGGCATATCTGGTTCCTGGTCCTTTACTCGGTGGTATCATGAGCGGAACTACAACAAAGGTCACAGCGACTTACCACCTGGGCTCGGCCGGTGAAGTAAATTGCATATAGGGAAGAGTTAATTTATGACCATTTCCTGTTGCCTTTGCTTGCCGCTTGTCGTCGATAGACAGCGTCGTACCTTACCCACACCAACCCCGAGAAATCCTGGCTGACTCGAAGGATGGTTAACATATATGCCATAAGCTCTGGGACTACTTCCTCACTGAAGTGTGTAGATAGGACTTCCACGTACGCCGCAAAGCATCTCAGCCAGGTTCGTCACCTGTCGTGGATGGCACTGTGTGCTCGCTTTGATGGTCTCGTCTGCCTTTGAGACTGCTCACACTTCGGGGACGAAGGATCTTGTCTGCCATTCTAGATGGGATGGGAGCAACACTTTGTCCCATTAACACCTCCGCTCGATCCCGAGTGTGTGTGTGTGGGAAAGGCGCCGGGAGGGACTGTTACAGTATTGGAAGAATCTTTGTTGGCATCCGCGGCATCGACCCAGCACTCAGGACAGCAGGGACTCCCGCCATCGATCCGCTACTTGGGGTTAACCCTTGAGAAGACCCCATCGAGAAGGGTAAGGTAGGGCGCATATTTTCACTTTTGGTGGAACTATTCTGACCCGGACTATCCTATGCTCTGGAACTGCGTGGGCTTGTTCCGCTTAACTACTTACGGCCTCAATAAAGCTAATATTTGACCGGTTTGAGTGGGCGGCTTAATTACGTATACTATAGGAGTTAAGGGAGACTCAGTCTTGTAGTCCATGTACGTAGCTCATATCTAGCACCAGAAGTACATGAAGTTCATGTGCTCCTGCTAGTACCTAACCTCGTTCCCAGGCCGTTTTTTCTCTAAGATAACGGAAAGGAGAAAAAAAAGGGCCTGGTATCTATTGTATGATGATTAATTAGCAGTACTCAGAGGGTATTTGCACACACATACACTATACATACACTACAGTACAAGCAAAAATATATGTACTGTTCACTTGATATAGAATAATCCGTAGATGGATAGAGCCCCACTCTTGATCCAGGCTATCAGACACTCTTGACTCACGTACGTTGACTGCATGGAGTACATCGAGGGAACCTGGGTATAGAGCCCTCGCTCTGTCTATGCCAACATCATTCTAGTCTCCACCTTTCTTAGAATCGGGATAAATCCCCTTTGTCAGATATCTTGCCTTGTCTTAGAGAGTGAGACGAGTCCAGTCGAGCGAAGAAGTTGAAGTACTGTTATATGTCATATCATAGTCCCAAGAGCTTACATAAGGATAGAATTTATCGGTGTGTCAGCGCGCATGCATCAAATTTAAATAATAAAACGGAATAAGAATATGTACATTGACGGAAGAGTATCACGGAATAGATTTCTAGTAAACAAACTAGTTTACGGTATAAATTTACTAATTAAGGTGAACGAATTCCCCAGATTCTGGGGAACTCAGTTGCACATGTGCACTAACACCCATTCCAGGTCCTGTTTTCGATCTAGCGTTAAAATAGAGAAAAAACTGCCTGGGAACGAGGCTAGCTAGTACCGGTATATATACCATGAAGAGGAGTACACAACTCCCACACACATTTCCGTGTTGTATTTTGCGTAAATTGCGTCACAGCTAGCTGTTGCCACAGCGAACTAATCTGCACACCCTGCGCATCTACTACAAATGAATCTACTTAATTACCACACACCGCCTACACGTACTAAGTTAAATACCACACACCGCCTACACGTACCAAGTTAATTAAACGCGATTTTTTGCTTGAGCAGAAAATGGCCAAGATGGTTTTTTGCTGCAAGTGCAACAAAACCGGGCGATGCAAGAACTGTGCCTGTATAAAGGCTGGCAAGCATTGTCACAGCTGTCTCCCAAGTCGCTTAGGTCACTGCTCTAACACAGCATCACCGCCATTGGCTGTAACAGTGGACCAATCTCAACCTCAACCCCATGCAACCTCAACCTCCAATTAATACCCATCAACTACAGAATGACTATCCACCACCGGCACCATCACTCCAGTCCGTACACCACCTCTACAAAGTGCCAACTTTATGTGGGGCTGAATAGATGGAGAACAGTTTGTCAAGGAGGTTAACTCAACGTACGAACTGGTGATACATTGGAAACCCAATTTGTTCCTACCCCTGTATGGGACCACTACCAAAAAATTTGTTAAGGAACTCGCCCGTCTGCTACAAGCCTATGCAGACAGCTCAAGCCTTGAGTGTATTGGAATAACTATGTTACAACAACTACTACTTCAAAAACCATCGAAAAACTCCAGAGCGAAGGATCACTCTAAACACCTTCTAAGACGTTTTGATATATGGGAGGCAGGGAACCCCGATGTCCTACTGAGCGAAGGAATGTGCATCCAACAGCGCGCTCAAACCATTCGTCCAAGAAAAAATCTATACTATCTGCTCAAAAAATGAAGAAAGGGAATGTGCAGGCTGCCTTAAATCTCATTTCCTCAAGCAACACAAGCAGAGTCGTGAACCTTGACGACAAACTTAAGACGGGAACCAGTGATGTAGAACGCACAGTCCAGAACATTCTGAGGGATAAACACCCAGCCAGCACACAGCCCTCTGCGGAGGTACTTCTACCCGCAGACCATAAAATACCGAACCTCATCATTTTTGACAGTTGAATGCCAACCTGATACAAAAAGCAGCAAAAGGAGCAGGTTTATCTGGACTGGACGCTTTCATATCATTCAAATCAGTTTCAAAAAACCTCTGCTCTGCCCTTGCGGCCGTCGACGTAGACTCTGCACATCCCTGGTGAACCCAGAAGCCTGTCGTCTCATCCCATTAGACAAATGCCCAGGAATCGGCAAATCCCAACAGAATCATTACTAAAGCCCCTGACATTCAGGATGCAGCTGGCCCATTGCAAGCATGCACAGCAACACAGAAGCAGAAGGGGCCCTCCAAATAGATGCGGAGAACGCTTTTAACTCGATCAACGGGATCGCAGCTCTGCACAACATATCCATCCTTTGCCCACCCTTTTCACAAGTACTAATCAATTCATATCGCAATCAAGTGAGGATGGTGGTTCCAGGAAGTGGTGAAATTGCCTCCTGTGAAGGTACCACCCAGGGAGATCCCCTCGCTATGGCGATGTATGCCTTAGCCATCACCCCACTCATTCGAGAGCTATATAACAAGCATCCAGAAATCTGGTATGCAGATGACGCCAGCTGTGCTGGCTCCTGCTCAAATCTAAGGGGACTGTATTTCAACTCTAGGCCCAAAATACGGCTACTTCCCTAAAAATTGCAAATCACATCTGGTTGTGAAGCCAAAATTCGAAGAGAATGAAACAGCACTATTCGAACGAACAAACATCCACATCACCACCGGCGGTACTCGTCATTTAGGAGCAGTCATTGGTTCAAAGGAATGCAGAGATGATTTTGTTATCAAGAAAGTGAATACCTGGGTTAATGATATCAAAACGATGGCGGACATAGCAACTACTCAACCCCATGCAGTGTATTCAGCAATGGTCCATGGTGGCCTAAGTCGATGGTTGTTTATCGCTAAAACTATACCCGACATTGAAGACCTAATGCAACCCCTCGAGGATTCAATCTACAGAAGTCTTCTGTCTACCATCACCGGCCGCCCACCCTGCTCTAAAATTGAAAGAGACATCTCTGCCTTACCATCAAGACTAAAAGCCCACAAATTCACAGTCATCTTTCAATGCCTCCGTAACTATAACAACACCCATGGTGAACTTAATCACTGCCCACGCCAAAGAAAAGGGTGCCTCTTCGTGGCTAACTGTCTTACCAATTGAAGAACATGGTTTCTTCTTGAACAAAGGTGAATTCAGAGACTCATTGTATCTTCGCTATGGCTGGGAGATACGGAATACCCCAGGGACATGTGTTTGCAACTCCCCTTTCACGATAAATCATGCGATGATACGCAAAAGAGGAGGTTTCCCGATTATGAGACATCAGAGACATAACAGTGAATCTGCTGTCTCAAGTATGTCATAATGTGACAACAGAACCTCCCCTGCAGCCTCTGAGCGGAGAAACATTCACCTACAGATTAGCGATTATTGGCAATGAGGCTCGCCTCGACATCAAACCACGTGATTTCTGGAACCCAACACAGTATGCATTCCTCGATGTGAGAGTGTATTCACCCTGTTATCGCGCCAAAGACACGGCCGCCATCCACAAACAACACGAGGCAGCCAAGAAAAGAGAATACAATCAAAGAGTGCTAAATGTAGAACATGGCGTGTTTACACATCTCGTCTTCTCAACTAGAGGCAGCATAGGAAAGGAAGGAACAACGTTCTACAAACGACTGGCAGACATGTTATCTAGAAAACACAAGAAAAACCATACTCCGTTGTCATGGGCTGGATGAGATGTAGGCTGACTTTTGCTATCATTCGCTCCGCTGTTGTGTGCATACGAGGAACATACACAATCTGCATTTGGGAAACCAATTTACGAAGGAGACCTGACCCTGGCAGTTGCTGAAGGTCAGACTCCTAGCGAAGAACATTGAACTACATGTATAGCATTTTTCTGCTTACCTACACATACGTAACTAATATAAAAAAATATATAAAATTAAACGCAGTTGATAACGCCACGTAGTATGACGCAATTTATGCAAAATACAGTTTGTGACTACAACATGGAATGCGCGTGTGGTGCCACAAATACGAAAATACGAAACGGCTGAAATATAGGAAGTGAAGAGCATTGTGGGTGTGGCTATACATTTCATTGTGCGCGTAGTCAAACTATATCTAGTCGTCAGCTATAATGCACCTAGCAATGATATGCCCCACCCGCCCCCCCCACCTGGGTCAAAGGTCATAGCTGCCATGTGGCATGAGGCTTGAGACAGAAAACCAGATAGTTTTTATTGTTATTGTTCTCTTTGTGTGTAATAAATTGTCTTGTTCTCAAAAAACGACAATATTTCGGCCTACTCCACATGGGGGATATGGCGGTAAGGTAGGGGAAAGTACAACGCTTATACGCCACATATACGGGGGAATATATTATAGGCGTTATAAAAGAGGGCGTCCTCGTCGAGGCCGGTTCTATAATTAGAATGTTTACGGTAGAAGC
>VSKX01094509.1_pt1 | contig 12690 bp, 9 predicted proteins | sample 4799481 | NCBI WGS metagenome assembly VSKX01 (sample SAMN12179537, study PRJNA552185) | sponge metagenome | biome: deep-sea hydrothermal plumes; feature: spots directly above weak diffusing fluid; material: sea water; isolation source: sponge from the Swan site of a hydrothermal vent ...
TCGCTTTTTCCATTCCACTGGGCTTGAATTTTGGTTTTTTACTGAGCTTTTTGAGTTCACGAATTTCGTCTTCCAGAACCTCTACTCGATTTTTAAGCTCGACAATTTCTTGAGCCTGAAGCTCAATAATTTTCTGCAAAGACACAACAGTAGGTTTGCATTCAGGACAAACTGAATTGGATAAATCAGGGAGTGGAAGTTTCAAGTTCAACAAGTATCGAGTTCATTTACAGACATTATTAAAGCATGGAAAGATCGGTCAATAGCGAACTTACGATCGTAACGAACTGTTACACTTTTTGCGTTTTGCCACGGGTTATTGAGAAGTTACGGAATATAGGTAATAAAAACTCATCGATTACTTTTTAAATAAATTTCTCAAACTCGATATATTTGTTTTACCTGTTTGTTGGCGTTGCTGTTCTGACTGAACAGGTTGACGATTTTCCCAATGCAAATCGTCTTGTGGTAATTCCATTAAAAATCGGCTTGGCTCGGTACGCATCGTTTCACCAAATTGACGTCGCTCACGGCAAATAACAAACCACAATTCTTTTTGAGCACGAGTGATCCCAACATAAGCCAAACGCCTTTCTTCTTCGACGTTATCTTCATCAATACTAACTTGATGAGGCAATAACCCCTCTTCCATCCCTACCATAAAGACATAAGGAAATTCTAACCCTTTAGATGCATGGAAAGTCATTAACTGTACTTGATCGCCAGCCTCATCTTCACTGTTGCGCTCCATCATGTCTCGTAGAGTCAACCGATTAACCACTTCTGGCAATGTCATCGGTTCGTCCAGCTCATCACCTTGTAGCATTTCTGTTACCCAGCGGTACAATTCAGAGATGTTCTTCATTCGCATTTCAGCGGCTTTTGCACTTGGGCTGTGCTCATAAAGATAATCTTCATAATTGATTTTACGGATCAGCTGTTTTATTGCATCAACACCTTCGCCGCGCAATGCAATTTCTCCAGTATCCACAATAAAACGACCAAATTGATACAAAGACGCAGCCGCGGCCGTGCTCACATGATGATTCACATCAGACTCAAAAATGGCACTAAACAAGGAGATTTGTTTGCTATTGGCATAATTACCTAATGCCTCCAACGCTGCAGGGCCAATTCCACGTTTGGGTAAATTAACCACTCGTAAAAAAGCATTATCATCATCTGGATTCACAACCAATCTCAGATAGCCCATGATGTCTTTAATTTCAGCTCGAGCGAAGAACGAAGTGCCACCACTGATTTTATATGGGATACGGTTGGTCATTAAAGCACGCTCAAGCAATCTTGATTGATGATTACCTCGATATAACATCGCGTAGTCACCATAACGAGTGCGTCCGACAAATTTGTGCCTGACAATTTCAGCGATCACTCGCTCAGCTTCTTGTTCTTCATTGCCCGCTGTTATAACTCTGAGCGGCTCACCATAAGCCAACTCACTGAACAACCTCTTCTCGTATACGTGAGGGTTATTCTCAATCAAAATGTTGGCAGCTTTCAATATCCGCTGGCTCGAACGATAGTTTTGCTCAAGCTTAATTAATTTAAGTTGTGGAAAGTCTTTACCTAACAGCACAAGGTTTTGTGGTTTAGCACCGCGCCATGAATAGATTGACTGATCATCGTCGCCTACTACGGTAAATCGCGCTCGCTCGCCTGCCAGTAGCTTTACAAGTTCGTATTGACTTGAATTCGTGTCTTGATATTCGTCCACCATCAAATATTGAAAGCGAGTCTGCCAACGTTCCCTTGCTTGCTCATTGAATCGTAATAACAGTGTTGGTAACAGAATGAGATCGTCAAAATCTAACGCATTGTAAGCTTTCATGTGCTGGGCATAACGCTGATAAAGTAATGCAAACAATTGTTCTTGTTCACCTTTAGCAATTTTTTTCGCATTATCAGGGATAATCAAACTGCCTTTCCAGTTTGAAATAGTGCTGGCCAAAGCTTTGAGTAAATCTTTATCTTCTTGAAGCTCTTTTTCAGTCAACTCTTTAAGTAGAGCTAACGTGTCTTGATCATCAAACAACGAAAAACCTGCTTTCAAGCCCAATACTTTATATTCACGTTTGATGATTTCAAGACCGAGAGTATGAAATGTCGATATCCATAATCCCCGAGAGAGTTGTTTACCAATCGTTTGAGCGACACGCTCTTTCATTTCTCGAGCCGCTTTATTTGTAAAGGTCACGGCTGCGATGTTTCTACCCTTATAGCCGCACTTTTCTAATAGATAACCAATTTTATTAATGATCACCCTAGTCTTACCGCTGCCTGCACCTGCAAGTACTAAGCATGGGCCTGATACGTAATGTACCGCCTCGTTTTGACCGGGGTTTAACTTCATTGCAGCTTCTATTCCTAATATGTTTAAGAAACCGATCATAACAGACCACACGCGTCTCATAAATCTCTGCGCAAAAATCTGAATTAAAACTGAACCAATAGATAAAAAAGACGTCATATGAGCTTACTTCAAGTGCTGAATCACACTTTAGGTAATACACAATACCTATTTTTTTTTGTAAGCGTAAAGTATGAATGAACATTCACTCTATTTTCAAATATTTAGATATGGCGAATAAACGTGATCAAATTTTACGTTCTGCAGAAAAAATTATTGCATTAGAGGGGGTTCAAAACCTTTCAATGCAAAAACTAGCTGACGACGCTGAAGTTGCTGCTGGAACCATATACCGTTATTTCAAAGGTAAAGACGAGCTCATATCTGAATTAAGAATTAACGTACTTCAATCTGTCGCAGCTTTTATCTTCAGAGGCTCTGAAGTAGGCACTTTTGAGAAGAGATTTAAACACTTATGGTTTAACTTTGTAAAGCTAGGAAGTCATCGCGCTCCCCAGCAACTCAATTACTAACAATTTTATTTATTGCCCGGTGTTAATTCGGATGAGCACCGCGTTGCAGCAAGCAAAACATTTAAACCGTTAGAAGATATGTTTGTCGAAGGGATTAAACAACACCTCTTTATTAATGTTCAAACTGAATATTTATTTTCCATTGCTTTTGAACCCGCAATATCAATTGGAAGGCGAATATTTGAAGGTCATCTACACTTTAATCAAAAAGAATTACAGCAAGCCTGCAATGTCTGCTGGCATGCTATTACTTACTCAAATCATTCATAGGAGTCATCAGGAATGAAAAAATGGATCCTGATCATGTTAATTATTGCTGTTGCCGCATTTGGCAGTGTTATTGGTTTCAATTATTTTGTAAAAGGTAAAATTGCGCATGTCATCGCCAATCTACCTGAAGCCGAATTCCCTGTAACAACCGAAACGGTCAAGCTGACTGGTTGGCAACCGGTTATTAACGCTATTGGGTTTGTTGAACCATTGCAAGGCGTAACGCTCGCGAACGAATTAGCAGGAACTGTCACCAACATTGAATTTGATAACGGCAGTAAGGTGACTAAAAACCAAGTATTACTGCAGCTTAATACTCAAGTTGAAAAAGCAAATTTAACCAGCAAGCAAGTTCAGCTTCCAGCCGCTGAAGCCGACTACAAACGGCTTTTAAAGTTGTATCGTCAGAAATCAGTATCAAAGCAAGATCTTGATAATGCTGAAGCGAAATATCTCGCACTAAAAGCTGATATCACGGCTTTAAAAGCAACAATAGAGCGTAAAATCATCCGCGCACCATTCTCAGGTTTAATTGGTATTAGCAATATTCATTTAGGACAGTTTCTTAAAGCAGGTACTGAAATTGTGCGCCTAGAAAACATCACGACCATGAAGATCCGCTTTACGGTTACCCAAACACAGCTGCCTAAAATTTCTGTAGGTCAAAATATCTCAGTATTTGTTGATGCTTATCCTGAAAAGCCTTTTTCTGGAACGATTTCTGCCATCGAACCCGCGGTATTTTACCAGAGTGGTTTAATTCAAGTGCAAGCTGAAATCCCCAATCATGAAGCTATGCTACGAAGCGGAATGTTCTCCAAGGTCAATGTGCAACTTCCTCAACTCTTGGATCAAATTGTATTGCCACAAATTGCGATTAATTATTCACTCTATGGTAATTCAGTCTATTTAATAACATCGCAAACAGAAGGCGAGAAAACGATTGACCGAGTAAAACAAGTTAACATTGATGTTATCACTCGAAAAGGCAGCCAAGCCTTGATTAATGGCGGTTTAAAAACCGGAGATCGCATTGTAACCTCTGGACAAATCAGGCTCAGCAACAACAGTAAAATTAAAATTGTTGATGATAAAACCTTAACTCCACCAGCCACTTTACCGAAGCTGTAAATAGGAGCCAAGTCATGCGTTTTACCGATATTTTTATTCGCCGACCAGTACTCGCGGTCTCTATCAGTTTATTGATTTTCATGCTCGGTTTGAATGCATTAAAAGGTATGCAGGTACGTGAATATCCGGAAATGACTAATACAGTCGTAACGGTCACAACAAGCTACTACGGTGCTGATGCAAATTTGATACAAGGGTTTATTACTCAACCTCTTGAGCAAGCCTTGGCTCAAGCTGACAACATTGATTTTATGACTTCCGAAAGCTTTTTAGGTAGTTCAAAGATTACCGTCAATATGAAGCTGAATACTGATCCCAATGCCGCACTGGCGAACATATTAGCGAAAGTAAATTCTGTCAGTTCTCAATTACCCAAAGAAGCCCAAGATCCAAATGTTGAAGTATCAACAGGCTCAGCGACTTCCGTCTTGTATATTGCATTCTCAAGCCCAAGCTTGAATTCAAGTCAGTTAACAGACTACTTAGAACGTGTTGTTAAGCCACAAATGTTCACCGTAGATGGGGTGGCTAAAGTCAGTTTATTTGGGGGTATCCAATATGCGATGCGAATCTGGCTCGACCCTGCTCGCATGGGCGCATTTAACTTAAGTGCTGCCCAAGTCAGTCAAGTACTTCAAGCCAATAATTTTCAATCTGCCGTGGGTCAAACTAACAGTTTTTATACCCTGTTTAATGGTACCGCTGATACACAAGTCACCAATGTTGAAGAACTCAAACGTTTAGTGATTAAAAGCAAAGATGGCTTTGTGATCCGCTTGGGTGATATTGCTGATGTCAGTCTTGAGAAAAGCCGTGACGTATACCGAGCACTTGCAGACGGTAAAGAAGCTGTCGTTATTGGGATTGATGTCACGCCCAGCGCCAACCCGCTTACTGTTGCCGCTGGAGTAAAAGATTTATTACCTGAAATTGAACGTAACTTACCGCCATCCATCAATGCCAATATATTGTATGACTCATCAAAAGCGATTGATGAATCGATTCAAGAAGTGATTAAAACCATCGGTGAAGCCGCGATTATTGTAATTATCGTGATCACGTTATTCTTAGGCTCACTGCGCGCCGTTTTAATCCCAATTGTGACGATTCCTTTATCACTCATTGGTGTTGCGTTGATCATGCAAGCTTTCGGATTCACCATAAATCTAATGACCTTGCTCGCTATGGTATTAGCTATTGGATTGGTCGTTGATGATGCCATAGTCGTGGTTGAAAACGTCGACCGTCACATAAAATTAGGTGAGTCACCTTTTCGTGCAGCCATCATTGGAACCCGTGAAATCGCAGTGCCAGTTATATCGATGACAATTACTTTGGGTGCCGTTTATGCTCCGATAGCATTAATGGGAGGGATCACTGGTGCACTCTTTAAAGAGTTTGCATTAACGCTTGCTGGTGCAGTTGTTATTTCGGGGATTGTGGCATTGACGTTGTCGCCGATGATGTGTGGCAAAATTTTGAAACCCCATACTACGCCCAATCGTTTTGAATCAGGTGTCGAACATGTGTTAGGTCGACTGACTGGGCGCTATAACAAAATGCTTGCAGCTGTCATGAATAAACGTCCTGTTATCGTGGCGTTCGCCATCATTGTTGTTATCTCACTTCCCATTATGTTCAGTCTTATTCCAAGCGAACTGGCACCAAAAGAAGATAAAGGCGTCGTAATGATGCTGGGCACCGCTCCCTCAACGGCAAACTTAGATTATATCCAAGCCAACATGACTGAAGTCACAAATAAGATAAAAAAGAAGCCTGAAACAGCTGCTACGTTAGCTTTAGTCGGTATTCCGAGTTCAAATCAGGCTTTTGGTATTGCGCCTTTAGTAACATGGAGTGAACGAACAAAAAGCCAAAAAGAAATGCAAAAAGAATTTTCAGCCGATGTTATAGACATTCCCGGTATGGCCGTCGTCACTTTTCAAATGCCTGAGCTACCCGGCTCGTCAGGTGGATTGCCTATTCAATTTGTGATCACGACTTCAAATTCATTCGAAAGCTTGTTTCAAATCGGCAGTAATGTACTTGAAAAGGTACAAAAGAGTCCGTTTTTCATCTACTCAGAAATTAACTTAAAGTTCGATTCTGGCACCATGAAAATTCATATTAAGCGTGACTTAGCGGGTGCTTATGGCATCACTATGCAAGATATTGGGCAAACGTTATCGACGATGATGAGTGGTGGATACATCAATCGTATTAATCTTGATGGGCGCTCTTATGAAGTAATCCCTCAAGTTGAGCGAGCGCTGCGATCCAATCCAGAGTCTTTATCTCAATACTACTTGACGGCAGCTGATGGGCGTTCAATTCCATTATCAAGCTTGGTTGATATTGAAATGATCACCGAGCCTCGCTCTTTGTCCCACTTTAACCAAATGAACTCTCTCACTGTTGGTGGCGTAGCAACGCCTGGAGTCGCAATCGGTGATGCAGTTAATTTCTTACAAAACATTGGCGATAATGAATTACCGAGAGGTTATCGATATAACTTTTTAGGTGAAGCGCGCCAATATGTAACCGAAGGCAGTGCGTTGTACGCCACATTTGCGTTGGCTTTGTTGATCATTTTCTTGGTTTTGGCCAGTCAGTTTGAGAGTATTCGAGATCCATTTGTCATTCTCATTGCCGTGCCTTTAGCCATCAGCGGAGCTTTAATTGCATTAGGGTGGACTCACATATTCGGACTATCGTCGATGAACATCTATACCCAAGTAGGCTTGATTACTTTGGTGGGGTTAATTACTAAGCACGGTATATTGATGTGTGAAGTCGCTAAGGAAGAGCAGTTACACCGAGGACTGGATAGAGTCGACGCGATTAAATACGCGGCGTCAATTCGTCTCAGACCTATTTTGATGACAACTGCAGCGATGATTGCAGGTTTAATACCTCTACTTACAGCTGGCGGAGCAGGCGCTGCCGCTCGCTTTAACATTGGTTTAGTGATCGTTGCAGGTTTAGGTATTGGCACTGTATTCACCTTGTTCGTGTTGCCGGTCATTTACTCTTATATTGCAGAGAAGCATGAAGCTCTGCCTGTGTTTGATGAAGCTCAATAATTACTTTTAACTATTTGTAGTAGCATTGTATATACCCGTGAGCAATGAAGATGCTCACGGGTATAGAGACATCTACACAGTGCTGCGGTATTATCCTGATTAACATCGCTAACTTATGAATAAAAATATGTTAAAACCTAAAAAGATTGAAGAAATTGCTAAGCAACTGACTGACAATATTCCTGCAGGACTTAAACAGTTTGCTGGTGAGTTTGAAGAGAAAAGCAAGCAAGTATTACAAAACCAATTAATGAAGTTAGATTTTGTTTCTCGGGAAGAGTTTGAAGTGCAACAACATGTGTTGCTGAAAACGAGAGAAAAACTAGAATTGCTGCAGTCACAGGTTACAGAACTTGAACGTCAGTTTAACGATCAAGCTAAATAGAAACTGTTGAGATCAGTCTTAAGCATTGATCTCAGTTTTCAAAGTAAAAAATAACAATTAACGTTCTGAGTTATCTTTATCGCTAATTCTATGCTCAGGCTTTACTTCTTCGGTTTTGCGCTCAAAATCCCCTTCAAAAGTATTGTCGTCATTCGAGCTTGGCTTATTTGACGAAAAAGGATTGTGACCTGATTGATTAAACTGCCCTTGGTTTACCATATTGACTTTCATCCTTTTGAATAAGAATGTCGCAATAGGTGCGCGAGTAATGGGTGTCAGAAATAACAATCCAATGAAATCAGTAATAAATCCGGGTAACACTAAAAACACACCAGCGATGGCGAGCATCATTCCTTCTACGATTTCTTTACCTGGCGCTTCACCTTTGGCAATTTTTTCACGCACACTGTATAAGGTTTCTAGACCTTGACTACGCACTAATGAACCACCGACTACCGCTGTAAATATTACTAAACCTACTGTGTTCCATGTGCCTATAATCCCCCCTACGTGGATCATCAAAGATAATTCCAGCACAGGGATCAGAATGAATAACGCCAGCAGCACAAGTAACATGAATACACCAAATATTTTAAAGTCTATGAATAGTTTATTGGGGTAAAACGGTCTCATTTCAAGTCTACGCTCAAACTACTCATAAAATAATGAGTTAAAGTTAATTAAGACTTAATGTAAATCAAGCATAATTATAGCTAACATAGTAATCTTCATTTGATTATATGTAGAAAATTAGAAAAACCAACCTGACATTCTTGATTAAACAAGCGTTGGGTTGCACGAGAGCGTTGCTATCTATTTTTGCAAAAAAGCCACGCTACAATTTCGTATTTCGACTGGATGAAAACAACAATATCCCATGAAAAAATTACTTAACCTCCTCCTTATCAGTTTTATGGTGTTTGTGCCGATAGCGCAAAGTGAAGGCATTTTTGATAACGGTGGTTCAAGCCTCTTTAGCTCTGAACCTGAATTACTGCCCGTAGAAAAAGCGTTTGATTTCGAAGCGAATCAACAGGGTAATATCGTTAAATTAAGTTGGGTAGTCGCTGATGGCTACTACATGTATAAAAGTAAGCTTAAATTTGAAAGTAAAGATGCCACATTAGGGGAAATCGGATTACCTAAAGGTAATATCCATAATGACGAATATTTTGGCGAGCAAGAAGTTTACATTAATTTCGTAGAAATCCCTGTGGGCCTCAAAAATGCGGTTAAAGATGGTTCCGTCACCGTTACGTTTATGGGCTGCGCTGAAGGTAAACTCTGCTACCCGCCTACCAAACGTACTGTGCAACTCTCTGCAGTTACGGATAACTCGGGTATTATTAATACTAATGCTGCCGAAAAACCATCAGTATCTGAACCAATCACTCAGCAAGATTCTTTAAACAAAATGCTCAGTACAGATAATCTATTTTTAACCTTACTGATTTTCTTTGGGCTGGGTGTTGGCCTTGCCTTAACGCCATGCGTGTTTCCAATGTATCCGATTTTATCTGGCATCATTGTTGGTCAAGGTCAAAAGTTATCGATGAAAAAAGGCTTTGCCTTATCGATGGCTTACGTCCAAGGCATGGCAATTACCTACTCAATATTAGGTTTAATCGTTGCTTCTGCCGGACTTAAATATCAAGCGGCACTTCAACACCCTGCTGTACTGCTTGTATTGGCAACGCTATTCGTTGTCTTGAGTTTGTCTATGTTTGGGTTGTATGACCTCAAGCTGCCTTCAAAATGGCAAGAGAAGATGAACAGCGCGTCGAACAACCAAAAAGGCGGTAATCTCATCGGCGTATTCGCAATGGGTGCTATTTCTGGACTCGTCGCCTCACCTTGTACCTCCGCTCCCCTTTCAGGCGTACTCATTTATATCGCACAAACAGGTAATATATTCCTCGGCTTTATTGCGTTGTACGTGTTAAGTATGGGCATGGGCTTACCTTTGCTTATCATGGGTACATCAGGTGGCAAGTTATTACCTCGCGCGGGTGGCTGGATGGAAATCGTAAAAACCATTTTTGGTTTCTTACTCATTGCAGTTTCTATCATGATGGTCGGTCGTATTTGGCCTGGCATTATTTCCGATGTGCTTTGGTCTGTGTGGGCAGTGATACTGACAGGTTATTTGATGCACCAGAACAAGGCATCACCGTTTAATTGGAAACAGACCACACGCTCAGTACTTCTAATCCTTGCGTTAATGGGCAGCTTCTCGTATGGCTTTCAAGCAGTAATGAATCACTTTGGCTTTCAAGCTTCAACCACTGAACATACTGCCGTTAACGAAGAACAAAAAAGCCATGGTTTTAAGAGTATTAAGACTCTCGTCGAACTTAAATCAGAAGTCGCTAAAGCAAGTGCCCAAGGCAAAATAGTGATGTTCGATCTATATGCTGATTGGTGTGTGGCTTGTAAAGAATTTGAAAATATCACCTTTAAAGATCCGGCTGTTGCAGTGCGTATGAATCAAATTGTTCTTCTACAAGCTGATGTTACAGGTAATGATGATGATGACATCGAAATCATGGAAAATTACGATGTACTCGGTTTACCGACTTTAATGTTTTTCGATAAACAAGGTCAGCTCAGAGATGAATACCGAGTAGCAGGATTTATGGGCCCTAAAGATTTTGCAGCGCACTTGGATTTACTGCTGAAATAATCATTAATGTTCTTTTTGAGAGCCATGAATTGACTGCAATTAATGGCTCTCAAAAGAACAAACCGCGTGAAAAAATCTAGAATTTTAACGACTAATTAAGAACAAAAGTATCCTAATAAAGACGGACAAAAAAGAACAAACCGCATGAAAAAATCTAGAATTTTAACGACTAATTAAGAACAAAAGCGTCCTAATAAAGACGGACAATTGCCGTAGTGTACAAATACCTTTAAGTAAAAGTAATTAACTTATCTTGAGTGTTGATTTGAGTTAACTCTATTTATCATCTAAATCTGTTCGCCTCCAGCTCAAACTCTGTATTCATTGTGACAGGAATTTTCAAATGAGAGTAAAAATATCTAAACGTATAATAAAAGACAAAATATTCGGTAAAACTAGCGATACAGCAATGGGGGTTCAAGTACAAGAAATGGCAGATGCTCGATTAGGAGCAATGTATTTTTTGGGTAACATTAATACAGAAAAGGTGCCTTCGTTTTCACTTAACTTATTCGGTACGTTCGTCGCAGGTACAGCCCCAATCAATGATCTTAAAAAAGGCTGTATGTACATATTAAACAATACAGGTGCGGGTCAGTCTTTTTTGAGTGCTGCGTCCTCAGTTGGCGATACGATCAAAGATAATTTTAAAAAATCTCACATTGGCATCGCCGTTACCGCCGGAATTGGTAAAGTCAGCGAAGGTGTTGATAAAATAAAAGCGCTCATTGTCGGTTTTTTTCAAAAAATGTTGGCAAAAATAAAACTCACTTACGGTGATGCTTTACATGGTATGGAGTGGCTGACTGAATTTGGAACTTGGCTTGTTTCTGTTTTTGCTGGAAATTTAGCAAGTTTAATTCCAGGGTTTGGTTATGTGAGAAGTGCATCTGCACTGTATGGCGGGGTAAAATCATCAGTTCTCAAATCAATAGATTTTATTGAACAATTGTGGTCAGGTCATGGCGTTGAGTTACTTGGTGGGCATCCATCCATTATTGCCAACGCGTTAGCGAGACATTCAGCTATAGGAGTGGCGAGTGCTTTAAAAGGTGTTGCCATTCATACCACTCGATTGGGTCTTACCATCGCAGCTGATGCCGCGGGCGGGGCTGGTATAATTGTTAATGCTGTCGCAGGTATTTTGACTCGAATCACTTCATTTGCAGATTACATCATTCAAAGGGTGAGATTAAGTAAAGTGCTTTCTCAAGCAAAAAAAGAATGGATCAATCATTCATCCCCAACCAGTATGGTAAACAACCACAAAGCATTTTCTGAATGGTTTCAAAATGCAGTAATTACTACGCCAATTATCGCCGCACTGGCTGTCGGCTCAGGATTTGTTGCTCATCCTTATCGCTTCGCTCAGTTACTATCGACAAGCGAGGAGCCTATAAGCCACAGTGAATTCGCTAAAAGTGTAAAGCACATAGAGACACTTAAAAAAGTAGCTTCTGGTTATTTCACCGGTTACAAAGGTAGTTACGGTATCAACTTTGTTAGTGATGATCCCGTCATTAAGGCTAGGTTACAACAACTTGCTGCTAATAAGAGTAAATCTGTAGCTGATCAAGAATAAATGCACGTATCACCGCTTGCAACACCTTCAGGAGACGCGACCGCTAGTCAATTTGAGGACGAAGCGGCAGCACTGTCTCCTGAATTTTCACAAGATTATAATATGCAAATTTAAGTATGTTTTACGTCAATTAACACTCTTCTTCTATCAGGTTGTACGAGTTTGTATGACCACGAAAGAGGAGTTAGTGTAACTGAGAATAGCAGCGTTTTTAGATTGTGAACTCTACGATGCTCTCCGCGCTTTTGGCGTTATATTGACTGACGAGATAATTTAGAAAAGAATACGATATTAATAAAAAAAGGAGTTTAGGGTAGAGAAAAGGAGTTAGCAGTGTTGAAATTAAAGATGACTATAATTCATCTTTTTTAGTCTCGGATTGTTGAGTATTTTTTAATAATCCTGTTTCGTATTCTTCAAATTCCGTTCTCATTAATATTGTTTGTTCATCATCTGGTTGTAACAATTCTCGATGATCTTTTTGATTATCGCTGTCTACGTCATTAAGTAAACGAGTAACTTCTCAATAACCCGTGGCAGCTCTAGATTTTTTCAGCACCAATTCACCCAAGGATGGGATTTGATTGTTCATTGAAAGTCGATCTTGAAGATATTGCCAGAACGATATTTTCAGCTTCCGACAAGTCTTCTTTAA
>VSKX01036107.1_pt1 | contig 12651 bp, 14 predicted proteins | sample 4799481 | NCBI WGS metagenome assembly VSKX01 (sample SAMN12179537, study PRJNA552185) | sponge metagenome | biome: deep-sea hydrothermal plumes; feature: spots directly above weak diffusing fluid; material: sea water; isolation source: sponge from the Swan site of a hydrothermal vent ...
CCGGCCAGGTAGAAAAGAACCAAGAGCAAATAAACGAAGACCGAAACCGACTAAGAGGCTTCAACACTCAAGAAAGCAAGCTCGTAAGCTTAAGATGTATCAGAAGTAAATGCTTAAGTTAGTGCCATTGGAGTATAAAGGGAATAGATTCACTATTGAATTAAGTGACGGGAGAAGGCTTTATAAATATGCCAGTAGAGCAATTATAAAAAATAAGATGAATAGTTGGCTGCAATTGATAGGAATATTCTTGTTCTGCTCTGGCATCATGGGTTTTGTACTTGAACGGAAGTTATTCAAGTAAGAATAGTAAAGCAAAAAAGCCACTATAAAAATAGTGGCTTCAAAGGAAAATAGTATCTTTACAGCTTTAATTTTGATTTTAGTGCTGTTGTAATTGGGCTTGTAGAGTGACCATTAGCGTTAGCCCAATCCCATATTTTGCTTTTAGTAAGCGCTTTGGTTGAAACTCGTTTTACGATAAACGCACCGACTTCATCCGCACTACTTGAATAAGCGGTTTGTAGAAGGTTATTACCATTACATTTAAGATCGGTATAAATGTTTCTTAAGGTTAAACGACCTTCTTTTAATTTTTTACGTAAGCGGCTTTTATCATTGTCTTTTACATAGCTACAAACACTGATTAACAGTTGTTCGTTAGCTTGAGTTGTTGGAACGACTAGCGATGTGGCAATCAGAACCACTCCAGCGAGGGTGATACTACGCATCTGATACTCCATAGGGACGAGAATTTAGTTATTAATGTTATAATGTAGCGACAAAAAACGCGCTTAACTTAACATTTTTTTACTAAAGTTAGAAACCTATATTCAATCCCTTGATCATTTATTTCGGATATATAACTTTCTTGTAACCAGCTTCCGTCATCCCAATTTGGGAAAAAGGTATCACCTTCAACGTCGATATTGATTTCTGTCAGATAAAGTTTGTCAGCTTGAGGCAGTAAAGCTTCATAGAGCTGGCCGCCACCGATAATAACCAATTCATCGCAAGTGCTAACGAGTTCTTTTGCCGCTTCAAAACTAGAAACAACACTGACACCATCAGGAGCGTAATCAGGCTGACGACTGATCACTATGTTTTGCCGGCCGGGTAAGGGTCTTCCAATCGATTCAAACGTCTTTCTACCCATCACAATAGGCTTACTCATCGTCATCGCTTTAAAGTGTTTAAGATCTTCTGGCAAATGCCATGGCATTTTATTATCTTTTCCTATGACTCTGTTTATGGTCATGGCTGCAATCATTGCGATTTGCATAATTTCTTCCTGAAATGTGTGAATTGTCTATTAGGGTATCTTACTGAAATAGCGTAGATAAAAAAAGAGAGCCAAACGAGGCTCTCTTGAATACTGTGTTTTTATTAACGTTCGTAAACAACTTCTACATCGTAGTCATCATCATCGAAATCGTCATCAAAATCATCATCGTATTTTTCATTAAGCTCAGTGCTCGTCGCTTCATGATAGTTATCCCACTTGAATTCAACTTCAGCGTCAGGATCTTTTTCTTCTTCATCAGCTGGTAAGCTTTGAATAAAGTCAAGTAACTGAAGGCTTAAATCTGTAGTGCCATCACGATTGTAAGCAGAGATCTTGTGGATTGGACCATCCCAATTCAAGGCATCAACAACGCGTTGTATACGCTCTTCTAATTCTTCTTCAAGAACAAGATCGATTTTGTTGATCACAAGCCAGCGAGGTTTAGCCGCGAGTTTAGGTGAATACTTGTCGAGTTCAGCAAGGATAGACGTTGCTGCTTCAACGGGATCGCTCTCATCAATTGGAGCAATATCAATGATGTGTAAAAGAATCCGGCAACGCTCAAGATGTTTTAAGAATCGAACACCTAAACCTGCACCGTCAGCAGCACCTTCAATCAAACCAGGAATATCCGCAATGACAAAACTCTGACCAGGGCGTGGGTTTACCACACCTAAATTAGGCACAAGCGTTGTAAATGGATAGTCTGCCACTTTCGGAGTAGCGCGCGAAACTGAACGAATGAAAGTAGATTTACCCGCATTCGGTAAGCCGAGAAGACCAACGTCAGCCAGTAATAAAAGTTCTAATTTCAGGCCACGGACTTCACCCGGTGTACCCAAACTTTTTTGTCTAGGTGCGCGGTTGGTGCTGCTTTTAAAACGGGTATTCCCCAGTCCATGATAGCCGCCTTTAGCCACTAAAAGCTTTTGTCCATGGAAAGTAAGATCGCCTAGACCTTCATCAGTATCTTCATCGATAACGCGAGTACCAACGGGAACATTTAAGATTAAATCTTTCCCGCCATGACCAGTACAATCACGACCTCGGCCATTTTTACCACGTTCAGCCATATGAAAACGCTCAAAGCGGAATTCAACTAAGGTATTCATATTCTCATCAGCAAGTAAATATACATTACCGCCGTCGCCACCGTCACCACCGTCAGGGCCGCCATCGGGAACGTACTTTTCACGTCTGAAGCTGACACAACCACTGCCACCATCACCGGCTTCAACCCGGATGGTTGCTTCATCGATAAATTTCATATTAACTCCTGAATCGCTTGAATGTCGCGATTATACTCTTTCTCATACTGCATCTAAAGTGTTCATATGTTGGAATCTAAAGCGCAGAAAAACAAAAGCCCCGCCAAAGGCAGGGCTAATTTATGTAGCAGTTGAAGTTTAAATTAAGCTTCGATGCTAATAAATTTACGGTTCTTAGAACCTTTAACTTCAAACTTCACTTTGCCGTCAGTCAATGCAAACAAAGTATGGTCACGACCAATACCTACGTTTACACCAGCGTGGAATTTAGTACCACGTTGACGAACGATGATGTTACCAGCTAAAACTGATTCACCACCAAAACGCTTAACACCAAGACGTTTACTTTCTGAATCGCGGCCGTTACGAGTAGAACCGCCAGCTTTTTTATGTGCCATGAGTTAGACTCCTAATTATGCTGTGATAGCAGTGATTTTAACTTCAGTGAACCATTGACGGTGACCTGTAGTCTTGTCATGGTGCTTACGACGTTGGAACTTAACGATACGGATTTTTTCACCGCGACCGTGATTCACAACTTCAGCAACAACTTTACCACCAGCAACTAGTGGTGAACCTACATGAACGTTCTCACCGTCAGCAACCAATAACACTTGGTCAAATTCAATGGTTTCGCCTGTAGCGACTTCTAATTTTTCTAAACGTACTACGTGGCCTTTAGCAACTCTATGTTGCTTGCCGCCACTTTGAAAAACAGCGTACATAGCTATTTTACTCCGAGATCGTTAGTGCACTGCGCACAGTATGCGTCAATGGACTACAAAAATTTTTAATGACAATGGTCGCGGATTCTACGTGAAGAATATAAAGTTGACAAGCCTTTAATGGCAAAGATTAATAAACATCTGATGAGTGCATTCAAAAGCATGGTAAATGATGTCTTATGCCGTAAATTTAGGTAAAATCTTGTTAATTTATTTATTATACGATTTACACTGGAGTGATTCGGATGAATTCCTCCCATTAACTAGAGTCTACTATGGATTTAAACGCCATTCGTGCGCTGGCTGATACTGATATGAAAGCAGTTGATCAGCTCATTTATCAGCAGTTAGAGTCTGATGTTGCATTAATTAATCAGCTCGGATTTTACATCGTCAATAGTGGCGGTAAGCGTTTAAGACCTTTATTGTCTATATTAGCGGCAAAAGCAGTCAACTATTCGGGTAACGATCATTTAAAGCTTGCTTCGATCGTAGAGTTTATTCATACCGCATCATTACTTCATGATGATGTTGTTGATGAATCAATGATGCGCCGTGGTCGCCAAACTGCGAATGCTATGTTTGGTAATAGCGCTTCTGTATTGGTAGGTGACTTCTTATATACTCGTTCATTTCAAATGATGACAGAGCTTAATAGTCTGAAAGTGCTTAAAATACTGGCGGATACTACCAATGTGCTTGCAGAAGGTGAGGTGATGCAGTTAATGAACCTCAATGAACCTGATACCAGCGAAGATAACTATATGCGCGTTATCTACTGTAAAACCGCAAGATTGTTCGAAGCGGCAACACAGTTAGGCGGTGTGTTAGCAAACGTTGATGAATCGACAGAAAAAGCACTTGGTGAGTACGGTAAATTCTTAGGTACAGCATTTCAAATCACTGACGATCTTTTAGATTACACGGCAGACAGTGAAGAGCTTGGCAAAAATATTGGTGACGATTTAGCAGAAGGTAAACCCACATTACCGCTTATTTACGCACTGGCTCACGGTACTCCTGATGAACAGACGCTGATCCGTAGTGTGATAGAAAAAGCGGATGGGTCTCAAGTCATTGATCAGATTTTAACAGCACTCAAGCGTACTGGTGCGTTGGAATATACGAAAAAGCGTGCAGAAGAAGAGTCCGAAAAGGCAATTGTAGCGTTGAGCGTATTACCTGAAAGCGATTATAAGCTCGCGTTACTCTCATTAGCTAAGATTGCGGTTAAGCGCTCAAGCTAACTCAAGATAGTATGTCTCCGAACTCAATCAAGCATCATAATTGATTACGGAGATATGTTTATACTTGCCAGTTAATAGGCTGTTTTGCATTGCTTTCGAGTAATATATTCGTTAACGAAAAATGTTTACAACCAAAAAAACCTCGATACGCCGATAACGGTGATGGATGAGGTCCTTGTAATATTTCATGTATTGGATTAGTAATTTTCGCTGATTTTTTAATTGCGTGACTGCCCCACAACAAAAATATAATTTGCTGTGGTTGTTGATTCAATACTCCCAACGCTCCATCAGTAAATTGTTCCCAGCCTTTTTTAGCATGAGAATGCGCTTTACCTTGTTCAACCGTTAATACGGTATTGAGCATCAGCACGCCTTGTTTTGCCCAAGCTCTTAAATCACCATGCAGAGGTTTTTCAAACCCTTCAATATCAGTGACTAATTCTTTGTAAATATTAACTAACGAGGGCGGAACCTTTACGCCTTTATTGACAGAGAAGCTTAATCCATGAGCTTGATCAGGGCCGTGATAAGGATCTTGCCCAATGATGACGACTCTAACTTTGTCTAATGGAGTTAATTCGAATGCGCTGAATACATCAGCTTCAGTAGGATGAATGTCTTTTCCAGCATTACGTTCAGCAACGATAAAATGCTGTAAATCTTGATAGTAAGCCTTTTTACTTTCAGTATTGATGAAAGACTGCCATGAATTAGACATTATTATTTATAACTCCAAAGTAAAAATTACCCGAACAGCGAGCAACAAAAGCACTACGCCTGAAAGTTTGTCGATCCATACGGATTTTTCGCGTAGTTTTGGAAGTACTGACGGATGGGAAAGCACTAATGCGATAATCGTGTACCAAATACCGTCAGTGAGTAAAGGAGTTAATACAATGATAACTTGGCCAAAATGATCATTGGCATCACGTACAAATTGACTGAACAAGGCAAGAAAAAATAATAAAATTTTAGGATTGAATAACGAAATAGCTAAGCCATCACGAGCTGCTTGCCATAAACTGACGGTGTTACCACCTGCTAGTTTCTGCTCCATACTACCGCTTGAACCTAGAGCTTTAATGCCCATCCATGCTAAATAACCTGCACCAGTTAATGCAATGGTATTAAATAATAATGGGGATTGCTTAAAAATAATTGCAAGGCCAAATAAGGTAATTAACGCGTAAAAACCAATACCAATGGAATGAGCCCAAGCGCACACAATACCATGTAAACGGCTGCCACCAACGGTATGCCTAATGATCATGGCTAAAGATGGACCCGGTGACATTGCGCCTAAACAACATATGGCCAGCAAACCAAACCAAACACTTAATGACATAAAAAACCTCTAAAAGTAAAAGCCCAGTCTATTGACTGGGCTTTATTATACGAATTTATCACGGATATATGTTAACGGTAAAAAGACTGTAAGTCTTGAGCAAGTTTCTTTAGTGATTCTTGCTCGATATACATCATGTGTCCTGCCGGATAATATTTCATGTCGATACGTTCAGTATCAAACCCATTATCTGCAATGGTATTTTCGGTGGCGAAAAAAGGGGTCGCAAAATCATAGTAGCCATTGGCGATAAATATTTTGAAGTGTTTGTTTTCCCGCTGCGCCTTGCTTAAATATGGTGCGACATTGACATAGTGCATTTGTTTACCGCTAACTTGCCAATCCCAACTGCGATTAACATCAATAGATAACACTTTAAATGGACGATCGAGTTTTACGTTCAAATCGTTAATTAAGTAATGGTTAATTGCAGCTGTATACGCGCCATCAATGCCGTAGCCAGCAGGGTCATTGTCAAATCGCTCGCCACCAGAGTCATAATCTTTTCCTATGAATCGACTGTCTAAGCGTCCTACGGTTTTGAGCTGGTCTCTTAGTAATTGCTTCTCGAATCGACTCGCACTGACACGTAAGTTCACTTGTTTAAGATATCGTATATCGAGACCTGTGAAGCGGGACAAGCTTTCCAGTACAACTTGTTTATTATCGGCTTGAAGGCGATTTCCTTGGATTAACGCGCTTGCGTAATCACCGAGTGCGAATTGACGAGAAGCTTCTACAAACCCTTCCAAGCCGAGTTGCTTATCGAATTGAGAAACTTTGCCATGGTAAAACGCCGTGGCCGCCATAGTAGGCAAAAATGCAATATATGGTTGGTTATTACCGGGTTGATATCGCGCGTGACTAAAATCAAGTATCGATGAAATGAGCATTACACCGTTCAGTGACACATCTGTCCAACCGCTTTGAAGCTCATGAGTAACGGCTGCTGCGCGTGTGGTGCCATAACTCTCGCCAGCTAAATATTTTGGTGAATTCCAACGATTATTTTTTGTTAGCCACAGCTTTATAAACTGTGCGATGGATTTAGCATCTTGTTTTACACCCCAAAAATCTTTATTTTTCCCTTCTCCGATCACATGGCTGGTGCCTGTGCCGACGGGATCAATGAAAACTAAATCAGATGTATCGAGTAAAGAGTATTGGTTATCAACAATTGTGTAAGGCGCAGCGCCATCATCTTCGGCTTGAGCAGGTAACACTACTCGTTTAGGGCCATATAAACCTAAATGTAACCATATTGAAGCTGACCCCGGACCACCATTAAAAACGAAAGTAACAGGTCTTGGCTTTTTACTCTCGTCGTTCAAACGCAAATAAGTCGTGGAGAATATATTAGCTACAGCTTGCTGCTTATCATTTTTTAGCAGTGTGCCACCCGCTATAGCTTGGTATTTTATTTTTTGTCCATTAATTTTAACAGTGTGTTTGGTGCTTGAGATAACGGGGTCAACAACGGCAACAACAGATTTTGTGCTTTCTTCGGCACAAAACGCGACTGTACTGAACAGTAAAGGTGAAATTAATAGAATATTGAAAAACGGTTTTAATCTGTTGAAGGGCATAAAGTTTACCATTTTATTTTTTATATCTTCACAGATTAAATTCGAATGGTCTTGATTGCAAAAGAATAATTGAAACGAGTTACTAAGATTTCTGCTGTAGCATTCCTCGCACTAATTCTTCATAGCGCGACAACCCCCACTTTTTACCTACTTCTATCGATTCACTTACCGATTTGCCATCTTTTTTACCGCTATACAAAGCTATTAACGCTCCATTTCGATTACCACTCGCACAATGGAGCAGATAAGGTTCATCATTAAAACTAGCAATGGTCTTCAATAGTAATTCAGCATTCGAAAAAGTTACTCCAGTTTCGCCATCAACAATAATATTTTTATAGCTCATTTTTAGATCTAGAACATCTTGTTCTTGGTACTCTTTTTGTTTCTCTGGCGGCAACAAGCTAATTATGTGTTTAATTCCTGCTAAAGCTATGCCTTCAAGTTGCCGTTTAGTTGGCTCGCCTGATGAAAAACAATCGGGGTGAGGGCTTTTTAGATTCTTGATGTTCAATCGGGAAATTGTTTTGGTATCAATTTCATTGATTACCAGCGTTCTTGTCGCACCTCGAGTCAGATTCATTTTTAGCGATTCCCCATCTCGTATTGCATCATGCAGGCGAAGACAGTTCGGGTTTTCTTCAGGATTAATATTTTCTTGTTCATCAGCTATTTCACTCAGCGAAGAGGAAGTGCCTTGAACTGGAGAACCATAATAATAATGAAAAGAATTAGCCGTAGTTGTTGCATCTAAAAGCATTGTCTCACCCATTTAAATAAGCTTTGATTCAGATTTATCACATAAATAACAACAAATAAAAATACGAATAACATTAAATTTTATTCATTTAATCAACCGAAAATGGTTTTCACTTTTTAAGTGAAAACAAATGCTAAAAATATCACCTTCTTTTATTCGCTTTGGGTATAATCCACACATTATGATAAACCGCTCATTTGCAGTAAGAGAATCCTATGAACAACAATGATATTTTGCGCCGTGTACGCTTTGTTTTTGACTATGACGATGCCACCATGATTAAGATTTTTGCAAACGCGAATGCAACGATCCCACTTCAAGAACTGCACCATTGGTTTCGAAAAGAAGAAGATGAACTGTTTATCTCATTAGTTGACAAAATATTCTGCCAATTTTTAGACGGATTGATTATTGAAAAGCGCGGCTTGAAAGAAGGCACTGAAGTGCCTAAACCAACCAGCATGAACAATAACGCGATTTTTAAAAAGCTGCGCATTGCGCTTGAAATGAAAGAACAAGACATTATTGATGTGTTAGCACTTGCTGATTTGAGCGTGTCTAGTTCGGAATTAGGTGCATTGTTCCGCAGTCCATCTCATAAAAATTTCAAATCTTGTGGCGATCAAATGCTCCGCAATTTCATTAAAGGGCTATCTTTAAAATATCGCGGAATGTAATTATTATTAAATAATACCATTCACTATATTGATGAGTGGTATAACTCCATCAAGCATCAGCAATAGAATAAAAAGGTCTGCTATGGACGACAAGAAACGCCCCCTGTATCTCCCTCACGCTGGTCCAGCAATTCTAGAAGCCCCTTTAATTAATAAAGGCAGTGCTTTTACCGAAGAAGAGCGTATTTTCTTTAATTTAGAAGGCCTGTTGCCTTATGCGATTGAAACGATTGAAGAGCAGGTTTGCAGAGCTTATGAGCAATATAAACGTTTTGATAATGATCTGAATAAGCATATTTATTTGCGTAATATTCAAGATACTAATGAAACGTTATTCTATCGTTTGCTGCAGAATCACATCACCGAAATGATGCCAATTATCTATACACCAACAGTTGGCTTGGCTTGTGAGCGTTTCTCTAAAAATTACCGTCGCAACCGTGGATTATTTATCTCGTATCCGAATAAAGATCGTATTCGCGATATCTTGAATAATTCTACTCGTCACAAAGTAAAAGTGATTGTCGTTACAGATGGTGAACGTATTCTAGGTCTTGGCGATCAGGGTATTGGCGGAATGGGGATTCCCATTGGTAAGTTGTCGCTGTACACCAGTTGTGGCGGTATCAGTCCCGCTTATACATTGCCTGTTACGCTTGATGTCGGTACTGATAACCCTAATTTGCTAGAAGACCCAATGTATATGGGCTGGCGTCACCCAAGAATCGGTGGCGAAGAATATACTGAATTTGTTGAAGCCTTTATGGAAGCAGTTGCTGAGCGTTGGCCTGATGCATTGATCCAATTTGAAGATTTTGCACAGAAAAACGCAATGCCTGTTCTTGAACGTTATAAAGACAAATACTGCTGCTTCAATGACGACATTCAAGGCACTGCAGCCGTTACTGTGGGTTCACTATTGGCAGCCTGTAAAGCAGCGGGCACTCAATTACGTGAGCAACGTATTACCTTTTTAGGTGCAGGTAGTGCAGGTTGTGGTATCGCTGAAGCAATTGTTGCGCAAATGGTCTCTGAAGGCATAAGTGAGTCAGAAGCGCGTGGCAGAGTATTTATGGTCGATCGTTGGGGGCTTGTGCTTGATAACATGCCAACTTTATTGCCATTCCAGCAAAAGCTTGCACAAAAAGCATCACTCGCAGCAAGCTGGGATGATGTCAGTGAAAATATTTCGTTATTAGATGTGGTAACACATGCGAAACCGACAGTGCTTATTGGTGTTTCTGGCGCTCCGGGGTTATTCACTGAGCAAGTGATTAAGACTATGCATGCTCATTGTGAGCGTCCGATCGTATTCCCGCTTTCAAATCCGACAAGTCGCGTTGAAGCTACACCCAAAGATGTACTGCATTGGACTAATGGACATGCTTTAGTTGCAACGGGTAGCCCGTTCAAGCCTGTTGTCATTGATGGAAAAACATTTGAAATTGCCCAGTGCAATAATAGTTATATTTTTCCTGGCATCGGTCTTGGGGTGTTAGGGGCAAATGCTAAACGTGTGTCTGATGGTATGTTGATGGCATCGAGCCGTGCATTGGCAGAGTGCTCACCGTTAGCGATTAATGGTGAAGGCCAGCTATTACCCTCACTTGAAGATATCCACGAAGTGAGTAGAAAGATAGCTTTTGCTGTGGGCAAGGTCGCTATTGCAGAAGGCTTAGCTTTGGAAGTAAATGATGAGATCTTACTGAAATCCATCAAGAAAAACTTCTGGAAACCTGAGTATCGCCGTTATAAGCGTACTTCTTTCTAGACCATGATTTTAGATCAAAACATTAAATCGGGTTCGATGTTAATATTGAACCCGATTTTTTATTCTTTACGAAATAACCATAATGCTATCTGCTGATTCGCTAAGACAACTTGCTGACAATATTAAACTCTGGGGCAAAGAGTTAGGCTTCGCTCAAATTGGAATTTGCGATACCGACTTAACAGCAGAAGAGCCTAAATTACAACAGTGGTTAGATAATGGCTACCATGGCGATATGCATTACATGGCTAATCACGGCATGATGCGTGCGCGCCCTCATGAACTTCATTCCGGTTGCCTTCGAGTAATAAGTGCTCGAATGGATTATCTTCCTCCTGAAGCTGGTTTTGCTACTAATCTGCGCGATCCAAATTTAGCGTATATCTCCCGCTATGCGGGTGGGCGTGATTATCACAAGATGATGCGTAATCGCCTGAAAAAATTAGGCGATAGAATTGCTGAGGAGCTGGAAAGTTTAGGTGAAGCATTGCCTGACTACCGACCTTTTGTGGACTCAGCACCAGTACTTGAGCGCCCATTGGCCGAAAAAGCTGGCATAGGTTGGACAGGCAAGCATTCCTTAATTCTTAATAAAGATGCAGGGAGTTGGTTCTTTCTCGGCGAACTGATGATCAACTTACCTTTGCCAGTTGATATTCCTATCGAAGAAGGCTGCAATACGTGTGTAGCTTGCATTAAATCTTGTCCAACCAATGCGATTGTAGAGCCGTATGTCGTTGATGGTCGTCGTTGTATTTCATACCTTACCATCGAACATCAAGGCTCTATCGATAAAGAGCTAAGACCTTTAATGGGTAATAGAATTTACGGTTGTGATGACTGCCAGTTAGTGTGTCCAGTAAATGGCGCGGCCCCAATAACGAATGAAAGTGACTTTCATACTCGAACTGAATTAACCCAGCCTAATTTACTCGATTTATTTGATTGGAATGATCAAGAGTTTTTAACTCGAATGCAGGGCAGTCCGATCCGGCGAATAGGCCATCAACAATGGCTACGTAATATTGCTATTGCGCTAGGTAATGCACCATTTTCTGTCGAAGTTTTTAATTCTTTATCAACAAAAGTTGCTTCGGGTGAACTCAATGATATTGCGTTAGAACATGCGCAGTGGGCGATTGAGCAACAGAAATTGAAACAAGAAACCCAACCTGACGCTGTCAGCCGTAAAACACATCGAGTGATTAGAGCCGTTGAAAAAGGCTTACCACGAGATGCTTAATAAGTAACATGTACATAACAATCTGTTTGTGACAATATCTTTTACTTATAAGTATTCAAGGGGATCACTTAATGAAAAAGATATTGTTAGTTACTGTTTGTTGTGGCTTGATTGTTTCTGGGTATTTCTTCGGGAAGCAAAGCGTGGAAGAAGCGCTTAATAATATTCGCCTTGCCGAAATTGAAACAAAAAACGAAACAATCTCTGAACTTGAGCGTTTGACACTCGAACTTAAACAGCAGAATTTTTTATTGACTAAAAATTTAGAGCTAGCAGCGAGTAAACTACAGAGTAATGTTCGTAAACAGGCTGATGTTCCAGTTTTAAGCAGTTCGAATCAACAAATTGTTGAACAAACGAATGATGATAAACCACTTCCTATAGTAGAAAATCATACTATTGCAGACGTCATGCGACACGCTATGAAGTCAGGTGTTTCTATCCATAAAAAGTTGACTGAAAATTTTGAGATTCAGGAGACCGATTTCGATTGGGCACCAGAGCAAGAAAATAATTTAAGAGACGTGATTGCTGCTAATGATAAGCTGGATTCTTATGGTGTTATACCATTCCTAAAATTTAACTAGGCTATAAAACTGTCCATTTTCGACTGCATAAACTGGTTAACCTTCCGGCTTCATTTCTCAATTTATTCCATGCATCGCAACATGCTTTAACAATACTTTCATAGTCATCAAATGTTCGAATAGATAAATCATGCTGTCTCAACCACTCCCATAA
>VSKX01051228.1_pt1 | contig 12614 bp, 11 predicted proteins | sample 4799481 | NCBI WGS metagenome assembly VSKX01 (sample SAMN12179537, study PRJNA552185) | sponge metagenome | biome: deep-sea hydrothermal plumes; feature: spots directly above weak diffusing fluid; material: sea water; isolation source: sponge from the Swan site of a hydrothermal vent ...
ACACCTCCGTAGAGCACCAGATAATGAATGGTTTTGCAAAGACTGTAAACAAACTGCATGAGCTAGTTATCAACCAAACAGCTATTATGAAAAACTGAGTTTATCAACTACTATACTATACAGCTATTATCCATCTTTTTTGTTTGTATGCTGAGCTGTACTGTTTATTATGCATTACTGATTATGTGTAACTGTATATGGGGGGCCCCTAGAAGTTAAAAGGGGCCCTAGAATTTTAATATTCTGGCCCTGGGGGCCCTAGAATTATGGGGGGCCCTAGAATTTTGTGACACCGGCCCTAGGCCCTCCGTGTTAAGTTCTGTGTTTAGCTGTCTAGCTAGCTAGCTCAAGAAACAAACTCCATGGAAGAAACTAGCGCTTCTGACCAGTGGCCTTGGATTGGCCTAGAAAACGTGAACTTCGAAAATGTCCAGCGGTCCTTGCCAGAGACAAGCACGCCTCTGAAAGTCACTATTCTGCTAGCATTTTTCTACATACTCTACTATCTGAGCTGTGTGGTCAACAAGCCTAAACTGCTGGGTGGAGAGGAAGGACTGCAACAATACCTTATTCAACACTGCCCGGTTCTGACGGAGCGTTACTGGCCAACCATATGGGCCTTTCATTATCATTTGACTACCATTCTGAGAGCCATTCTACAGAAGTGTCCCACCAGTGTCGTCAAATACTCACGGTACTAACAACTTTACTTTTCACTTTTGTAGCTAAAATTGGTCACAAAGACCTGCTGTGCCCGTTTACTTTGTCCGAAATAGCTAAAATGTGTAATTTTCATCCCGAATATCGAATGTAAACTAAACTGTGCACAGGTGCAAAATAAACAGCTGATTCTATGATGATTGTGTTTGTTTTGTAGGGAGGTGTTGGACCTGGAGGATGGTGGCGTTGTGGCGCTAGACTGGGCCTGTCAGCAGGGAAACATGAATATGCCCAGTATGAGTGACACCACACCAATTCTGCTAATTCTCGCAGGGATAACAGGTACGTAGGCTTTCTTTTGCACTATGTTGACCTGTTAGTATCTTTTTACCTGGGTGGAAGTAAGAAATGGCTATATTAAAGAGCAGCATCTGAGCTCACCTCTTTAATTGATTTGTAATCACTTCCTTAGCTATTGTGGTGTTGGTTGATGGGTTCTCCAAATACCGTATAGCGGGAAATTTTCGTTGGGTTTTATTTTCGTTATTTTCGTTACGGAGAGCCTCTAAACGAAAAATTAACCACGAAAATCTAGACATTTGAATAGTAGCCACGGACAGTAGGCTACTATGATGACGTGCTCAGGGCATACAACGAAAATAAGACCACGAAAATACGCTTCCAAGGCCTGACAACGAAAATTTCCCGCTATACGGTATATGTTTTTAGGTAAAAGTGAGGATAACTACATAATGCACCTGGCCCAAGATGGTATTCTCTCTGGATATCGACCAGTGGTGTTCAATCAGAGAGGTATAGGACTCTATCTAAAGGTGAATAACACGTACACACTTAATTAAGTCACATGCTGTGTACAATTACTCATTGTAGATAGTGTCACCTTTCAGCTTTATATGTTATGCACAGACTATGAGAACCTATTCAGCTTCAGATATCAGGGATTTAACAGAGGTGGTGCAACGGATACAGTGTCTCTATCCACATGCACCTATTGTTGGACTGGGTGTCTCTTTAGGAGGGTAAGACATAAAAACTTTTAAAAAAAGTTGAGAAACAAAGTTATTCGAGACATCTTGTCGTGACTGTACTAGCATGCTTTTTGCAAATGATAGCTACATACTTGTGCTATAGCTGTAATCCTAAGCGATTATTCCACTAAGCCTCTATTCTATTATTATTGCTTCTCTTTAGGATGATTCTGACTCAGTACTTACACAAGCTTGGCAATGAGTGCAATCTTAAGGCAGCTATTACCATCTCAATGGTGTGGGATCCATTCATTTCTCGTGAGAGTCTGGAGAAGAAAATAGGAAACAGAATGCTCTACGTACCCTTTCTGAGTAACAACTTACGCTCCATGGTCCAACGGTAATAGTCTCCATGTACTTGTGTGTGCTATAAATGATTGTGCAGGAATGTTGAGATATTGTCTTCAGAGGAACTAAAGAACCTGCCTTTCTGTTACGAGACAGTGATGACTGTAAGTGCACCTAGTTTATAATAATTATACCGCTAGCGTCAAAATTCTGACGCTACGCTGGAATAGAACTATGTACTATTCGTACGTAATTGATGCTACTGATACAATTATTGTAAGCTTACTTTCATGGTCTCTCTACACACACACACAGACTAGGACCATTTCCGAGTTTGATCATCACGTAACTGCTCCCTTATTCGGCTTCTCCAGTGTCGATGAATACTATAAAGACAGCAGGAACTCGGACAAAATTCACAGGATTTGTCGGCCTTATATCTGCATCACAGCAGCTGATGATCCCTTCGTGCCCACAGAATGTGAGTCTCTCTGTTCACGTGCCCCAAAACCTTGTCTAACAAGTACTCAATGTTAGACAAGGTTTGTGTACGTGTATTACAATATTGTTACTTACATGTACCTGTACTGCAGTAGCGGACTACTACCGTATAGCGAGATAATTTCGTGGCCTAACATTTTCGTGGATTTTGCGGTTTTTATACTAACCTTGAAAATTTTATCCTCCACCAAAAAATTTATCCACGCTTGCGACAGTCGTCTCAGATAACCGCCGTCACTAGTCAATTCGCCAAAATAATATTTCTTCTCCGCGAAAGAAACCGAGGTGATCCGCGAAATTTTTGGGCCACGAAAATATCTCGCTATATGGTATTTCTAATCGTTTTAACTGTTAATGCCCTGCTATAGTAGTATATCGTGTGTAACCAGTGTTTTCTTTTCTCTAGCTATTCCCGAGAGTGGATTTTCTGCTAATCCCAACACCATGCTCGTTATGACATCTCATGGCGGCCATTTTGGGTTCCTCGAGGGAGTCGGACCCACTGTAAATGTCACTTGGATGAATAGAATATGTCGTCAAGTTTTAACCGCTCTCAAGAAGTATAATTAAACTGTGCAGATACTGTAGACAGTATTTTTTATTACAGATCTACCTATAGTAATTATTATCGACTTTTATCAATTGTTGATTTAAAAAGTGTTCATGAAATAATAGTGCAACCCACTCTGCCATCATACTAATTATAGCTAGCTAATATTATGGGAAAGCCATTTCTAGTGTAGCATCACAATTTTATATGTAGTGATGGTTGTTCAGTACACTATACAAATGTGATTCGGTCTTTGGTGAGACAAGATGCAATATCAGGATCAAGATTATCAAACTCTTCCTCATCATAATCCAACTGCACAGACAGTGAGCTTGTACTGACCGCCAGAGCCCCCTCTTGCAGTGGCTGCAGGCTAACAATTTTCTCTACTGACACTGACTCTTCATCATCACCTGATAGAAGAAGCTCAGGAATTGATACGTTCCTCCCACCATCACTTTCACCTGCAGACCAGAGCATGCATACATACATACAAACAGCCTGCCAGGGAGTAATAAACACTGTAAACCAACTATAGTTTTCAAAGGCCATTACTGTTAGCACGTTAAGGAATCAAAAATCTCACCAATGGATGTGAAGTTTTGATATGAGTGTTTATCGGATGGTTTTTGAGTCAGTTTGGTAGCCATCATGCCTTCAGTGTAGCCAGGATCGTCAAACAAATGCTTTGGATCAACAATGTCTTTCAGACTTAGTTCAACATCTCTGTTCAGTGTCTTGGTCACCACCACTATCGGAATATCATACAGGGCTTCTGTTGCCTCTTCCAAACGACCAGAGATTAAAATTTTTCTGGGAATATCAGATGTTATGTTAACTTGAGAATAAGCACCTTCTGGTTGACTTCTTTTGGAATCTGGCGGTGCAGGGGGAGGGGGTTGGGTTGGAAGGGAGTGATCAAGCCGATCATATAGTTGCTCATCTGCAGCAGTACTGTTTATAGCTTCTTTCACGTTAGTGGTAGCTGTAGAGCAACAACAGTTTAGTGTGTGTATTGTAACAGAGAGTACGTAATGAACAAATTCAAGGGTGTAAATGTGAATGTATGGATTACGAGAAATAATTATAAAAATTGTAGCCAACAAACCATGTGTTTCTGCTTCTAAAATTTGACTGCTGTAGATAGAAATTTGAGGATTGTCAAGTTCAATCTCGTCACCACAGAACTCAGGGTCACAAAATGGTGGCACATCATTCCGAATGAGTGTACCATCTTCAAATGAAAACTGTTTTTCAGAAGCCAATCGAGAAATCCTATGGTCTATTGGTGGAATTATTGTCAATTCATGATTTGTGTTTGTAGGAGAAGCTATAATGACAATTTCACTATCCACAACTGAGTCAACAGAATCTAAAGCATTTAGGATCGGATTTGTCGTAGGAGGGACATCTGGTAAAGGATCAAACATGCTTCTCACTCTTTCTCTGCGTTGAGCTGACCCTTGGAAAGATGCGCTAATATTTACAGTATGCGTTCTTTGTCGTTGCTGTCTTGTTGAGTTTAGTGCACCCCCTGGCATGCTTCTAGTGCTCTCTCTTGCAGCTGATCCCCGCTGCATGTGTACAGCTGTTTGTCCACGCTGCGATAGGCTCCTTGTGAATTGGTGGACACTTTTAGACCTTGATCTACCTTGAGCTGATACAGTAGTTTGCGGCCCACTCTGTTCACTTATTGATCTTTCCATTACGTGCGTTTGTACAGAGTCTGGTGCATCATACAATACTAATGGGGGATCTACGGATGTGTTGTGCTCCTCATGGCCTCGTTCTAATGTAGATGTAGTTGTTTCGACAAGGTTTTCTTCAGAGAGTGTGTGAACAGTAGTGGGTGTTTGAGTTTCAGTGAGCATGTCTACATACTCAAACCTGTTCTGATAAATTGGTAACCTAGGAGAAGAACATAACTAATGAGTGAGAAATGAATGGGTTCACTTACTGCATTGACTGTTGATCTTGCGTTCGTACAAAGTAAGCCCCACCATGAGAACTACTCCTTGAACCTGATACAGTAACAAAATTAAGAAATACAAAAACAGAGGCTAAACTCTAATCTATATGCAGTCAGTTTATACATGCACTTACTTCTGGTGTTGGTGTGTCTGATGAATCTTCTTCTCTGTCTTTTGTATTTAATTTTTGATACAATGACTGGTAATTGGCTTAGTATCAAAAAACTTATTGCTACAAACAGAACTAGAATGCCAGTCAAAGCTAGGGCAAAAACGTGGTCTGCATTTACTAATGGACATGCATAATATGCTAGACTAGATTTATTGGAAAGGCAAGATGCATTCAATTCTATATCCGAACTCATGCTGCCTAGCTAGTGTCACTGGTATCCACAATATCTGATTTTCACTTAAATTGTATATAGCTATAGCTACTCTGCAGCTCAGCTAGATCTAGCTAGCTAGCCTAGCACAAAGTTATCCTTGCACATGCACTAGTTATGACAATGAAAGGAATGTGTTGTATTCTCTAAATCAACAATTTTACTATAATTGACAAAACACTCTCTATATAAATATGCAATATGCAGTATCTATGGCTACAAAAGCAATTGAATGTGTACTAAACAGAAATAACTTTCAGTATAAGCAGCGTAATGCAATGTAAGTGCTAGGTGTATATTAAAGCTGAAATTTCAATAGTTTTGATAATGTTAGCGACAGTTTTACTTCATGTTTGGCTTGGGTTTTACAAGGGGCTTTGTGGGGAGTGCATTTGTTTCGGCTAACTTTGACTGTGAGCTTTGCCTGGCAAAAAGTTCTTGCATCAAATTTTGAGGTAACCCAACTTGTCGTTTGGTTCCTTTCCGTGGCTTTGTACGAGGCTTAGGGGTGAGTGCATTTTGACCTTCCTCTCCGCTGGCCATTGGCTCGGGAGTACCATTGTCCGACGAAGTCTCAGTTTCTCTACGGCTCTCATCAGAAGACTCACATTGAGGACTAGCACTCTTCTTTTGATCACTTTTCCTTGAAAGTACTTTAGGTTTGGTGGACTTCGGAGGAGGAACAGTTGGCGTATCTGTTGTGCTTGACTTTTTCGGTTTCGGTTGAATCACAGGTTTAGTGTTGATACTACTTTCTGCTTTAGTTTCACTTTTTGGAGTATCTGAGACAATGGCAACTGAGTTATTTGCTGAAGTTGGCTTTGGTAAGAGCACAGGCTTATTGCTGTTGCCTTCTGCTTCTGTTTCACTCTTGGGAGTGTCTGAGACCATTGCAAAAGAATTCTTTGGCTTAGGTAAAAGCACAGGTTTATTACTGCCATCTGCTTGTGCTTCACTTTTGGGAGTGTCTGAGACCACAGCAACAGGATTTTTTACTGCACTTGGCTTAGGTAAAATTACAGGTTTATTACTGCTGCTATCTGCTTGTGTATTGTCTTTAGAGGTATCTGGTGTTGTGACAACAGGATTCTTTGCTAAGTTCGATTTCGGCAATATCAGTGGCTTCTTGGTACTGTCTGCTTGGCTGTTTTCTTCGTCTATTGAGATTTTAGCTGCTTTAGAATCATCTTTAGCAGCAACAGTCGAGTTAATTTTGACTTTATCCGATTCGTTAGCTGTCTGGTTTTGCTTGGTAAAAAGCTGTGGCACATCTTCACTCTTGCTCACCACATTACAGTACAGTGGCTGTGTATTTGAGATGTCACTTGTTTTGGTCGTTTCTTTCTTGACATTGATCTTAGGTACATCATAAACACTCTCTAAGTCCCCTCCGCTTAGAGTTTTTGCTACAATTTCTGATGGCACAGGCACAGGTATTTTTGTGCTAGTATCTTTTGTAATTGAAGACTCTGCCTGTGCAAGCAGCTTCCTGGGGACATCGTATATAGAAGAAGTAGTAGCACTGTTTGTTTGCACAGGAAATATTTTCTCAGCTACCAAAGGATTTGATCTGATCAATCGAGCATTGTCGTAAATACTTTCTGTTTCTGCTTCTGACCGTTTGGGAGCCAGACGATCCACAATGGCACTTTTTTTGGTTACCACTGGTGCAGATTGTTGATTTACTTCAACTGGAACAGGTTGTTGACTTGCGGTCATTGATGGTGGTTCCATAGTAACATAATCAGTGGCATTTGATGAAGCATCGGCACTTTTGTTCTCTGTTTCTTCTGATGATTTGAGGGGTTTAAAGGTACGAGGTGTATCGTATATTGGGCACTGCATCGATGATGCATTCTGATCAGAGGACAAACCGATATGAGTAGGTAGTACTGGGAGGGCGTCTTTGTTGAGTTCCGAGACAGATCGCGAGGTTTTCATTTGGCTACCGAATAAGCTGAAATCTGTAATGTCTACTGAGTCAGAATTTGCAAGCACTTTGTTCTTTTTTCGAGATGGTAATGTACTTGAACGAGACGCATATGTGTTGGAGAAGATTTCATCAGGCTTCACAGGATTGACAATAATAAGAGCTGGTAAACTTTCTCCATTAGCTGGCAAATCGGGAAAAGTGAATTTCTGACCACCAACGTCAACTTCGACAAGACAAGGTGATTGTATGCCAAAGGTGTCTGTGCTAATTGTAGCCTCGTTTTCTTTCTGCTTAGCAACTCTAGAAAGTCAGGGTTAGTCATATTTCATTAGTGTATTTCATTAGTGTATGCATGCACATAATTGGAATATTTACTACTCACACTGAGACCCCATGAAAGGGCTGTAATTGGTATTCTCTTGCCAAAGTAGTCCCATCTGAAAAAAAAAGAAAGCATAAGTTTGAAAAAGTAAGCAATAATTATTATTTATACATACCCTTTCCGGATTTTAATTCAAATTTTCCTCTTTTTCTTAGACAACAGCACACTATACAAATGAACACAATACACACAATGATCAGACACAGTCCGCTTGCTGCCCCGGCAATTATAGGCAGTGGCCCCGCTGGAGGAGGTGGGGCTACGGAGGGAGAGGGTAATTGAGATACAGAGAGTGATGATTGAATGCTTGGCTTAGACGAAGAAGCTGCTACGACTAACACACTACTTGAGAATGAAAGTGTGGGAGTGAGCATTATAGATGTGGAAACGATGGGGATTACTGTAGAAGATGACATTGCAACACTTTCAAATGGCTGTACAGTAGTAGTGAACTGAAGATTTGAAGCTGTTGGCATCGAAGAACTAAGTACTGAAAAGACAGCTACTGCAGACGATGTTGCAGTCATTGAAGAAGCAGACGTGGTAGCAACAAACAAAGTAGTCGTAGTGTCTGGCATAAACAAGCTACTTGTAGTAGCGTCACTAGAGACAGGGGAACTAGCAATGGTTGTAGAGGCTGTGGGTACTGTAGTGACAGCAAGAGTAGTAATCGATGTAGTATCAGATATAACAGCAAGACTAGATCTATCCTCAATGATAGCAGTGGTAGTGCCTGCAGTTGGAAGCGAGGTAGTGGGGAAAGATATGGAGTTAGCAATAAAAGTGCTAGTAGGAGGTGACGGAGGAGGAGATGGTGAGGGGAAAGCAGTACTGGTTGAATGTTCAATGGACATCATAGATCTATCCTCAATGATAGCAGTGGTAGTGCCTGCAGTTGGAAGCGAGGTAGTGGGGAAAGATATTGAGTTAGCAGTAAAAGTGCTAGTAGGAGGTGAGGGGGGAGGAGATGGTGAGAGGATAGCAGTACTGGTTGAAAGTTCAATGGACGTTATAGCTACTAGGGTTGACGTGGACAAAAAAGGGATGATATATGATGTATTATTTCCATCATCACTGCCACTCCCGCTGGCATCAGACTCTGAAATTAGGATTCAGTTAATAATTATACTCAACAATGCAGGTACACATAGCTCACCATTCATAGATTCTGCTTGTACAATCTTTCCTTCATGAAAAACAGCCAGCAGAATTATTGAGCTGAAAAACAGCATAGTTTTCATGCTTAAAAGAATTCTTTTGCTAAAAGCTTGGCATATGAAAATATAGCTGTAGCTACTCTGTACACACAGAATGACTAATAGTGATTTGTCTCTGTTGTCTTTAGTACCATATTTAAGTAATGTAAACATAAACCAGTGATGAGTGTTTTGCATTGCAGTAGCAAGTAAAGTAAACCTGCTACAAACGCAGCTGTATGTAGGCAAACCACCCACAATAATAATTATAGTTCCATAACACAGGGGGAACTATTGTGGCTAACAATCACAATCTGGTAGCGACAGTTAAATGTTTTGAGGACTACAACTTTTGCATTTTTCTCAAAAATCAAGAGAATATTAATAAACCACAATACACCTAATTATGCCCCAATACGAACTTGGCTCATCATAAATTTTCTCTTTGTAAAACAGCTCAGAGAACATAATGTTTCAGAGAACATAATGTTGAGGCAAGAAAGCACTTATAATTATGGCACACTGAATAGCATAATTGTGGAGTAAGTACACAACAGTTCATAAATGTAATTATAGTTTGTTTGTTTGTTGCCACAGTCACCGGTAAGGGGTGTGTGACACTAAGAGAACACTACTGTGTCTAACATGGCCCCGAGACTTTGAGTGATGTTAGCAGTAAGTACTGTATCTACCTTCTCCTCCAGGTGACGCTTGGGGTCCTGTGTGTGTGCGTGCATATGTATGTGCTTGAGTGTGTGTGTGCATGCATGTATATAAATATTACTTAAAGGCAGGTTCATAATACATGGAACTGTTGACGCGACATCATTCCAATCCATTTCTACATAAATCACACGTGACAACCCCCACAGAGTGATGGGTTGCCTGTATTGTGAACCCGCCAACCCCCCACAGAGTGACGGGTTGCCCGTATTGTGAATCCGCCTATAGTCACAAGTCTTGCTCCATAAGAATCACCATGTGACATACACAGCTCACCTGTTTGCCGACGTTCTTAAGCGCAAGTTGTTCTTTAGTCATCTTACTTTCTTCTTCCAGTGCCTAAATAAACAGAAAACAGTTTTAAATCCTTTCTGGAAAAACCGTAACAATTACACACCTTATTGTAGGCCACAGCTAGATCAAGCATCTCCTGCAAGTGAACACACAAGTAAATTACAGCAAGGGCACGACTGACTGCAGTGGCGTTTCTAGGAATATCACAAAGAGGGTCCCCTAGGTCACGGATGAGCGTGAATGTTATCCTCCCACGCACAGGAAACCACACCCATATTTTACTGCGCATGACAGGTACAACCTTGATTACAATAATAGAACAAAGAACAATAATCTTCACCAAGAACATCTGTATTGAAACCATTGTTTAATGTTAACGAGAATACTTGTAATTGTTGTCAAATATTTTACCTGAGTGTGATCAGGTTGGTCTCTAGGTCTATGTCCTCTGCTGGTGAGACAGTTAAGTTCGGAGCAAGATCTAGCAAGCAGCTGCAACAGTCATAGTGCATGCAGATGTCCAGGAAGCTTATTTGACCTCATGTATTATTTGAAGGTGTGGTCTCCATCTTCCCGCTAGCTCGCTCTAGTGCCGCTCATAGTAAGCTACAGTAATTAATGTTAAGCGGGGTGCTTGAGCACCCTGAGCCCCTAGCTGGATATACGCCACTGAACTGAGTGAAAAATAATTTTTTACAGTTTTTACAGGTTTACGTGCATTAAATTTAAGCTATACTTGCTTTGATAGCCTTCTGGTTGAAGCTGCTATGCTCCTTGTAGTCAGTGAGTTGAAGGCCATGCATCCATGTCTTCTTGTGCAAGTTCAACAGCATCTGTGTAATCAACACACACAAGTAAAGGCAACACTACACAACACTACACACACACACAATCATGGGCCATATTTGAAGATAAACCACAGAGCGTGGACACAGCATATGATACACACACGCATGCACATACGAACAAGTAACAATATTGTCTACACATGTTGCTCACTTTTTGCTCTAGTTCATTCTTACGATAGTTGATTGGCATAGAATAATAGTGTCTTCCCAGACCATGAATGAGAGCCTGTGGGGTTAGATAATATGACCGCTAATACCCTATGTACACCTACACCTACACAGTAAAACACATAATACTCAATGAAAGTAAATCTGTTATCTTTAATTAAAAGTAGTACAGTGAACCACGAGAAATGGTTTTTAAATAAGCAACAACAAAAAAATTTGTCTCTACACACGTATGATAGCTATGGACTTAGGGATATAACTCTTTCACAGATAACATAACAAACGTACACACAACACAAGCAAAGGAGGGACTGCTAAGTACACACATAAGTACACACAACACAAGCAGAGGGGGGACTGTTAAGTACTCTGGTTTAGAAACGTACACACTAAAAGTTTTTTTTTTACTAAGTACAGATAAAGTACCTGAATAGATGGCTTTTGGAGGTGGCCGAGATTGGAGGTGGTCTGTCTTGGCTCCTGACCCAGGGCCTGCATCCGTGGGTCTGTCAGTCGAAACGCATCAATCACCACTTTACCTGCAACCACATCAGCAAGTTATATGATCATCACACACAAGGAGCATATCTTTGGGGCGACTAACTTTAGTTTAGATGGTCTAATTTCTGGGTTTTTTCTTGGAGCTCAAAGTGAGCAGTTTCTGATGGTACATTAAAAACCAAAAACAGCACAGGGGAGGTAAAAACCAAGTAAAAAACCAGATCGTTTCAAGCTGACTACACTATCTCTTTCTATTCATTTATCGTAATCTCAAGTTATGGCCTTTCAAAGGCAGCGCTTATCTCTGCCCCCTTTTAGAATATCGTTCCTCTACACTGGAGCCACTATATATTTAGTTGGATGGTCCATAGTTAAAGCTTTCAAAGAGTGTATTAACAACGACTCACATTATAGGTACGTTTTTTTCACGATGTTACAGTGGCACACACCTTTTACACTCTGTATTGGGTCAACAACGACTGCCACAGCTCTTGAGGAGAGAGCCTCAAAGCTCTGCTGAGTACTGATGTCAACTCCTGATAGCCAGCAGCCGAACCCTGGATGGGAATGATACCAGCCCACCACCACCTCTGGACGACCTGTCTGCTTAAGCATGTCTAACATCTTAGCCTGAAACACTGGGTCCACAGCCTCTACACTCACACCCTACACACAGTCACAAAGTCACACAGTCTCGTTCCCAGACTCCCCTCTAATAAACGGACAAAAAGGGGGAGTCTGGCCTTTAACGGCAACTTTCTTATATTTTTCACACTTCTTAGTACCAATTTTAGAACTCCCCTTTCCCTTTTGCGTGGGAAGTATGGGGACGAGACTAATAGTCACACAGATAGGCCTAGCATAATCCCAAGAGCTCGTACATTAGCTAATTTAACGAGAGTGCATTGATTACCTAGAGTATGCAACTCACGCTAGAGATAAGATTAGGCGGTGGGCATTTAAAATAGAAATTGCTTTTTCAAAAGCACAGCGCGGAAGTGCTGCCTTATGAATTTAATTAGCGGTTCACAGTTTACACTATATACACATTGTAGTGACGCGGCAAATGCCCACCGCCTAATCTTATCTCCAGCTAGCCTCCTACGCAGGCCCCTAAAAAGAAGGAGGCCTGCCACTAGTTGCACGCGCATGCGCATAATTATTGCAT
>VSKX01055876.1_pt1 | contig 12613 bp, 13 predicted proteins | sample 4799481 | NCBI WGS metagenome assembly VSKX01 (sample SAMN12179537, study PRJNA552185) | sponge metagenome | biome: deep-sea hydrothermal plumes; feature: spots directly above weak diffusing fluid; material: sea water; isolation source: sponge from the Swan site of a hydrothermal vent ...
ATTTTCGAGAGTTTTTGGTAGCTACTTTAGTGATGGACTGTGTTGCTGTAGGTTGAAGAGAGGCACACAGAGGAGATTCTGAGGGCAGACCAGAGAGAAGCAGCTCTTACAAAGGAAGTGGTCCAACTCAAGCAACACTCTCTCCATCACAGCACCCGAGAAGAGTAAGTTGGTTGCATCTGTTAGTAGCAGCACACACGCCCGCCCACACACAGTCAATCTCTAAGGGAGCAGCTGGCTATGGCTCAAGAGGAGCTCCAGACAATGTTGGAACAGAGAGAGGATGCTCTCCTACAGATGAGCAATGCTCAGGAGCAGGCTCATCAGAATGCCACCTCCCTGAGGAATCTACAGACTGTGTTGGAACAGTTCCAGAGAGGTGAGATATCTTTTATATAGGAATTCTAAATTGTGTTCTTTCTCAAGTTTTGTTCAATTGCAAAGGTATTTCATACCTCCCGAAATAGTGGTAATACTTCACTGTACCAAGTCTCTCACAGTTTCAATACGTTAAGCTTGGTGCCACTCTGTGGGGGGTGCCACGTGCGATTCACGTTGGAATAGACTTGAGTTCTATTCAACGCGACACGTTGCGGCATCAGCGATGTACGTGTATTGTGAACCAGGTTATAGTGTTCCCTCCTATTGTACTGTAGATCAGAGCTCAGAGTTAGCAGAGGCTCTTAAACGCTCACAGCTGGAGTTAGTTGAGGCACGTACTGATTGTAGCAAGCTGACCTGTCGTCTGGAGGAAGTAGCGGCTGTTTCAGAGGCGGTAGGGTCTCTTAGAGAGGAACTGGTTTGCAAGGACGAGACAATTACCGAACTACGGAGAGAGTGTGAGTTGTGTGAGCGTGTGTGTTGTGTGAGCGTGTGTGTTGTGTGAGGGTGTGTGGGCGTGACTGTGATTGTGACTGTAGTGGAGAGCGTGGGTCTGACGTTGGAGGAAGCAAAGAAGGAAAGAACGGAGAATACTAATGTGGAACGTGTGGACAGGTACATTGCATGTGCCACACAGTTTGCATGGTCTAGTGATTAGTACACATTGATATGAGTTGAGCCCAAGAAGTAGACAAAAAGTGGTTCAAAATGCAGCTAGCTTTTGATTTATATTCATCTTGTTTCGAGGTGATACTTAGAAGCGCTGTTTAATTACAAGACTATTATTATCAAGGGTGTATTTTATATGCCCTTGTTATTATTGTTGAAAAATTGGTATGGCAAGAAAGTGAGGGCTCAACTCAAATCAATTTGACCTTAGATAGTCAGTTCTGTCTATAAGTAGTCAACGTATGAGCCGGTCGACTAGACCATTGACGATGCTAACCGGCTGACACATGCACACACACACACAGTGCTCTTGTGAAGAACCTAATGCTTGGCTATGTTCATGCACCAGACGCTAAGAAGCCAGAGGTGCTGCGACTGATGGGGAAAATTCTCAACTTTACAGATGACGAGTTATCAGGAGCAATAGGAAGTGGGCAGGGCAAGCAGTGGTTGTGGGGACTCTGGGGGGGTGGACCTCCAACCACACAGGTGAAGGGAAATTAATGTTTTCGTATATTAATTTAAAAATGTTTTTTGAACAGGAATCTTAATGAAATTAATGTTTTCGTATAATTTAAAAAATGTTTTTTGAACAGGAATCTTTGTCCAAGCTGTTTGTGAAGTTCCTTGAGAATGAGTCCTCCCCTCGTGTAACCCCACCCACAAGTGCCACACCCCTTCCTGGGTACGTGGACTCTCGTACGGACCCTGATCGACCATCACTGGCCACAGCACCTCTGGCCAGATCACCCCCTCCCAAAGCCGATAGCCCAGCCAATCAGATTACAGCCTCACGGCTACCTAGAGACACAGCTCAGTCGTCAATATTAGATAGTGTTCTGAACAGCTAGTTTGTGACTTTGTGTGAAACTATTGACTCGGGTATTAATTAGTGCAAGCCACACAATCTCTCTTTGTTAGACTCATGCAGACTTGCAATAACTGGTGCATAAAAAAGAAAAATCACACTGGCAACTATAAACAAGTTCAAATAAACAGCACCATACGTAAATACACTACAAACAGAGTCAACATTATTATTGTCTTTACTAAGATATGCTATAGGCACAGTTTATTATGCCTTTCTTTCTACTTCAGTAGAAAATTCATCGTAACTCATCTCACCCACATCGTTAGCCTGGAACTCCAACGAAAGACCTGTAAAAGCCTTTTTAATACTGTCCTTTGAGGAAGCATAAATCATCTTATCTCCTATTTTGGCTTCCTCGTCACACCTATATAATTAACAGAAAAAATAATTAATTGTACAAAATGTCTACAGTGCAACCAGAGGCCTGACAACCGTGCATGCACCTGACCTCTGCTGAACCCTGGCAATCACTCTAACTGACATGTGATCAATTTAGCTGAGTCAGCTAAAATTGCTGTTTCAGGCACACATTGTCAAACCCCCTCTGCAGTGCAACACAACTTACCAAAAAATGAATGCCAATTTGTTAAGTTTCCTGCCATCTTTAATAGTGAAGCCAAAATCGTAGAGAACGTAGCGAGGTTCCTTTGAAAGGTAGGACTTCATCACATCGAAACAGACCTTGTCAGCAGCCCTGTCCTCTGTTGTACAAGCATCACCAAGCTCATCCACTATAATCTTCTTCTTATTTTCTATTTTGAATGTTGCCCACTTGTGGGTATGACCGAGCTTGATGTCATTGAACAAACTTGGTATTTCGTCATCGATCTCAATACCTGACATAGACTGTAGAGGAGAGAACATACAACGGTTTAAAACTACGCTTCGTTAAAACTACGCCTAAACACAACAGCTTCATAATAATTATAAGAGCCCAGCAGAAATTTCCACACTGAGAGACGGTTGAACACGTACCATGTTGATATACTTTGTGGGAGTAACTTTTCTTGAGTAAAGGTACAGTTAGACACAGAGCTCAGCCACACAGCGCACGGCTTTTTGACTACTGCTTTTGAGAAGGGTTGGCCTTTCGTAGATTCACCTTATAAGGTAAAAGCAGAAAAATGCTGGCTGAAGTACATTCCTGTAACGTCATCATCGCCATTGCTTTCCACCCCAGTTTAGGAAACAATATGAACGCTCTAAAAATACACACAATGCCATAACGTAATGCAGCATGCAGTGAACTATTACCAACAACACAATGGGGTGAGTGTCTACATGCGTTATGCGGTACTTACTCGGGCTCTGATGTTACACTGGGTAACCTGAAAAATACATACTGTACACAAAACTTTTATTTTGCAGAGATAAAATTGCTCCAGGTGTCAAGGAACGACAAGTGTGCTATTCAGCCAGAGATGCATTCTACCAGTGTGTACTAGACCACCATGGTGAGGAGACCCACTGCACTGAGTTGAAACAGACCTACCAAGAGAGTTGTTTACCTTCCTGGGTATGTCAACACATTGTGTACCTATAATAGCCGCAACTAGACGGTTTCATTTTTGATTTTAGGTGAAATATTTTGACAAGAAGCGAGTTTTTGATGAGTACAAAAAGAAACTCGAGGAGAAAGGATACCAACCCTTACCACAAGACAATGATAGATAACAGAACACATACTGTTTCAATTCAATTATTAGGTCCAATTTCTGCTTCAATGTGCACACACATCCGTTGTTCGTATACTCATGCAGTAAGATTTGAACTCATTGGCACATAATTATCTCAAACATTCAAACTTGGCAGAACCAAATCAGAGACAGGCAATTCCTTTAACACGCTGTCCAAATCATCTCCCTCAATAGCCTGTATATAAACGAAGACATAATGTATCCAGCTTTTGATTGAACACTCTCCTTACTTTAGCAGGAAGAGTAAAGCAGCCCTTCTTGATGAGAACAGCTTCTCCGCGCACCTCTAGTCCTGTGGCAACACATTCACACACTACACATCACAGTTATACTTATACTACCATAGGCACTGCAAAGACCCTGCATTTGTGTAGTCTCTGGAACGAGTAGCCAGCTGGAGAGGGTCTTGAGAGGTACAGTACTGCCACGGTAACAGTACGCCTTACTCACAATACCCAGAGCAGTTCTATAAAGCAAAGCCACCACACAACATACTATGTAAACAATTTAGTATCGAATACCCACCTTCTCATTGGACTAACGTAGGGTAGAACAGCTGCCTGCTCCAGAGGGGAGAGACGGGACACTAGCCTGAACCAGTGGACGTAGTTACACTCTAGATAGCTTCTGCTTAGACGCAATGCTCTCAGAACGCATGGATGACTCCTACAGCACAATGTGCATACTTGTACATACTGGGTACACTTTAGCTACCGTATATCTTTGCTGAGCTCCAGAGCATGTTGCAGTGAGTCCGTATTCCCTGTATAAAATACCACTGTGATTCATTCACAGCTCTTTATAATAAAGAGTTTACTTGCCTAAATTGCCTAGTAAATGATAAGCCTCAAATTCAGGGTAAGGCACAACACCCTGTCGCACTAGCTTCAACAGACACTGCTGGAGATTGTCACTGTTCAGTTTAGGATCAAACTGACTCATAGGGCACCTCCACAATCTGTTGTGGGTGATGTGAGGAATGTAAGGGTGTGTGTGTGTACCTGCTCTGTGTGTAGAGGTGGAAGCGTGCAGCAAGTTGAAAGATGTAGTCAACATCTGATCCCGTCAATTGCTAAGCACCGAACATACAACACGTATTGTGAATAAGGAATTAAGCGACAATTGAGCCAATCATGGCAATACAAACAGTTGGCATATATGCATAAACACTGTGGGTGCAGTATGGGTAGGAATTAGGCACCTGATAGGTTATGTCTTGTCTTATAGACTGCAAACGGTTGGACACAAACTCTGCAATCAGCCACCAGGGATGGTCAATCCTAGTACACACTCTGGAATGTACATGTATGTTAATGGTGCTTTTACGATAACAGTCTGACACCTGACATGTTCCGGCCTTTTCATGAAAATGTTCATTTTTGCTTGGACATGCTTTACATTAATGTCCAGTATGGCATAAAATTACTGGCATAAAATGCTTAAAATGTCCGGGCAAATTTGACTCCTATCAAAAGCACTGTACAGAAACAAACCTTGGGAAAGGGATATTTAATTATTACTTTCCATGGACCATGGCGGCTTCTATAAATTATAAATTTGTTGGAGAATGTACGTGAAGTAAATCTATACATAGTATCAGCGGGAGAGTAAATGTTGCCTTTTATGGAAATGTTTAAGCAGGGGTGAGTTGGCAAGAGATTACACAGCTATTCTATGTTTAGACTCTAACCTTGTAATAAGATACGTGATGGCATCAACCAGTATACTCAGAGGTCGAAGGTCACTGGGTTCAGGGGTCACATGTCCGGCACCTGATCTGACAAACTCTTTGACAGGAAGTGGAGTTTCATCATCACCACCAGCAGGCTTCAGCGTGGACACTTCTAACAAATGTAACCTTCTTTGGACCTTGCGACTACACAAACAAACGTGGAATTAGTCAGTGCCCCAACAAACAAAACGAGAAATAGTCGTATACTATATAACTGAGGGCATGCAGTCATTGCAGACTATAATGTGTAATTGTGTATTTTCAATAATAAAATTATGTGACATTTCAATATTACCTTTCTGCTTCTTTTCGAGGACAGAATTGGGAGCAGGTGCCTACCAGAGGGGGATTCCCCGAGCTTTCCAGTATTGTGTAGCTACTGCACATGCTTACAACCAGGGAAATCCCCCTAGACCCTTTATTACGGAATTCCCCTTTTTCTCTGTAAACAGCATGAGTTCAACCACCAGAGAGAAGTTAGCTCGATACAGAGCGAGCAAAGCGAAGGAGGAGCCCTCTCAGCTACAGGAGGAAAGAGAAGACTCACAGAAACCTCTCAAAAGTGATTCAGAAACTCTAAGAGAAGCAGAGTCTGGACCCGAAGTCCGTAATGTATCAACATCAAGAGTTGGTATTGTTGGTATTGCCTTCAAACTGGGGCTATGGTTTCTACTGTGGGGAGTGAGCATAGAGTGTGGTTTTGGAGTAGTGTATGTGATAGTATCTGGTCTGTTCCTGATGGGCTACTCACTGTACGGTAGTAAGCGAGCTAGACACGAGCCCAGTGCATACTCTGTGTTCAACGAGGGTTGTGAGAGTATTGATGGAACATTGACAGCCGAGCAGTTTGAGAGAGAGCTCAGATATGGACCCACTAATGTACGACAGTAACCATTGTGTCATCACACTCACACACTCAGCAGTGAAGAGCACTGGCAAAGAAGACCGGATCATGAAAACCTCCCATGGACAGCACATTGTTGTATATTTTGTGAATGAAAAATGCTACAGTAATTGTCACAATATCTAAAGTTGGGTGCATGTTTTAGTTCTTGAAGTTTTTCAGGTATGATTCAAGAATAGATTCCACTTGAGGTTCTGCGTAGTCTATGACAGTGAAGTTGGTGTGATTAGCAGCCCCTCTCACCATTGCAGACAATCCTGTATAAATAACAGAACACAATAATCAACGTTTATACACACAAATCATGTAGAGGGGGGGACACATCTTCAGATAGCCATAATTTAAGTTCTAATGGTCGAATCACAGAACTTTGATGATTTTCGGGAAGCTCAAAGTGAGCTCTTTAAGATGGTATCATAAAATCAAGCATTTAATTTTTTGCCATTTTCGGTAAAAAACCATGGGCTATAGGTGGATGAAAACGTCAAAATTGGGCCGTTTATTTTATTTGACCTGAACACACCATCTTGCAGAGCTTTTTCTGGGCTTTCAGAAAGTCATAAAATTATGAAGATTGGACAAGCAGAAAATAAGTTATGGTCGTTTCAGGGCTTGAAGTATACAGTAGAAGGCGACTCACTTTTATCAGTTTGTGGTCGATAGAGACAGAGAGTCTTCTTCCCCATACTGACTGCTCGACCTATCTCATAGCCCACACCCATCGACACCTGAGTCACCTCGGCAACCAGCACTATATACAGAACAAACAAACAATATTAAAACAACATTGTGCATGTAGCTAGCTCCACGGTATATACCATCAGACTGGGTCAGCCACTCTATGTCACGATCATGAATCTCTTTATCACTGAGCTCCACGTCTCCTACGATAATACAAACACACAAATCACAACTTAATTATGGTTTTTCAACACATTTAATATAGACAATGCCTTGTGGTTAAAAAAAGTGAATGTGTCGCTGCTAGCCATATTAAACAATAACGAAGCGTGGCAAATGGAACATGATTATGATACAGGTATCAGATGCATCTAGTACAAGGACACGAGAAGTGAAATGTACAACTGATACTGAAGTCAAAAAATTACCCATGAAATGAGACTACTTGTTTAGTAATAATTAATTAAATATAATGACTAACTGCGCGCGCGCACATACTTCGCCTGAATGTACCTTTCTCGGACATGTTGGGATTGCCCACGTGCTCGGTTAGGACACAGCCATATTGTTGCAATATGTTCACTATCTTGGCGTAGAGGTGGACATCAGCTCTTCCTGCACGAATGCTTCCAGCAAAATATATCTTCAGTGACATGATTTTATATAGAGCCACGTGGTTTGGCACATGCGTAGTGGGGGTGTTGCTTTAAAGGTCAAAGGTCAAACATTTTCTCCAGCCGGCCACGTGGCAACAATATTATAATAAGCTTTCTCTCTTCTCCAAATCTGCTTGACCATCGCGTCTAGATGTTCGCTACTCCCAAGGCTACGTCAGGAAGGCCGTCGCTAGGCGGTCAGTCGCTCCTCAATGCGAGTATTACGGGGAGACGAAGCGTTCAAACCACGCCACGATCCACACCCATTGCTGCTAAAAGGTGCGTGGGTGGGTAGGGGGGGCCGGGCGTGGCACTATTGGCTCCTATACCAAAACAACTCTGTTGTTATGTTGCTATGTCTAAACAATCACCCACTCTCTCTATACACCACTCTATACAGTTGCATTTGATAAACGTATATCCTTAAATTATGTTCTTTATAATTATTGTGTAGCATTTGTATACACACAAAGTGTGCATGCTGCTTGTGCAGTGACCACCGTATATTGTTCCCCCCAGAGGTGGTCGTGTGGAGCAGGTGCTGGAGGAGACAGGGGATTACATAGTGACAGCTCTCAATGCACCGGTGCCAGTCCAGGTACAGGAGACACTCAAAACCACCGGGGGAGGTATGTACGTACGTACACCTTTGTCACCTGACTATCATGTGACCTCTGTGTGTGTGTGTGTGTGTGTGTAGAATGTGCAGTAAGGCTTGATAAGAGTGGCTGGGCATGGTTAGTAGCAGACAACAAGCTGTTGGTATGGAGACACTCTAGTCTACAAGTCACGGTAACCTTATGTGTGTGTGTGTGTGTGCATGCACCCTAACTCATCATCCTAACTCATCCTAACTCATCCTAACTCACCCTAACTCATCATCCTAACTCATCCTAACTCATCCTAACTCATCCTAACTCACCCTAACTCATCCTAACTCACCCTAACTCACCCTAACTCATCCTAACTCACCCTAACTCATCCTAACTCATCCTAACTCATGCAGGCTCAGTGTGTGGTGATCACACTACCACAGTGTAAGACTCGGTGGTCTACAGATACCATCGCTGTGGCAACTCGTGCTACTGAAACCCTGTGAGTCAGTCCACTAACACAGTTATTGCTTATAATCTACGTTCATAGCTCAATCTTGTTATATTAGTTAGGCTAAGTTCTATGACGCTAGCATCAAATGTTGATGTTACGCTGGAATAGATCTAGTCGTTCGTAACTGATGTTACTGACATTTCTGAAAGCCCAGAAAAACTCTATCGAGCCAATCTACTGTATGCTCAGCTCAACTTTTTAAAAGAGCCAAATTAATTTCACCCACTTATGTATGGTCCATGGTTCTCGAAAATGGAAGCAGTGTAAGCTCCATGCAGCATGGAGTTTGCCAATCGTCTTATTGCTAGCCATTGAGTGATGATTCACAGTGGTCCTCCTGCCCTGATATATAGAGTACCCCTCCTGGCAGTGTCCCCTGAGGGGAGGGCCTACTATTGGAGCAACGTGTTGCGAGACACTTCAATACTGTGTGAGGAGAGTATATCACTGGGTCAGGGAGGTGTGGCCTCTCTGAAGCCCCTCCCACAATCCAGTGGGTTCTTAGTGTGCACAGAGTCAGCCAGTCTTTGTATGGTCACACCAATGGAGGCTCAAGTGAGTACTACAACACTTTTTCCCACTTTGTACTGTATTTTTTTCGTATAATATTATTATACCATTTTGTTTATGTGTATTGTTATACAGTGAAGTGATTTATGTTACATACTGTATTTTGTCTAGTTGGTTGTTAAGGAAGTGCCGTTGCCGGGGGGCATGTTATCAGACTTCAGTCGGAAAATGAGCTCGTTGTTTTTCGGAGGAGGAGGCGTGGCATCATCACAAGAGACAAGGGGCGTGGTCCTCAGTGAGGGGGGCGTGGTCTTGGTCCTCACCAGTACACACCTACAACACTGGAAACACACTAATGGCAAAATAGAGGTGATGTTGGAGCTATTAATAGAGGTGATGTAATTGCGTTGGAGCTATTAATAGAGGTGACGTAGTTGCTTTGGAGCTATTAATAGAGGTGACGTAGTTGCGTTGGAGCTATTAATAGATATGACGTAGTTGCTTTGGGAGCTATTATTAGAGGTGACATATTGCGTTGGAGCTATTAATAGAGGTGATGTAGTTGCATTTGAGCTTCTTGGTTCACAATAGGAGCTTATGTACATAGAACCTGACATTTCTGAACGTACATAATTAAGCTCCTGGTTCACGTTAATTATGACGATAGTCCTTTGTTTCGTAAGCTACCGTCCGATTAGAACCTGAGTCTAATCTAGCATTTCGTACGTTACGAAACGAGCGTCTATCATCATAAATCGTGAACTAGGCTTTATAAAGCTTTATTGATCATAACTGTGTGTGTTTGCAGTTAGTGTACAATATTGAGCTGAAGCCAGTAATTTCAGACAGTGTGTGTCTGAACCAGTGGGCGGAGTCTGACTTATCGACCAATCAGATTGCAGTGTGGCTGGTAGATGTGCAGCTTGCTGGGTGAGTATAAAAGTCAATAATTGTGAAAACTGCTCAAATTTAATTTCTTGCTATAACGCCAGTAACAATGTGGTTGTACTGTTTGCTGTGATTCTGGATGGATCTACGAATGCCGAGTATGGTCTAAGTAAGTTCCTCCCCCTCCACACACTCACACATCCGCCCACACACTCACACATCCGCCCCCACAGTTGTGTTCCCATTACGAGTGGAGCCAGAACCAGATGTGGACAATCTATATCGTCTCAACTACTCAACCTCCTACAATGTGTGTGAGCATCAAGCCTAGTTCACTGGAGCTTACGTAGCATCAGTAGCATCAAGCCTGGTTCACAATATGACGCTGGAGCTTATGTATAGCATCAGTAGCATCAGTTAAGCCTGGTTCACAATATGACGCTGGAGCTTATGTATAGCATCAGTAGCATCAGTTAAGCCTGGTTCAGGGTAACGCTCAATACAAACTAGGTTCTAATTCCAGTGCACATACGTTGTGTCATATTCTGAACTAGGCTTTACATTCAAAGAAATACGTAGATTAATGTTTCTTTTCCTCTCGTCCAGGCTGGTACTGCTGAGTCAGCACTGTTCCGTTACTCTCTGCTTGGCTGTCGTGCCACACTGGCCGTGTACAGTCGACATACTGCACTACTGATAAATCGTGTGTGAGCCTTTGTAATGTGTGTAGAGACATTTTGTCGAGTAAAGTGTATTCGCGTTCACCTGGTTTCCGTTTTTGCACTGCATCTTGGTCATACTTTGGTATCATTCTGTTTCTAATGAAATCCCGTGTCTAACTATTGCTTCAAAATTTTTTTAGGATTAACCAGTCAAAAGATCATCAGTGAATAATAATTTTGTGTACAGTTTACTTTCAGGGACCAGGTGAACGCGAATAGACTTTAGTTTACGATTGGGGAATATTTTATTTGAATGTTACACTGCTAGTGCAACGGACGCTGTTACGTATGTACATCATAATTAGACTTTGTGCCAAGCCACTTATATTGCTCCACTGTGTTGTTGCTATGGTAACCCCCGCCACCCCCGACAGTATCTAAACCAGGTCGGCCGGATATGGTCTCGTTTCCTCAACCTAATGTCATCCTCGGAGCTGGCCACGCCCCCTCCCACGATGCACTCTTCACACTACATCACGGAGTGGTCTCATTAGCCCCTCACAGCGTCACAGCCTCACCACACCCACTAACCACACCCTCCAGACGACGTACTGTATTGACCACGCCTACTGTAAGCCCCTCCACCCTCTCACGACGCACAACTCCTGTAATGGCACCGGAAGTGTCGGGTGAAGCCACTGAAGTGCTCAAGACAGCATTTGCCGAATATCTGGAAGGAAATATGGTCAAAATTTCTTTATTTTCTTACGTAAAATTATTTTCTTAAGTAAAATGTTATAAACTCTCTATTTATAGGAAAAAATAGTAATATAAAAAAACTGTGTTTGTTTTCTGGTCACCTGACTGTCACATGACGTGTGTGTGTCACATGACGTGTCACATGACGTGTGTGTGTGTGTGTGTAGGCAGAGGTAGAGGCAATGTGTGAGGAACATTTCCCTGTCGTACTATTCTCCTCTGGACTGGACACTCCGGGAGATGTGGGCGTGGTCAATCTGTCCACTCTTATTATGGATGATATACCGGTGACCTCTGACCCTGGCTGGAGCGAGGGGACGGAGACTCCCATCGGGGGAAAGTCCCTAATCCTTATATACAGACTGGAACAAAAGCTGTTGGCACACACCAGGTGAAAAGTGTATACCGGGTTTTAATTGCAAGATTCTTTTAATTGCAAGTTCGAGTTTTTCAAGCGCTCGCAATTAATTGAATCGCAGGAATAACCCTAAGCAATGATTGTGGCTTGCTCCCACGAGCCAAGCGCAATTATTAGAATCGGCAATGTAGTTTGAGAAGCATCATTCACAATTATTAAACCACACAATTAAAACCCGTAATTGTTTATCGTTTTTTTTTTTTTTGTGCCAGGTATTTGAGGTTTTTGGCTGACAGTGGTTTATTGGATCGCCTCACGTGCGTAAGTGAGAGGGGGTGTGGTCAGGACACAAGACAGGTCCTCTGTGAGCATGCTGAGAAGATCCAGGCAGCCATATCAGCCAGGAAGAATCACAGTGGGTGAGTCAGTAACAACTTAATAGTCACAATAACAGCTACGATTCACACACAGCCTGAAAGTTAACATGCATCTATTTTACACAGTTTACATGACTGGAGGTCACGTGATCAGCACTAAATGTTGGTATTGAGTGTGTGTGTGTGCAGGGTGACTGATGAGTTGATCAAACTAGCAGTGCGTGGTCGGAGCCCCTCCCCCCTCTCTAAGATTGAGCAGTTCTATACTCAACTCTCTCTCTCCTCACAGTTGTCGACTGTGAAGCTCTCACTAACCCAGCTAATGGAGCAGTGGACACATCCTCTGGAACCACCTTCATGA
>VSKX01076609.1_pt1 | contig 12602 bp, 12 predicted proteins | sample 4799481 | NCBI WGS metagenome assembly VSKX01 (sample SAMN12179537, study PRJNA552185) | sponge metagenome | biome: deep-sea hydrothermal plumes; feature: spots directly above weak diffusing fluid; material: sea water; isolation source: sponge from the Swan site of a hydrothermal vent ...
ATTATTACCGTAAGGTAGCCTATCCACTCGCTCGGATGAAAGTCCAGCACCACTTGAAAAACAAGCAAAACACAAGCAACAAATACAGGAGACAAAAATGTCTGATAAACTAATTATTTTTGAAATTGGCCATTCCTAACTCAAGTTTTAGGGTCTCTAAGTTAGCTGCTAGACATGTTTATGCTGCGCTGCATGTACGTGTGCTGCAGGTGTGTATGGTCATATCCACCAATACTGGCAAGGTTTACAGACCAAAAGACTCAGAAAGACTTATTCTATATCTCAAGGATCTGAACCTCCCTAAACCAGACAAGTGGGGCACTAGTCAACTCATTGCCTTCTTACAGCAAGTATGCATGCAACATCATAATTATTATTATAGTGGTGTATTCATGTTGTACTTTGTATAGATGTTAACGTATCATGGTTTCTATGACGACAACCTTGAGTGGGTGGGACTTGAGAGTGTGCAGATTGTTGGCTCTATGAATGGAGCCGGCTCCACTGTCAGCAGACACTCTCTCTCTACCAGGTTCACCTCAATTCTCAGGATATGTTGCATTGGGTGGGTATGCCTGCATGGCCAGCTTCCTCTGTCTGGGATGGTGTAATTATGTTATACTAGCTCTCCTGTTGCAGATATTTGGACACAGAGCAGTTGCAGAGCATTTACAGTAGTATTCTCACTCCTATTCTTCATGATAGTCTCTCCTCTCATCCTGTCTGGGGTTCTACTGCACGTGTGTTCACTCTGGCTGGATCAACTCTTCACGTCTACCAACAGGTGATCAATATGTACACACAAGTACTATGCATGCATGTGTGCGTTTGCACGCCCTTAATGTCCAGCTGTGTTGTACGTTGCTGGTTGTTGATAGTATACTGTTAATTCTGTGTTTAGGTACGACAGCACTTTACGGTGGACGATCATTCTCATTACGTGTTTACACCTCGTGATCTAACGGCCTGGGTGCTGGCTCTGTTACGCTACCCTCTCTCCGACCAATCAGATTCTCAGGATCAAGTGTTGGAGGCCTGGTCTTATGAAGCAAGACGACTGTTCAGAGATAAGCTTATTGGAGATAAAGCCATTAACCAATTTGACACCATTTTGAATTCAGTGCTACGATCTGATTGGTCCACTGACATATCCAGTCTTGATCACGAAGATGGAGCTTTGTTTGTAACTTGGGGAAACTTGGACACGAAGAACTATAGCTCTAAAATAGGCCGTAGGCTTGGCAGATTGCCTGCAATGGATTTGCAAGAACTAGTGGCTAAAGCTATGGTGACTTATGGTAAGTTAGAGTGTTAATTGTTGTGATTATGTTGTTGTGATTATGTTGTGTGCAGGTCGGGAACATAGCGAACTAGATATTCTGTTGTTTGATGAATTATTTGATCACATTGCTCGTGTTGATCGTGTTCTAACGTCCCCTGGAGGCTCATTGTTGTTGAGTGGTCGCAGCGGTGTAGGACGCAGTACGGCAGTATCTCTAGTGGCACACATGCATCACATGGACATAGTCACACCACATATCTCAAGAAACTACTCAATCAAACATTTCAAAAGTGACCTCAAAACAGTACGTATAAACCAATGTATACGTATGCTCTTGTTTGTATGTCTGTTCATAGCTACTTGCTATACAGGTTATGCAGCAAACTGGTATTGATGGCAAAGAGATCGTTTTTATTCTTGAAGATTATCAATTTATCGATCCTGTTTTTCTTGAGCTTGTGAACAGTTTGCTGAGTGCTGGTGAAATACCTGGTCTCTATTCAACAGAGGAACTGGAACCTCTCTTGGCACCTCTCAGAGATATAATGGCACAGGAAGGAATAAGAGAATCACTGTTATCATTCTTTGCCTCTCGAATACAAGCCAACCTTCACATTGTGTTGATAATGGACTCTACTGCTCCTACATTTACAGCTTATTGTCAAGCTAATCCTGCTTTCTACACAAACTGCTCTTTCCAGTGCATGCAAAAATGGTCCAAACAAAGCATGCTCAAAATACCACAACTGTTTCTCGGTGGACACTCACTTCGTAAACCAGCTGATGTCTCGTTGCGACCAATCTCAGGTGGAGATGATCTTGTGAAGGCTTTCCTACACATGCACGACTCCTGTTCCCAGTATGGCGCAACCTCACGCAAGTACATGACATTCCTCAAATCATACAAAAAAGTGTACCAAAGCAGAAAAGAATGCATTCAGAAAAAACAGAGTCACTTACAAGCAGGGCTCTCCAAGTTAAATGAAGCTACATCTCTTGTCGATCATCTCAAGCAAAAGGCTGGCACTCAAAGAACCTTATTAGCTGACAAGCAAACCGAAGCTGACGCTGCTCTCAAGGAAATAACATCAAGCATGCAATTAGCCACTGAGCAGAAAAACGAAGTTGAGATTCTCAAACAGCAGCAGTCTGAAGAAAGACTAAAGCTTGAAAAGAGAAAGAAAGCTATCGATATAGAACTATATGAAATTGAGCCACTTGTGCAAGAAGCTAAAAAAGCAGTTAGTAGCATAAAAACAGAAACATTATCTGAAGTTCGAGCGTTGAGAGCTCCTCCAGACACTATTCGTGATATATTGGAGGGCGTGTTGCGAATAATGGGTGTGTTTGACACATCGTGGGCAAGTATGAGGAGCTTCCTGGCACAGAGAGGTGTCAAAGAAGATATACAAACATTCGATGCTCGTAAAATAAGTCCTGAAATACGTGAAAGTGTACAAGAGCTTCTGCAAAAGAACAAAAGGTCGTTTGATCCAAAGGTAGCCAAGAAGGCCAGTGTAGCTGCTGCCCCACTTGCATCGTGGGTAGTGGCTAACATTCGGTTCTCCTATGTTCTTGAAAAGATTGGACCGTTGGAGAAGGAGCAAGCTGGTCTACAACAAAACCTTGACAAGTCAGAGAAGAAGTTGGAGAAACTGGGAAAAGCTTTGGCCGCTCTTGATCAAAATGTCCAAGGCATGAGAAATAGATTTGAGCTGCTAACAACAGAAGCTGCTAAACTCAAAATTGAGCTAGAGAAAGAAGAAGAAACGATTGTTGCTGCTGAAAACCTTGTCGGAAAATTAGAAGGAGAGCACAAACGATGGTCTGATCAAATAATTAGTTTAGCAGAAGAATTGGAACATTTACCGCGAAGAACAATATTAGCAGCAGGTTTTATTAGTTATTTGAGTCAGGCCCCTGAAGATGAACGCCGATCAATGCTATCCAATTGGCTGGAGTTTGTTGGTCTTACTAGTTTTGATTTGAGACAGTTTCTTAGTTCAGAGAGTGAGCAACTGGTGTGGAAAAGTGAGGGGCTACCTTCTGATGAGCTGAGTATGGAGAATGCTCTAGTTATTCTAAAAGCAGAACAATGTCCATTTCTTATTGATCCGTCACAAAGAGCTACTGAATGGCTCAAGACACATTTGAAAGAATTTCGCTTAGAAGTAATTAATCAGCAAGATTCTAATTTCACCACTGCACTTGAGTTGGCTGTTCGCTTTGGTAAAACACTTATTATACAAGAAGTGGATAAGATTGAGCCTTTGTTATACCCTTTGCTACGAAAAGATCTAATTTGTCAAGGACCACGATTTGTCATTCAACTGGGAGACAAGTTGATTGATTATAACGAGAATTTTAAACTTTATCTGACAACTCGAAACCCTTTGCCTGACATTACACCTGATGTTGACAGTGTAATTGTCAGAGTGAACTTCAGCACTACAAGGGCAGGGCTTGCTGCTCAACTACTTGCTGCAACTATAAACAACGAGAAACCACAGTTGGAAACAAGGAAAACTCAACTGCTCAAAACAGAAGAAGATTTAAAAGTACAACTTGCTGATTTGGAAGAGTCTTTACTTCGAGAGCTTGCTACAGCAGAAGGAAATATTTTAGAAAATAAAGTGTTGTTAGAATCTCTCAACCAAACAAAGTCTAAAAGTTTGACTATCACGAGGTCTTTATCGGAATCAGTTGAGTTACAAAGTTCTCTCGACCAAGAACGAGACAGTTTCTTACCTTTGACTGAATTTGGTAGTACTTTGTACTTTGTTATCAGTGACTTGTCTAAGCAGAACAACATGTATCGCTTTAGTCTTGCCTCTTTTCTTAGATTGTTTGAACGTGCCTTCCACAACAAGCAAGATGCTGGTAATGTTGAGCTGCGTATTCGTGCTCTCAAGCACACTCTACAAGCTCTTGTATACGAGTATGTCTGTCGCTCTTTGTTCAAAGCTGATCGTCTGATGTTTGCGTTACACATGGTCCGTGGCATACACCCCACACTCTTCCAGGACAATGAATGGGAAGCTTTTATTGGAGATGTTGTTGGACAATCTACTATTCTGAGAAGACAGGAGTCGTATCGTGAATCCACTCCGTCATGGGTTGACTCAGAGAGAGGTCCAGCACTGATATCACTACAAACCAGTTTCCCCACACTCTACAATACATTGGAGCTTAAGAATGCCGAGACTTGGTCTAGATTTGCTCGGAGCTCTCAATGTGAGAAGGATTTTCCTGTGAATGTGTTGAAGAAGATCACACCTTTCCAACAATTGCTAGTTGTTCAAACACTCAGACCTGATAGATTACAATCAGCCATGGAACAGTTTGCTTCAAGATCGCTCAGTCTCAAAGAACTATCTCCCTCTACTCTAAACTTTAAACGATTGTTTTCAGCAGATACTATAGCCACAGAGCCAATCCTTGTAGTAATTTCCCCAGGAGCAGACCCATCGCAGGAAATCCAAGAACTGGCTGACTCTGTTGTAGGTAGTCAACACTTTCATGAAGTAGCCATGGGTCAAGGACAGGCCTCAATTGCTCTCCAACTATTGAGAGGCTGTGCTATAAACGGAGAGTGGCTTTGCTTGAAGAATCTTCATCTTGTTGTCTCTTGGTTGCCTACACTAGAAAAAGAGCTGAACACTTTGGAACCTCACGAAAACTTTCGTCTGTGGCTGACAACAGAGTCCCATCCAAAGTTCCCGACAGTGTTATTGCAATCCAGTCTGAAAGTGACTTACGAAGCTCCTCCTGGTATTAAAAAGAACCTTGAACGAACGTACGACTCATGGAATCAAGAATACATTAGCCAAGGAAACTCTATCATTCGTGCTCAAGCTTTGTTTGCTCTAGCGTGGTTTCATGCTGTAGTGCAAGAGAGAAGATGTTTTATTCCTCAAGGCTGGTCCAAGTTTTATGAGTTTTCTCTCGCTGATCTACGCACTGCAGCCAGTGTCATTGATAGACTGTGCACTGGAGAGCAAGGTAACTTATACTACTGTAACACACGTACTGTCATTAGGTCCCTCCTCTCTCAGGTCAGCCCCAATGGGAGTTCATGCATGGCCTGATGGAGAATGCTGTGTATGGTGGTCGTGTGGACAATAGCTTTGATCTGAGAGTGCTGAGTACGTATCTTGAGCAGTGTTTTGATGAATTTGTGATCACTGGACAAGCTGCCACTCCAAGCAGACCTGGTCAAAAGAAAACTAAGCTACCTTTTGGCAACATACCAGTCTCAATTCGTATACAGGTGTGTTGAACATTAGTTGTGTGTGTGTGTGTGTACGTCTCATTGCTTCATGCATGCAGGACTATATGGCCGTTATACACTCTCTGCCAGAGAGAGATCTGCCCTCGTATTTCGGTCTACCTGCTAATATAGATCGCTCCAGACAACGTACTATCAGTAATCAAGTAATTGCTCAGCTCAGAGTATTGAAACGAAGTCAGTCAGCAGGTGACAAGTTTGATAGAGAGACTTGGAGCAGTGAACTCAACCCAATACTAGCTCTCTGGAAGAAACTCAATCAGGTAGAGTAGTTAGAGTTCACTGTTTCTTTTGTTAGCAGTACAGTACACAAATCTTGATATATGTGCTTTATTATTTGCCTGTCCATAACTTGAGTTTTCGGAGTTACCAATTTCAATGCACTTAGTTCTGAGACAATTCAAATGTCCATTATAAGAGTGACCATGCAATTCGTTGTTTGTAAGGCGTTGGTTGGTCGATACATATTCTCTATAATAGCGATGCTTCCATTGTTACTATAATATAATGCTCCTTGCAGGGTTCTGAGTTAGTTACTAAGCAACCGTCTGTCCCAGTGGAGAATAATGAGAGTAGTCCAGTATTGTCGTTTATTGCTCTGGAGAGATATAATGCTCTACAACTAGTGCACACGATTCATTACAGTCTGGCCTCACTCAACAAAGTATTGCGAGGTTCATCTCTCCTCACATCACCTGTACAAAACATAGCCAGCTCTTTGATCAAGAACCAGGTGAAAAACAATATTAAGTATTATATATAATACCTTACTATTATACAGGTTCCAAGTTCTTGGTGCAGTGTGTGGGAAGGTCCAGATGAACCCGTAGCTTATCTTAGAACTCTGGTATCTAAAACTCTAGCTCTGAGAAGTTGGAACGAGAAAGGATTAGCAGGTACATTGCTCAAGAGTGAGTCACTGGATCTTTCTGAGCTCTTCCATCCTGACACTTTCCTCAATGCTCTCAGACAACAGACAGCACGGTGAGCATGCACTATATATCAAGAGTGTGAACCCCACTCATAGAGATTGCTTTTTTGTCCACGAATTTAATTAGCGGTTGCTGCTTTATGAATTCACAGTTTACACAAGCACCTTATGTAACACCAGGAGCACATATTTAACACCAGGAGCACATAATTATGTGCTCCTGGTAACACAAATATTTCGAGGCTAGAAAATACCCAAGCCACTTGGCCAAAACACTCCAGAAATGTAAAAAATGTATTCGTGAATGTTAATTTCACGAATAAGTACATGTAATTACCAAAGACGTATGTGTGCACGTGATCATAAAATTCCATTCACGGAAGTTAATTTCGCGACTCCGCGAAATTCTCGAAAATTTCTGGCCTCGAAATGTTATAGGGTACACATTGTAGTGACGTAGCAAATGCCCTTATCTCCAGCTATGCAGACACATACAGCATGCACTAATCACTGACTACTATGCATGCATGCGTATACAGAGCAATGAAGTGCAGTATGGACAGTGTGAAGTTTGTGTGTGCTTGGAAGGGAAGTGCTATTCCTGGTGCAAAGATAACAGTAAAGGTATACACATGTTACAACTGCAATGACATCATTATGTGATGGTTAGATTGGAGGTCTACAACTAGAAGGTTGCAGTTTTGATGGTTCTAGACTCATTGAAAGCCAACGTGATTCACGATCATTATCTACTGTTCCTACCTGCACCGTTGCTTGGGTGGCGAAAGAAACACCATCACCTTACTCACCTGGCCAATACATATCTCTACCAGTGTATTATGGTGGTAATCGTGAGAAGCTTGTCACATGTCTTGATGTGCCATTGTCCACTGGAGGGGGTTTGGAGCAATGGATACGATGTGCCGCTGCAATGTTCCTTAACAACTAAACAATGTACTAGTAATTATAATGTTTGCAACCTGTAGCACTTATATAAAAATGACTCTATAGAAATAATCAAAATGTGGCACTGTAGGTAAATTCTGATCTTCCTCTTGTCACACTGTCACTACGATGTCTACTGTCTGCCATTAGTTCAACAGCACGATGAGCTTTAGTGCGCAGAACATGGTCCTTCACTTGTCCTAATGTGAGCTTAATCTGAAACTCTTTCTCCCAGGTCTTACAAACTGCACTCTCAAACTTGGCTAGTTCATATGTTGCATGAAAACAGAGTAGCCACACACCTTGAGTGGACCCATGGTCATACGCCTGCATGCATGCATGACAGACAGGACATCAATTAACTTATAGGACACACACACACACATGCATGCACAGTCAGCTATAATGTATAGACTTACCACAGTGCAATAAAGAGGCAAGGAACTGTCAACACAGATGTCATTGAGATCAGTTATACTGCAGCTGGTTACTAGTGCCACACTATTGCTAGTCCAGTCCTCCAATAAAATATGCAACATATTATGAGTGAGTAGAAGGGCACAATTAAGACATGTCTTGCGACGACTGGGAGATGTCTGTGTGTGTATGTGTACACTGTTTTGTGTGCTCTAGCTTGTTGCGCAAAGGTGCATGTAGACAGTAAACCACAGTTTACACAAAATTAATACATAATTTATGCACATTATCAAAGCTCTTCAATGTAGCTTAACGTAGTTAACAGTAGGCGGGTCCTTATCGATCCGCACAACTAATATCCCGCCGTGCTAGGCCGGATACGCCCCATCGATTATACGCCCACAGTTATAAGTGCTATTATCATAGTTTGGTTGGTTTCTGTTTCAGTGGCAAGTTCACTGCAAACTTCTGTAACTGGGCTCATGAGTTACACCCCATGTGCTGTACCTGGGCTCATGAGTTACACCCCATGTGCTGTAACTGGGCTCATGAGTTACACCCCATGTGCTGTAACTGGGCCCATGTGCTGTACTAGGCTCATGTGAGTTACACCCTATGTGCTGTGGTGTACAAGGTCTTGCTATAGTGTGTGTTACATCACCTCTTGGCCAATGACCGCTTCACAGAGAGCTTGCAACCACTTAGTGAGTTCATGTTCTGAAGGTGCCGCTAGTAGGAGAGTAGTACCTTCTCTGTCAAGAACCTGTATGATGTTAGTCTGATGATATCTTCAGCAAGCATGCATGTCACTTACTGATATAGTATACGGCTTGTTCTCTCCTGACACACGTCGACAGCCTCCACAGTTGAGAATAATGTACGTGTTCTTAGGCGTTGACTCCCCTTCTCCAGAATACTGACACAGAGAGCCAGATCTGCACACAATCACACGCTGCTGCATGCTACACACTGCATACAGCAGAGATTACCTCAGCTCAAAATAAGCTTGTTTCCAAACAGGTAATCCTAAAACATTAGCTGACTTGATGTGTAGCCAACCAGAAAGTCCAGAGGGATGATGGCTCATTACAGTAGGTGACTCGCCACTCACTTGCTCCCAGTTGACTAATGAATAACGTACCACATCCATGCTAGTCTGCAAAACAACTCTAATGTTTGAAGATAATGATTGCTATATATCATACATGACTGCCAAGTTTGATCAGTTCCTTTTCAATAGCCTCAATACGCATCTCATCATCTCTGTTGAGTGGTATTGAGCGCTGGAATCCGGGACAGGCTCCAGCAGCACAACATACACTCTCCACCAAACCTCGAGACACTGCCTCTCGTCCAGTCAGCAACACACAATGCTCATCACCACAATATACTAGTCCCAGACTCTGCCAACCTAGCCCAATCTACACACATGCATGTACACATTGCTCACATGTACATGCATGTGTGCATGGGTGTACATGTGTACACAGTATTCACAACACACAGCACATGTACAATAATAATTATAACTTACTACAATGTGTTCAAACTGAGGGTATTTAATGCACAATTCTTTAGAATAGTTTCCTTCAATACCGTCTGTATGTACGTGAACATGGTACATGCAAATACAAGTGAGGGAGCACATTAATTACACACCTCACCTTTTCGCAATATATAGACTGCTCTATCAGTAACGAGACAATAAGCTACTCTCTGCAGTCCAACTCCACTGGGAGTGGCCACCATCACCAGCTACATGCAGCCATCCACACACCACTTAGTACACACACACACACACACACACAGAGACACACACACTCTCAACACACCAGTTAGTACACACACACACACACACACAGACACACTCACTCTCAACACACCAGTTAGTACACACACACACACACACAGACACACTCACTCTCAACAACTCTTCACTGTCGTCACATAAAACATCTAATGAAAGCACCAATCGCGTTGTCTGATCAATATGAACATCACACACTCTCTTGTCCAAGTCACTCAAAAGCAACCGTGACTCTCTTCCATCAACCTCATCTTGGGCAACAGTTTCCTGTACTTGATCAGCAACAGCTTCCTGTACTTGATCCGCAACAGCTTCCTGTACTTGATCAGCAACAGTTTCCTGTACTTGATCAGCAACAGTTTCATGTACTTGATCAACAACAGTTTCATGTACTTGATCAACAACAGCTTCCTGTACTTGATCAGCAACAGTTTCCTGTACTTGATCAGCAACAGCTTCCTGTACTTGATCAGCAACAGTTTCCTGTATTTGATCAGCAACAGTTTCATGTACTTGATCAGCAACAGTTTCATGTACTTGATCAGCAACAGTTTCATGTACTTGATCAGCAACAGTTTCCTGTACTTGATCAGCAACAGTTTCCTGTACTTGATCAGCAACAGCTTCCTGTACTTGATCAGCAACAGCTTCCTGTACTTGATCAGCAACAGCTTCCTGTACTTGATCAGCAACAGTTTCCTGTACTCGATCAACAACAGCTTCCTGTATTTGAACGGTATGGATCATCACTACTGTAGTTGTTTTCATAGTAACTGTCTCCGTAGCAACTGTCTCTATAGCGACTGTTTTGTTGGCTTTATAGTCTTCTAATACAGGCAAACAATGTTCTGTAAGAGAGACAACATGTGGTTTGGAACTTTTTCTTTTTTTCTTTCGTGACTTCTTTTGCTTGCGTACTACTAACAGGTCTTTGTTGTCTGTGCCAGCATTCAGCCTGTCCATGAAGTTACTAGTAGCAGCAGGCGAAGCGGCAGGTGATGGTTCAATAAGAGTGGGAGAACTACTCAAGAATGATGGCGGAATGACTGCAATCAGAGGCTTAGTAACATACGTGTACTTGGGTCTGCATGTTACCTGGTGTCAGCTCTTTGGCTTGAGCTATGCCAAGTTTAGCAGAAGGAGGTAATGGGGCAAAGTCTAGATAATCAGAGTCCTAACAAACAAACACACACGTCAAGTGGTCATACACAGTCAGTGTGAATATAGTACTTCTTACTAGAGTCAAGTCAAATGTGATGAAGTCAAGCCCAGACACAATAGTTTGTAGTAGGTCTAGCCTCTGGAGGCAAAGAGGGGACAATGGAGCTATTAGTTGTACCTATTCTTACCTCTACATCTCTCATACAAGATTCTCTACAAAGGACAACTTAAAACAGAACTTTGAATTAGAAAAACTTACTGTAAGTAATAGCCTTGACACATGTCTTGATTTTCTAAGAACATACGTACATAACTCTCTAGTGCTTGCTCATTGAGTGCCATACACAACCAGGCACGGCCTGTCAGGGGGAGTAGAGTACGTGAGAGGGAATCAATGTATAGTGCACTCATACCTACCTCTACCAATAGACAAGTGAACATTCATCAACGAGTTTAGAATCTGCACACCCTCAGAACGTGTGAAATAGCTGACAAACAGCCAATAGCCTTCTTTTGACTCTCGCAATCTACATGGAGAGTATGTGGAAGCAACTGTGCATACATACACACACCACACCACACATACCCGTGCACACATACACACACCACACCACACGTACCCGTGCACACACTACACGTTCCCGTGCACACATACACACACCACACGTTCCCGTGCACACATACACACACCACACGTACCCGTGCACACACTACACGTTCCCATGCATACATACACACACCACACCACACGTACCCGTGCACACACTACACGTTCCCGTGCACACATACACACACCACACCACACGTACCCATGCATACATACACACACCACACCACACATACCCGTGCACATATACACACACCACACCACACATACCCGTGCACACACTACACCACACGTACCCGTGCACACACCACACGTACCCGTGCATAAAGAACCTGTCGAGATGCTCACAAAGTGCCTGGCCAGAGTGAACGTCACTAGTCACCATGTCAACCACAGTAGACATGTCACTTTGAGATGATTGCAACTGTACACAATAGCACAGGCTAAAGCAATAGCATAGGCTAAGCTAACTTACAATAGCACTAACTTACAATAGCACAGGCTAAAGCAATAGCACACTAAAGCAATAGCACAGGCTAAAGCAATAGCACAGGCTAAAGCAATAGCACAGGCTAAAGCAATAGCACAGGCTAAGCTAACTTACAATAGCACTAACTTACAATAGCACAGGCTAAAGCAATAGCACACTAAAGCAATAGCACAGGCTAAAGCAATAGCACAGGCTAAAGCAATAGCACAGGCTAAGCTAACTTACAATAGCACAGGCTAAAGCAATAGCACAGGCTAAGCTAACTTACAATAGCACAGGCTAAAGCTAATTTACAATAGCACAGGCTACAGCAAGCACATACGAACACTAAGTACCTGTTTCACATCACGAGCAATATGCTCTAAAAGAACATCTTTGCTGCTGACAGACATAGCTAGCTAGCTTGTAGCATGCATAGATAAAACAGTAATACTGTTTTATCTATGCTTGTAGCCAGTAGCTAGCTGAGATACGTTGTAAAGGAGTACATCCGGTAAATTTTATTTACTAGTCTGGTCCCCAAAAATTTAATATGTCTGCGATATTCCGTTGCTCACGTGACTCACGTGACTGTTGGCACAGGCCATTTAAGAAGATGGAGGAAGAAGATGAGCTTGATCTGTCTAAATCCACTGCAGTTAATCTCTCTACGCCCCGTGTGTTCAAGTATGTCA
>VSKX01100349.1_pt1 | contig 12596 bp, 14 predicted proteins | sample 4799481 | NCBI WGS metagenome assembly VSKX01 (sample SAMN12179537, study PRJNA552185) | sponge metagenome | biome: deep-sea hydrothermal plumes; feature: spots directly above weak diffusing fluid; material: sea water; isolation source: sponge from the Swan site of a hydrothermal vent ...
CAGTCTAAGTCTAGCTTCTCTGGTGCTGTAAAGCACGCTCAAACTAGTAATTTTTCACCGTTTATTTTTGTTTATTTTCTATCATTATTACTGTGACAAAGTATGCAAGTGGCAGGCCTCCTTCTTTTAGGGGCCTGCGTAGGAGGCTAGCTCTTACTAAGCTACACTGCTTGCAAAAGATTCTCACTGTTTCCATATAATTATGAGCTCTAGGGCGTCTAGGCCTATTAATTAAACTACAAAGCTATAATTATGCTTATGGGTTATGTACCTTTATATCAGTGTGTACTTTCTCTGCTGCCATTGCTCTTCAGTTTTAGAGTTGCTCACAGTCAAGAGCTGAGGTATGCTCTGTTCACCTCTGGTCCCACTGGAAGCTTTGACTCATCAGGAGCTGTTCCTGCCATTGAGTTAGCAGAGGAGCTGATAAATGCAGACAGCTCCATTTTGCCGGGCTACGACCTCACTCACACACCTGTGGTGGATACTGAAGTAAGGTTTTGTATAATAAGATCAGTGTATCAATATAGGGGTTATCATTGGTTAATTGCAGTGTGACAGAACTGTATCACTAAATGAATATTTTGATGTCATTTCTCCCCCTAATCCGACTGTCCTTGGTCTCCTGGGTTGTGGCTGCTCAGTGGCCTCCACTCCCGTAGCAGAGATCATACACCACAACAGTATCTCACAGGTAAAATAAATCATGCAGTCTGTGGAAATACATGTGAGCAATCTAGTACTGCAGGTATCGTACATTTCATCTTCTATTGAGTTGAGTGACAGAAGTCGTTTCCCCAACTTATTCCGTACCTACCCCTCAGACGCTGACTTTGCTCCAGCAATAGTCACCCTCATTCAGGAGTACGGCTGGAGACGCATTGCCTTCATCACTCAGGATGAGAGCTTGTTTACTGAGGTCTGTGATGTGTTCTATATAGTCTTGCAATTTGACATATGCCCCCTGGAAAGTGCACATGTACCCCCCGGGGGGAAAGTGTACATGTGCCCCCGGAAACTGCACATGTGCTATGAGGAACCCAATCCTTGTAACATATCTTAGGGATAACAGTGCTCATAAAGTGGTCAGGTGTTGAATATCATCATAACAGCATATCAAATTTCTAGACCTATATAGATGTACATGTTGTAGCTATAAGTGTTTTTTTTTCTCACACAGACTGTTCAATCTATAATGGATGATATTAAAGGTTTGGACCTGAACGTGACCAGTCGAGTAATATCTGATATCTATTCGACTAATTTAAATAGTACAGAAGAATTCTTTTTTAAACAGGATGACTATCGAGTGTTTTTCATCAACACTCACTCCAGTTTAGCTCGTCAGATTTTGTGCGAGGTGCGTTTTTTTTATCGATACCTTTATGATTTCATATTATGTGAAACTATTGATTTGCAGGCTTACTTGAGAGGGTACACACACCCCAAGTATGTGTGGCTGACGTACGGCTGGTACCAGGACAGGTGGTGGACAGAGGAGGTGAACCCAGAGCCAACCAATTGCACTGACTACCAGCTGGCAGAGGTGCTACACAGATCGCTCACACTGGAACAAATACTTCAACAGAAGCACGATGCACACACAACCTTACTGGTGAGATACACAGAGCTGACGTGCATTCAGAGGCAATTGATCAAGCTATTGAATCCACAGAATCTAGATGATATCAAGTGGTGGCTGTACCAATCAGCCAAATACTATCACTTAGATCCATTCATTGCTGGTTTTGCTTATGATGCCCTCTGGACGTTTGCTCTGGCTCTGAACAGGACCAGTGATATGGTACAGAACTCAACAAGACAAATAATAACAAGCCTAACTGGATGTAATGTGCCTGGTGAATTAGTGCCACTGGAGAACTTCACCTACTCCAATCAGCTCATGGGCTGCATCATCAGGTGGAACCTGGAGAGAACAGACTTTGTTGGAGTATCAGTGAGTCATTAATTATACTATGCATGTACTGTTAATGATACAAAGTACCCACAGGGTCGTGTTACTTTCGATGGCCAAGGTACCAGAATTGTGTCTCATATAGAAGTGGGACAGTATCGACTGAAAGACAACACCATTGATCAGATTTCAGTGGCATACATCACACTTTTAAACAAGACTTTTGCAAGTTTTTTGTACAAGGCGATGGAGAGTAACCAGACGGTCTACCCAAGTAAGTTCGTACGTGCTGTGAACATTTTGTGCATCAAAAATTGTAGGTTTAGAGGGTGGTGTTCCACCTGACGGTACACCAGTTTCTGCTGTAATCACTTTTCATCTGGCGCTAGTGGTTCCTCTCTATATATTGGCAACAGCTGGATTGATATTTGGTACCATTTGCCTTATTTTCACCTTCACGCAGCGAAAGAAAAAGTGAGACTACAATAATTCTTATTCACATCGTCAATTGTCGTTCTTTCTCATTACATAGAATTGTGCGTTTGAACAGTCCCAATCTGAACTACTTGATAGTCATTGGGAGTTACATTATGAATGCATCCATCTACTTTCGGATCATGCCAAGCAATGACTCTAGAGTGAATGCAGCTAGATGTATTGTGAGTATCCTTTGAATGGTGTGGTTAGCTACTATTTTAAATGTTGTCATTTTTAGCTGGACACACTGCTGAATACAATTGGGTATTGCTTGATTTACGGAGCGGTTCTGTCAAAGATGGCAAGAATTCATTACATTTTTCACAATCCAACCAGTGCTAAAAAGGTACATAAGGAAAAAAATGCAGACAAGTGTTAATCTGGTGTGATAATAGGCTTTAAGAGACCATCATTTAATCCTAATGGCACTGACAATCACTGGAATCGGAGCAATCCTGGCAGTGTTGCAACTTTCCATTCCAATACTGCGACCATTAACTTACCTGGCTCCAAATGAAGAACCACCAAGTGCACCTCTTAATGTACGAATAAGATAAAAGCGCTAAGTGCATTTTAGATAGACACAAATAATACAGTGTAGCTAGTTATATTGCAGTTACTCATAAATGTGACAGGCTCTGACAAAAGGGCCAAAATGCAAAATCAACACCAGAGTAGCTATAGGTGATGACCGCTGTTTGTGCGGTAATAGCTCTAGGATGATGCTATCAAAGTATAGGTGAGGTTTCATTACGTAACTGAGGCAATGATCAAGTCATGTACTTATTTACAAATTTATCATGTGCGCAAAAATTGGGCCCTTTTCCCAGAGCTTGTCACATATAGGTAAACTTAGCTACAAGTACGTGTGTGAGTAACTATCGTTGAGTAATGTAGACTCTTGTGTCATTTACAGGAGTATGGTTTGAGAGTGGAGGAGACTACTTGGTTTTGCTACAATGCTAAGCTCAAGCCTGTTGCCAGTGCTTGGATTGTAATGACCTCTCTCTACCTTGCTTTGTTGCAGGTCACTGGAGTGGTATTGGCCTTACGTACACGCAAGGTCAAAATCAAAGTGTTGAAGGATTCTAAATACATAGTTGCCGTGATCTATATTTCAGCTATTGCTCTTACAGTTATCCTACTGTCAACTTTTGCTCTGGATAATTGGCCGAATGCTATTGAGTTTCTTTTCTCTGGAAGCTTGATTGTGTCCACTAATGCCATCCTTCTTATGGTATTTGTTCCAAAAGTGAGCCCAAGTATCATTGAGTCTATGTTTTGTAGACATGCATATGGATTGTACCAGTGAATATATAATAATTATATTATACATTGGTGCATGTCTATGCAGATGGTGAACTTGTATAAAGATCCCGAGGGAAAGCATGTGTTTGACAACGATCGAAACAACCATCACGATACTAGCACAGTGGGTACTAACGGCACAATGGTCTCAAACAGAGAGCAGAAAGGTCCAATAATTCAACAGCTGGAGTCTAAAGTTGTAGCCCTGGAGAAAGTACTGAGAGATTATCAAGTCAGTCATAGCCGGGGAGCCTCGTCACTGTATGTACATTTTTATTGATTCATTGATGATCCTTGTCCCTCCCCCCTCCCCCCCTCAAGATGATACTCACGCAGCAATCATAGCTAACTATAAGGAATCAGTTTATTTCTCACTTTTTCTATATGCCTTTTGCTATACCTTAGTTAGTGATATTATCACCTGATAATCTGGTACAAAGTTTGCACATTACCACATACAGTGTCTGCATGCCAAGGCACAGGTTGGTCAGGCGAATACAGGCAAACATAGCTAGCTATAAGAAATCAGTTTATTTCTATTATGCCTTTTGCTATACCTTAGTTAGTGATATTATCACCTGATAATATCTGGTACAAAGTTTGCACATTACCACATACAGTGTCTGCATGCCTAGGTTGGCCAGGCAAATACAGGCAAACATAGCTAGCTATAAGGAATCAGTTAATTTCTATTATGCCTTTTGCTATAGCTACCTTAGTTAGTGATATTATCACCTGATAATATCTAGTATCATCTGGTACAAAGTTTGCACATTACCACATACAGAGTCTGCATGCCTAGGTTGGTCAGGCTGCACAGCTTTATACGAATACAGGTTGCATGGTGCAAATTTCCAGTTTACACCCAACTGAACATTATTGATGCTAATAAATTTTTTCTCCCCTCAGACCAACAAGAGTGCCATTCCTCAGCCCTCGTCACTCCCTGAAGGAGCAAGCAGAGCTGATAATGGAATGATTTTAATCTAAAACTGTTCAACAAAAACTCATTGTCAATATAATTATTAGCTATGTAGCTAGATCACTAGATTTTAACTACTGTAAACTTATTGCTAGTTATGTCATTTGACGTCACAACATGCTTGATTGCGGTTTCAGCCCCTCCTCTCTTAATGAGTGTATGCATGCAGTGACTATACTAAACTACTACTACCTGTCTGGCACAAGAATCAAACATCATGTTGCTTGTTAGATTCTTTTCTTTGCTCTATATTGTACCATTTATCTACTGTAAGGAGCTGAAGTATGCTCTGTTCACCTCTGGTCCCACTGGAAGCTTTGACTCATCAGGAGCTGTTCCTGCCATTGAGTTAGCAGAGGAGCTGATAAATGCAGACAGCTCCATTCTGCCTGGCTACAACCTCACTCACACTCCAGTGGTGGATACTACAGTAAGAAGCATTGAATGTGTGAAACTGGACATAGCGTAATTATGGATCCGGGTTCAGTAATCAGCTCTGTGTGTTTCAATGCAGTGTGATAGAACTATATCTCTGAATGAGTACTTTTCTGCTACCTCTCCTTCTCAACCAACTGTCCTCGGCCTCCTGGGTTGTGGCTGCTCTGCTGCTTCTCAACCTGTTGCTGAGATCATACATTACAACAGTCTCTCACAGGTTTGTATAAAGCATGGTTCACAATATGACCATGGATACTGCGTCAGTGCAGTAGTGTCAATTACGTAGGATTTTGCATGAATAAAACATAGTTCTATTCCAGTATTGTGTCTGCACATTACATAGTATTGTGAACTATGCAGGTGCAATAATCTATCATAAATTTACACTGTGTTTCTCTACATTCCATACGTGAATTTATACAAAGATTTCGTATGCTTCATCGTGGAGTGGTTTGAGCGAAAGGAGCCGTTCTCCCAATTTCTTCAGCACCTGGCCTCCAGAGTCTGATTTCTATCGAGCTCTTGTTACCTTAGTGCATCACTATGGTTGGAGACGAATTGTCATCATCACTGAAACTGAGAGCTTGTTTACAGAAGTGAGAAAGACGATATAGTATAATTGTTTCTTGCACATTCAACTGTAATCCCTACCTAGACGCAAATCTGCATCTATATTCCTTGGCTCAGAAGCGATATTAGATTATTTTTTTAGAGTAGCTTCAAGTTGCCGTACAATCGATACTTATAATTACACAAGTATGATTAGGCATATAGGAGTCTACTCATGTATGTAGCTAAACAATGCTTGGTTTGCTTACATGATTATTATCCAGCTTGGACAATCGCTAGTGACCTCTCTCAGCAACTCGGGGCTTGAAGTGGCGAGCAGAATGGTCCCAATTGATACTCTTTTAGATGCTCTAGATGATACGAACATTGATTTCTTTGTAAGGAAGCAATATTATTGTGTGTAAGATAGTTTTGTTTACCTTGCATAAACTATTTGCAGTTTGAAAAGGATGACTATCGTGTGTTCTTCATCAACACTCGCTCAAAAGTTGCTCAGCAAATATTTTGCAAGGTATACCCAAGCTTCGATTTGTGTATTATATGACCATTATACATACACTGTCAGGCGTATCAGAAAGGATTCATGTATCCTCGTTACGCTTGGATTACACACGGGAGGTACGATGATAAGTGGTGGATGGAGAATACAAGTGAAGACTGCTCCGATGATCAGTTGGGCGAGTTTGTACACAGAACTCTAGCTGTGACAATGCAATACACACAAAACTCAACTGACTCAGACATACTTTTATACTCGAAATTGGTAATTCAATAGTGAGCAATATTATCAGTGAATGATCATGTCATGCATGGCTTTATATAATAACACATGCAGACTCAGGAGGAATTGAGGTATAGGTATGCACAGCGATTGAAGACGGCTGCTGAAAACTTCAACTACACAGGAGAGTTTTTGATTCCAGATGTGGCCCTGGATGCCCTCTGGGCGTTTGCTCTGGCTCTGAACAGGACCAGTGAGATGGTGGCCAGTCTGACGAGAGAGGAGATCTTGAACAGGACTCAGTGTGAGGGAAGTGATGAGGAGACTGGTGTGGAGTGGGCATTAGTGCCACTAGAGAACTTCACCTACTCCAACCAGCTCATGGGCTGTGTCATCAGGTGGAACCTGGAGAGAACAGACTTTGTGGGAGTATCGGTGAGTTTCATTGTCACCATTCTTCGTTACCACTATGTTAATTCACTAAAGGGAGTAATCAGTTTTGATGAGACGGGCTTGTTGGCGCACTCAAGAGTACAGGTATTCCAATACCTACTGGACGAGGACAGAATGGCTATAGCCTACATTGAACACGTGAATAAGTCATTTTCTCATTTTGTGTACACAAACAATGAGACCACCCTGACAGTGTTTCCAAGTAAGACACGTCAGTACGTTAAAGAGTCTAATTATCACATCTTGTCTAGGCGGTGTGCCTCCTGATGGTACACCAGTTACCGTGAGAATCACGTATCACTTGGCACTTGTAGTGACTTTCTACTTGCTGGCAGCAGCTGGAATTGTCTTCATAACTATTTGTCTTGTCTTCAACTACACACAGAGAAAGAAGAGGTGAGTTCGAGATTTTGCGAACGTTTGGTTTTACTCTGTGTTAATTTAGGGTGGTGCGTTTTAACAGTCCTAACCTGAACTATCTGGTCATCATTGGGAGTTACATTATGTGCATTTCAATCATTAGTCGAATTATGCCTAGTACTGACATTACTGTGAACGCTGCCAGATGCAATGTGAGTTAATAAGTGTTCTCTGCTGCTTACACCTTTACATGTGTCCACATATACATGTAAAAACTTTATGATATTCTTGTTTTGTGCAGTTGTCTACTTTGTTGACCACGATTGGTTATTGTTTAGCATTCGGAGGAGTTCTAGTCAAAATGGGAAGGATACATTACATTTTACACAATCAAACTACCCCGAGAAAGGTATACAACTAGTGTTTCATTTCGGGTAAGCTAATCTATCTGTTGCAGAATTTGAAGGATTGGCACCTTCTCATCATTACACTGGTGATCACTGGAATTGGAACACTCTTGGTAGTGTTGCAAGTTTCCATTCCGATACTGCAACCACAGCCATATGATGTTCGTAACGAAGAGCCTCCAAGTGCACCCATGAATGTAAGCTATAAAAATAACGCTACTCTGTTATGATTCAGCATGCCATTAAAATTGCTCTGTTCAGGAATATGGACTGAGAATTATGGAGGTTGTGGTGTTTTGCTACAGTCCAACCAGAACAACAGCCAATATATGGATCATTGTAACGTGTGGCTACCTTGCACTCCTGCAATTTATTGGACTTATATTGGCAGTTAGATTGCACAAAGTCAATCTAAAGGCACTGGAAAACTCACGCTACATAGTAGCATCAATTTATATATCATCTATTTGCTTAATGCTTGTCATGGTAGCCCTTTTTGCTATCAACAATCTTCCCAATATCATAGAACTTCTATTCTCTGCAAGCTTATTGGCTTCAACTGCTGTCTTCCTATTCATGATTTTTATACCAAAGGTAAGCAAAGCATTTCCATGCATATAGTGCAATATTACAACACTTCTTCTTGACATGTAAAAGCTATATTGGAATGGGCCTAGAACATATTTGATGTGTAAATAAATTATCTTAGTATCGTAGCTATAATAGCTACTGCTATTAATTTTATTGGCATTACACTGATTACAGCCTTCTATTTTAGCATGTAATACTTATGTGTATAAAAACAAATCAATCCTAGGATGTGGCCTATATCAAAGCTGCGAAAGTATGCGTAAAATATTATGTACGCACATGATATACGTTCAGATGATGAGCGTGTATAGAGATCCAGAAGGTGATAATGTGTTTAACGATATAAAGAACTTTACGGGGAATGTGGATACGACAACCATTAAGACCAACATCTCAGCCATTAACACCGATGACTCGACAAATATATCTCAGTTGGAATCAAAGATTGCCTCTCTGCAAAGAGCAATAAGACAGTATGAGGTTAGTTTTGTGTGAGCTAGTATTTAAGGGGGTACAACGAGAGTCCAATTTCAAAGCTAAAACATCCATTCAGTCAGCAGCTCTACATATTTAGATGGTGTCCTCTTATATATGACCAATTGCTTTCGAGTCTATTAAATTTTTTGAGGAACACCATATAATTATTATGAACTATATATAAGTGGGTGAAATTGTCAAAATTTAAGCTAAACATACCATCTGATAGAATTTTTTTCGGGCCTTTGTCACAAAATTATGACAGAACTAGAAGTTATGGCCATTAGAACACAGCAGTCGCCGCCACAATCTATCAAGTGTGTATACGTTAAGATTGAAGCACCATTAGACCTCTTAATTGTGGAGTTCTCTCACTCACTATCACTCTTATCACTACCTACCTATAATGAACAGTAGCAGACTATTGTCATACTGAGTGCATTTTTTAGCTCATTTCACTATATAACATTTTGACCGTGACGGTACTGACAATTTTTAGCTGATATAATTATTTCGTACTTGCAGGTTCATGAAGATCAGTCGTCCTCTTTGTCCAGCGTTGTGTGCGTTGACAGCAGGAATGGGTCATCAGATATTCCTCTGGTACGTAAAATACCACTGAACGGAAATGATCGGTACAGGGTCACTATCGATGAAGCAGCTGCCAGCCCCCCCAAATGATACATTCCGAGTGCGACATTTTAAAAGCCACAAACTGTAACAAAACCCTCCAGTTAGCCATGCATGCTCATTTTAACCTCCTTTAATTGCGTAATTATGTGTTAATTTTGATACCAACTCGTTGTGCTTCCCAATTAAGAAAAATGTGCTCTTTTGTGCAATCAAGATATTGTCACAACCATTACGTATACTATTGTATAAGATATTTCATGCAACACTGAGCTAATGATATAATGGTGCACTTGTATAAACAGCTGTAGCTTTATAGGGCCAAGGTATTGTGCTCTTGACTAAACTGTAGCTATGCTACAGCCTTTATGACGGCATGTTTTTGCATTATAGTTGCTGGTATAATCACTGTAAGTTCTTTAGTCTAATGAACAAGATTGAACTAAAGCAAGATAGTTTGTACTTTAGAAACTGCACTACTTGACTGGCCCACTGGCCGGCTGTAGACTCTAGCTAAGACTGCAATTATACTAGCTACTGAATTCCTCAATCACTGAAAAAATGGCAAAGAAATTGCCCCGTGAGTACCTGGCTGTTCATCAGTCATATGTTAAGCTGATTGAATGTACATGTGGAACGCTTTACGATGGACTCTGTGATCACCTCTATGCTGATGGATACATATCAACCAGTGTACGGAACTTTGTTCACGATAGATCAACCTTAAGAGAGGAAAAGGCTCGGAAACTTCTGGACACTATCATAGATACGATTGAAATGAAACCAAATGTCTTCTATGACTTTGTTAAAATTCTGAAGGCTATGAAGGAACCTAGTTTAAGTGATATAATTTTAAATTTAGAGGATGATTTAATATTCAGTGAAGAGAAGGATTCGAAAGCTACTCCAGGAAAATTGGAAGCGTCATCCAACAGCCACGACTCAAGTGAATCTTCATATCATTCTGCAAACTCAACTTTCACAGACAGCATAAAATCACCCAATAATGGTAAGCATTAAGGTGGTACATTGTATAGCCTTTACAGAAATAATGACTACTATTACGGCATGTGGTATTGTGTGTGTATATAATAGGTGCATAATGCTATCATTCAAAATGGCTATGAAGAGACACAAGTTGTGATTCGTGATACATATACGGAGCATTGCCCACTAAACAAGACCGTGTCAGGTGTCAGCAGTGCCAGCAGCGGATACTCAAGTACTCGGGATTCTACAATATCAGACCATTCAAGGTGCTCTCGAATAAGTAATTGGTCATCTTTATCGTTTTCTACCCTTGACTCTGAGGATTCATCTACGGCTACTTCTGGCAAACAATATCACAGGCCTAGGGATGGCAGTGCATCCCCTCTGGTTAAAGGTAAAAGAAAATACCATACCACAACAGACTCTGGGTTACAAATGCCAGACTCAGAGTTACAAATGCCATCAAGGAACCGATCCACTGCATTTACAAACAAAACAAAGTCAAAACAAGGTATGGAGCTGGAAAAATCAAGATTTGCTGCTAAAATCAAGGCACTTGACAAAATTCCACCAAAGAAATGACCATGAGAATTGTTATACACACTTTTGCACAACTATCTTGTCCATCATGTTATTAAAAGTGTAGTTGTATTTGTTTTACATCATCATAGACAATCATTACTACACTGTATTAGCATAGATTAGGTGATTTTACTGCGCATGCGCGATAAAACAAACGCCCACCTTCATCAACCCTACCCACATGGCCATGGCTGGCTTGCTGTTGACAAGTTTCCTATCTGATCATGAACTACACTAGAACTTATATTACAGGACCAGGGAGATCTAGGTTACCCAAGATAAAGATCCCTAAGAAAATCTCCTCCAATGTAAGTCAGGTGTCTATATTAAGTTGGCTTAGGTTGGGTTAGAATGTCACGAAAGTAAAACATGTACTGAGTACCTCGCTTACAGGGCTTTCAGATGTGTGCCCAAATGTGCAGAGAAAAACCATGGATAAATAAGCAAAATTCGGCTGTTTTGAAAATTTGAAAATGAACATACCCTACGAGTTTTTTCTGGGCTTTCAGAATTGGACTTAATGTTATGGCGTTAGGCCATTAGAACATAACAGTTGCCATAGTCATGTGCATATGCCTACGTTAAATGAGCAGATCTAGTGAGCTTACATGCAATTTTCTCCAGACTATTGAGGTTAGACGCCAAGGGGAGTTCTTGTATGGGGTTTCCCCTTGCCTGGCTGCCCTGCAGGCGAACAGACGCAGGATATACAAAATCTACATCAAGCCAGGTGTGTCAGAGAAGAAAGGAGCAATGAAGAGGTCGATCCGTATATATTATGAGCGCTCCACTTGTAGTGTGGTGTTGTATTGTTCATAATTATAGGTCAGCTCTTGATAATATTTGGAAATTTGCTGAGCAGAAGAAAGTCGATGTGTTGAGACTTGACAAGAATGCATTAGAGACACTGTCTGGCAAGAAACCACATCAGGTAGATGTACACATACGTAGTATTACTGCTATAATGTTGATAACTTGGTGTCGTGGCCTCTCCAAAATAACCACTGGGGTACACAAATCTAAAGGGCAATTTCTTATCAAATTATTATGTCAGTGTGTACTTGGTTGAAAACGCGGATTTTTTATGCCAGCAATTAATGTTATTTCACATTTCTGTTGTGGCAGGTATTGACTGTACATAGCTCTATAGCCTGTACGTTGTTTTAATCGTAAAACATTCCCAAAGTATTTGACTTCAATTGCGTTGCTGTGAATTTGTAGGGTGTGCTGATGGATGTTGCCCCATTAAGCTTCAAGAAGATTGACTCCTCGGACTGTAAACTGTGTAAGCTCATCCTAATAGCCAGTTCATTTTCAATAATCTCCTTTGTAACGTGTAGACATGCTGCCACGAGATCCAAGAACCCAGTATGGTTGTTACTGGATGAAGTACACGTACGTACTACGCCATGTGTGATCATCAGCCATTGTTACTGTAATGTACATTATAGGATCCGATGAATCTCGGAGCTATTCTGAGGTGTGCATATTTCCTTGGTGTGGATCGAGTGATCACTACTGCTAAAAAATGGTTAGTATCTCTTTAGCCTCGTTCCCAGGCTGTTTTTTCTCCAATTGAACGCTGGGTCGAAAAAAGGGCTTGGTATCTATTGCATGGGTGATAGTGCGCATGCGTCAAATTTAACCTCGTATTTTAAAAAATAAAACGGAATAAGAATATGTACGTTGAGAGAA
>VSKX01097890.1_pt1 | contig 12584 bp, 6 predicted proteins | sample 4799481 | NCBI WGS metagenome assembly VSKX01 (sample SAMN12179537, study PRJNA552185) | sponge metagenome | biome: deep-sea hydrothermal plumes; feature: spots directly above weak diffusing fluid; material: sea water; isolation source: sponge from the Swan site of a hydrothermal vent ...
AGTTTCTCAATAGTGTACTCACTCTCTGCGATGCTTGAGCAAATGGTACTCAGACTACCAGTGATGGAGCCATTGCCCTCTTCTTCATACTCATGCACAGAGTCAAAATCTCTGTACTCCTTTGGGACACTCTCGATCTTCTCTCGGATGAATTCGCCAATTGTTGGACTGGCTGTTAGTTGCAGATTGGAGAATGAGGGTTTGCTAATACTCGTATCTGTTGACGACTGTGTTTCGCTGTATTCTTTCTCATCATCATCAATTGCATGTTTGTTTGCAAAGAGAGTGTTGGATATTTCGTCAATGCCGATGTGTGTGTCCCTCTCTCCTCCTCCCGCCTCGTTGCTTACTCCCAGGGCTTGTCTGTTGAGGATTGCCAGACTGATGTCGGCATGGTCACCCACCTGGACCTTCAGACGAGTCAGTCGACGTCGATATTGGTAGCACACCATTCCTGTACAGTGGGAAGCATCGCATGCAGTATAAAGAGGCAGTAATCATAAAGAGGCAGAACTACAGGGCCTGAGGCCGTAACTTTGTTCTGTTTGCCCAAATTGAAAGCCCAGATAAAACTGTACAAAATGGTATGTCCAACTCAAAAATTTTGAAACAAGCCGATTTCGGCATTTTCACCCACTTATATAATAGTCCATGGTTTTTTCCCGAAAATGGACTCAAAATTCAACTTCAATTTTTTGGGACTAACTGAAAGAGCACACTTTAAGCTTTCCGAAAAATATTAAATCGATAAAATCGGACCATCCGAACTCAAGTTACGGTAACTCAAAAGTATCATATGTATAATTATATCGATGTCATTAGCTATATAATTATGTGTCAATTGACAAAGCTGTAGCTAGCTAGTATTTATTAGCATGCAATGAGTAGCAAGCAACTGACTCACCCATTGAGATGATGGTTACACAGATGAGCAGTCCGCCAGCCACCGTTGCAAACACAACAATGAGAGTGAACATAGGGGGGGTGGGATCACTGGGGCAACTGTTGCCAATGACAACCTCCTCTCGCTCACACGCACACTTAAAACTGCTCTCTCCTGTCAGGGTAACCTCGGAGCAGTTACCACGACCACAGGGATTAGGCAGGCACGGCCCCAGGGCACAATTATACGACACTTCTTCACCAACAAACACCACAGTAGCAAAACTGTTTGCACCAGAAGTTGGGAGAGGGTTGCCGTCAATGCGAACGTCTTCCAAGCATCCAAGATAGGGGCTCATGATATTGCTACCCCCCAAGTCCGGCCGCCCCCCTGTATATATGATTGGACGGACATCTAACGAGAGATGAGTTCCTTTTAATGTACGATATAATGTTACATCGTCGTCGACAGTCGCTGTCAGCTCCAGTGCTGACCTTTTGACCTCTACGGAATGCCATGCTGAGTCAGCAATTGTCCTGTTTGTAAGGAGAAAGGATTCTTGCACTAAGCCGAGATTAATCTGTAAAACCAAAATTCCGTCTTCAAGCTGTAGGAAGAAACCAGTTTTGTTATAGCAACAAGTTTATGCGAAGGGTAACAGAAAATAGGATAATAACTCACTATAGCTAAATTAACAGAGTTGAAGATAATTATATCAATTCATGGTAGCTATATGCCTCAAAATTAGTTGCCATGCAAAAGGTATGTACCTGTATATAGAATTCGTCTCCCGTAGTCTCGCTGGCCATGTACAGTAACAGTGAGGCTCCACCCACCATCTCCGTCCTCAACCATAGACTAACTGCGTCAGATATGGTTGAACGGATACCGTCAGTTGATGCTTGTCTCTTGGCAACCGACAGGGGTAGATATTCCAGGATTGAGTACTTGGCATACGATCCCCCACCGTATACAACACTCTGAGCAGCTGTACAAGTGATTATAATGAACATTTATTACATAGTCAAGTAACTTAGTGTCTAGACTTTAGAATGCAGCTCTTCAAGTATCATTAGTTGCTACGTACTTGGCTCCAGGGTGTAAGCATCGTTAAGGATATCCTTTTAACAACCACTTGAAACATAAAACTTGGACTTAAGTTCAATTCTACCAACAAACAATTAGCGCTCTAGACAAGCAGTAAATCTGTGGTCATGCAGTCTGCAAGTATGTCAAAATACAGCCTCAAGGCATGCATTTAATTGGGCCTGTGTTATAGATGCAATGTGTGTGCCAATCAGCAGTATAATGAGCCTCTAGGCATGCAATCAGCGTACTAACTTGGCAATTAGACATTCCAACACCCTCTGTCTTATTTTTTAGTCTTGAAAAGGAGGCAGCTAACAAAGAAAGCAAAGAATGTTGGAATGTCCTGATTGGTACGTGTGTCACACCTCCTCTGCATGCATGTGTGCGTGCAATACGTCTACTCACCTAACTCACACTCCGCCCCTCTCGTCATGCAATACGTCTACTCACCTGACTCACACTCCGCCCCCTCTCGTCATGCAATACGTCTACCAGTACTCACCTGACTCACACTCCGCCCCCTCTCGTCATGCAATACATCTACCAGTACTCACCTGACTCACACTCCGCCCCTTCTCGTCGCAAAGGACAGTCACATGAGAACGAGTCAAACACCGAGAGGCACCTTCCTCTTCCACACACTGACGGGGATTCCCCCACACACACCGAGGACTCCAGATGAGAGCACCCCCTCATTGAGTTAGCCTCAAATACGTACCCCTCGAGGTCCAGTAATCGTCCGTTAATCCTGACTCTTCGAATGCAACCCGTAATACCGTGACTCGTAAAATGTGCTGAGCTGGCAGCGAGAGGTGCCCCACCCAGCCATAGGGGAAGTCCCAGATCCAGGAAGCCCTGCCCACCAGGAGTGACACTCGTTAAGCTACAGGTGGCGAATGGTAGTAACGAGACTGGGAGGAGAAGGCAATCGTCCAACAGAGCACGAAACTCCTGCAAGTGTAAAATAGCATCAAGGCTGGTTTACGTACTACGCTGGAAAATTGTTCTAATTGAATGTTTCCTGATGCTATGACTACGATGCTAAATTTAGAGGCTTTGTAAGGCATTTTTAGCATGGGTATTACTATTTGTAATATTGTAACATTTTTACAGTTCTGCTTGTACCATTTCTCGCATTCTAGATGATTATGCATGCTCAGTTGTCTTGGGCTATATTGCACTGTATTATTTTTTCTAACTTGCTGATTTGAAATAAACTTACCTTCTGGTTCGTTTCTATGACGACACGGTGCCAGTTGCCATCGGCAACCCCCCGTGGACTGCTCATGAAGCTCACACTGCTGTCTCCGTTGCCATGGGAAACGGACACTTGTAGAGTTCCGTCCACTATCTCCACGGCAACGTAGTCGTCCGATCGTCCATTCTGCAACTGTGTATTGTACAATAATAGTCCGTTACTGTCCACAGTGGCAAAGTCAAACTCAAGTCTTCCTTGGCCTCGAATATCGAGTGAATCAAAAGCTCGATAGCTACTTTGAGAGGAAGAGCCAGTGAAACTCACAGTCAGTAATTCACAATTATCTCCTAGAAATTCCTCTCCGCACACACACTCTACCCCTCCGCCCGATAGCTCCGTGCAGCTGCCACCGTTGAGACACGTGTCGAGGGTACACACTAACTCTGTCTCACACCTGTTGCCAGAGTGAGTGGGCGGACAGGCACAGCTGACTATAGCTGCTTCCTGACTACATGCACCGTTATTAAAACAAGGTGTGTTCAAACAACTTAGGAGGGGCGTCTGACAGAGAGGACCGGCTAGCCCCTGAGGGCATTGTATTTCACAGTTGTAACCGGCCAAACCGGACTGACAAGTACAAGAGTAGCCGTTAATGCCATCCGTACAAGTACCTCCGTCAGTGCACGGGGTATCAGCACATTCATTGACGTTCACTTCACATAGGGGGCCATTGAAACCCGGAGAACACACGCAATTAAACCCCTCTCCTGTTGACAGCCTCGTACACGTGCTGCCATGACGACAGGGGTTTCCCCCACATGGGTCATCAGATTCAGTAGAGATCGAGCAATCTTCACCAGTAAATCCGCCCTCGCAGCTGCACGTGAACGAATCTCTCCCTGATGTACAGCTGCCGTTATTGGAGCAGTCAACCGTGGAGCAGAAGTCAACAGGCTGAAAAGTACGCTCACAGTCTGTGCCATAGTATCCTGAGCGGCACTCACAACCGTAGGCATCATTGTTTGCTGCTGCTGCACACCTGCCATTGTTGAGGCACGGGTTGGATAAGCACGGGGAAATGGAGACACTACAGTCGTCACCTGTGTAGCCAGGCAGACAGCTGCAGACGTGGGTGCCATAGAGACCAGTAGCACAGGTGCCTCCGTTCAAGCAAGGCTGGAGTTCACAGTTGTTTAAAGGCCAGCGACAGTTGGGCCCAGTGAAGCCGATGGAACAGATACAGTTAGGGCCTTGAGTTGTCTCCTCACAAACGGATCCATTGTAGCACGGGTTTCCAACACAGCCACCTTGTACTAGTGTCTCTACCTCACAGAACTGGCCAGAAAACCCAGGCAAACAACTGCAAGAGAGAGCATCTCTACCAGCGCTACATTCAGCCTCATTTTGACACGGATTTTCTTCCTGACATAGACTCGACGGTATGAAATATTGATACTGGCAGCGTGTTCCGTAGTAACCCGGGTTACAATCACAGTTGATCTCATCGTTTACGATCGTGCAAGTAGCTTCGTTGGAGCATAGATTAGTGGAGCATGTATCCGGGGCAACACTGCAGTCCACGCCCGTATAGCCATTGAGACAGTCACACGAGAAACCATTAACTAGGTCAGTACATACTGCTCCTTGTTGACACGGGTTGCTATAGCAATCATTGAAGTTGGTTTCGCAATACTGACCTGTGGTCCCTGGTACACACTCGCATTCGTACGTGAAGTCAATCTTCGGTGCAAAATACACAAATTCTCGAGTACTCAAAACTCGTTCAGTTGGCAGCACATTCTGGATAGTTCTACAGCCTGCTTGATTCTGACACGGCTCACTAACACACACGTCTAACGGGAGACTCAACATTTGGTGTCCGTCAATAGCCAAACTGTCTCTCTGCACGTACAGCTGATGAAGAATGGCTGCAGGCGATATAAAATTACTCGTACTCTGCCTAGCAACAAACGATACATCCACGGTAGTATCAGGTGCAAACACTCCACGTTGCACAGTTACTATCACAACATCTCCATCTGCCACTTGAAGTGCTCTAGCTAGTTGCACGGGAAAGGTTAGATTCAAATGCTCTTGGATGTACTGTTCAGAGGATGCATTTAGAGTTACCGTGACGAGGTTGTCAGCAACTGGTGACATTGGGCCAGTGTAAACAAAGTGTACCACTCGTATGGTTGCCGTGACATCAACGTCAGTATTGGTCCCGTCCCTCCCTCTCACTTCAACGTAATTGTAGTCTCGTTCGGCCGGATCACTCACGAGCAGTCGAATGGTGCAGCTGTCTTCAGTAACGCCAAAAACGTTCGTGTGATCTTGTCTGACGACCACACATTGTGAAAACGTGTCATTACTATCCGGGTCATTGAAATTGAGTGGTGCTATGTTGCCAGGGGCAACCTGGCCGTTTAGAGCATTAATTAGCACATTCAAATGTCCTCCGTCAAACGAAGGATTGTCGTTTACATCTTCAATGGTAACCACGACTCGTGCTGACCCTCGTATTGGTACGGGACCACTGTCATACGCTGCCACGGTGATAACGTATTCTGCCCTTTCCTCGCGGTCAAATGTCACTAGACTTGAGAGGACTCCAGAGGATCCATTGAGAGCGAACCATTCACCATCATTACCACTGACTAGTTCGTATCTTGCTATCACTCCACCGTTCCCAGTGTCCTTATCAGTGGCTTCAATCTGAATCAAACTGCCCGAGGGAGCAGAGCCTTCAATGATCGATACTTGATACTCACTCTCGGTGAACAATGGAGCCTCATCGTTCACATCAATAATAGTGAACTCGCAGATTGCGGTGGTTGATAACGGAGGTGACCCCATGTCCGATATTGTTACCGTGAGAGAGTACAGGAACGTAGTCTCGTAGTCCAACTGATTGGCGGACTTGATTATCGCTTTCTCTCCTTCCATTAAAAGCACAAAATCATTGTTTGCATTTCCGTTCGTTATTTCAAAAATCAATTCTGCATTTTCTCCACTGTCCATGTCGGACCCGGTAACCATAGCAACCTGTACACCCGTTGGAAAGGTTTCTTGAAGTAGGCTGTTCTCGCGACTAATGCTGATTGTTGGTGCATTATCATTTCTGTCGAGCAGCTCAATCTGCAGCGTACCCTCGGAGGAAGGGGGCGTGGCCAGATCTACGACAGACACAGTTAGTGTGTATAGTCTGTGTAGAGGTATTTCATAGTCCAAACTTCCACTGATAGTGATCTCTCCTGTCGTAGAATTGAGAGCGAACTTTGTCTCTAGGGGAGTCATGGCTAGCAACGAATATTCAAGTTGTGAGTTTGTTTCACTGTCGGCATCGACAACAGGAAGGAAAAGAACAGATTGACCGATTGGTGCATTTTCAAACACTCGTGCAAACATGTAGGGGAATTGAAAGTGAACGCTATTGTCGTTCATATCTCCGATCTCTATGACAACTTCTGTCTGTGAGGATAGTTGTATTGAGGTGCCGTTATCAGTTGCCACGACGTTGAGTACAAAAGTGGGTGTGGTCTCTCTATCGTAGGTAGCGTGTGCTGTAATGACACCTGTCTCAGAGTTTATTCTGAAGCCGTGCTCGTCCGAGCCAGTGAGAGAATACAGTACTGTTCCATTCTCCCCTGCATCTAGGTCCACTGCTCTCACCTGTGTCACTACTATCCCCGCTTCTCCCGGCACTGTGTTCTCTTCGATCCCCCCCGCAAATACTCCAGAGAAACGCGGCTCATAATCGTTCACATCCTGTATGTCAATAAAAACATCAGCCTTGGCGAGACTGCCACCCTCCGCAAATGCTAGGAACACCAGTTCACCTCGAGGGAAAGCTTCTCTGTCTATCTCTCCAATCACTGTAATCACTCCCGATTGGTTGACATGGAAACGACCCTGAGCAAGCCCCGTTAGTTGGTACTCTATGGATGGCGAATCGATATCTGTGGCCGAGATTTGTAGAATTGATGTTCCAATGGGTGCGTTTTCAACAACATTTGCTCCGTAAGTAGGAGATGAGAATATGGGTGGTTCGTCATCAACATCTAGCACCGAGATAATCACCATGGCAACACAGCCTGATTGCGGGCAGTCTTGAATGCTATGGATACCATCAGTCACATGAACAACTAGCTCGTAGCTTGTAGCAGATTCGAAATCGAGACGTCTGATTAGAACAATGTAGTGCGATTCAATACCAAAAGTTCCATCATTGCCAGAATTTATTGAAAAGGTCAATTGCGCAAGATCGCTGACGTCCATATCTGTTGCATTCAATTGCAACACTCTTGTCTGTATGGGAGTGTCCTCATCAATGGTAGCTGTGAATACACTGGCTTCAAATGCTGGTGGATTGTCATTCTGATCGAGAATACTCCACCTAATCCTGATGGGTGTTGAGATTCGCTCATTGGGTCCATTGCACATTGAGTCCGTCGGAACAGGGTTGGGATTGTACGCTTCAATGAGCAAGTCTCCGCGTGTATCCAGAGCAGTTTCAAAATCAAATACTTGCAGTGATGTAATAAAACCATCCGCTGCTACGGAAAAGTAAGCAGATGGTTGGTCAGCTAAAAAACGATATTGGACTTCCCCGTTTGTTCCAGAGTCGGGATCGACAGCTTGCAGCTGTGCCACTGTGGTCCCTATGGGCTCGTTCTCGGCAATAGCTATTGACATAGTTGGTGTGAGGAACTCAGGGCTGTTATCATCAACATCAATAACAAATATCTCCACGGGAACGATGCTACGACCAGAACCTGTACTCGCTTCTACAAAGAACTGAAAACTGAAATGTGGAGACAGCTGCTCAAAGTCAACGACTGTACGCGATCCAACCACGAGTCGGGCCAAGTTATTAGTTTCAAGTCGTATATCAAACGTTCTATCAGAGTTTGAGCGATAATCGGAACCGGCCAAAATCACAAAGTCGATAAAATCATCATCAGGTGAAGTGTTTGTGACGTTCACCATCAGAACGAAGCTGCCTATAGATGGATTCTCACAAATAATACCAGTGTAGTTGACTGCACTGAATCTAGGGACTGCGTCGCCGTCCGTGAGGGTGATAGTAACCATGGTAACACTCGTAAGCTGCACGGTAGGACCCATGTCTGTAGCAACAACATTAAAAGTAAAACTGTTTGTGCTTGAAAATGTGTCTGAGGTTGTAATAACACCATTCATGCTGTTGATTTCAAACGGGAGAGAATCTATTTCAGATTCAATAGAATACTCGATACGACCGCTATCGCCGACATCTGGATCATCAGCTGTTATTTGTAGTACAAATGCGCCACTCCCAGAGTCACGTGCTAGACTAGTACTGTATGAGGACAGGGGAATATGGGGAACATTGTCGTTCTGGTCACTGAGAGTGACTGTCAGCAGACAGTAGTCTTGTCGTCCCCCACCGTCAGTGGCAGTGACCCCTGCCAATAGAGTGGATTGTAGCTCCCTGTCATAGGTCTCTGGGGGGGCTATGGTGCGCACAACCCCTGAAGCATCGATTTCAAATAGCTCCGTTCCAGACAAGAGTGTGTATGTGACTAACCCGTTGAAACCTATATCATCATCTGTGGCTAGTAATGTGGCCACTTGTGTACCTATCACTGGGTTCTCTTCAATAATAGCCGTGCAATCACTCTCAAATCGTGGACTGTGATCATTCACATTCCCTATTCCAATCTCAACACGTACAAAGCTTTTATTAATGCAGTTTTGGTCGCTAGCGGATACGTTTAGCGTATATTGTCCTCTGGGGTCGTCGCTGGTACTGGCTAATGATATTACACCTGTTGCTGAGTCCAAGGCTAAAACTGGAGTGGACCCACTTATTACAGAGTAAGTTACATCACTGAATCTATCCGGGTCCGTTGCCATAACAGTGAGGATCTCCGTACCAACTCCAGGGGGCGTGCCAGATATATCGTACGGCAGTTCCTCGATAAATACAGCATTCTCAAACCTCGGGCACTCATCATCAATATTAATCAAGTTGACGAGAACGGTTGTCACGGAAGTTAACTGAGGGGTCCCGCCATCTTGAACAGTGATACTGAACTGGTACCTTGGTTGTCGCTCGTAGTCAAGCTGCGATATAGTGCGAAGCACACCATCTGTTTGGTTCAAACTAAACGTAATGCTAGCTGTTGCATCAAACGAGTACATAACCATGGCATTTGTTCCAACATCATCATCAGTGGCGTCTATAGTGAGTACAGTGCTGCCTAGGGGCAGTGTTTCAGCCACAGTGACGTTGTATAGAGATCTAGAGAACTGTGGAGCCTCATCGTTCACATCTTGTATGGATACTTCAACTGATGTGTCTACAAAAGCGAGGTCATCAACGTATCGAATGGTTAGCTGGTACGAAGACGTTCGCTCTCTATCTAAAATTTCGTTGACGCGAAGTAAGCCGTTGCCACTGTTTATACTAAAATCACCGTCTGTATTTCCAGCCACTATTGAGTATTCTTGAGAAGAAGGATTTAGAGTTAAAGAGAATGCTCTAATGGCACTAAACGGACTGCTTTGTGGCAGGTTTTCTGAGATGTCAATTTCGTACAAATTGTGTTCAAACCTTGGCCTTGTGTCAGAGATCGGTACAACAACAATCGTTATGTTTGTTGCTATGGTGATGCTGTCCGACGAGGTTGCCTGGACAACAATAAAATATTCCTCCTCTGTTATCAAACTGTTCATGACTAGTTCACCAGTTAAAGGATCCAACAAAAACGGAAACAAGTTAGTTAGAGAACTAGAAAAAGTTACTCCCGTTGGCATTTCATTTGACGAGGTATCTATCACAAAAAATTGGTACACAGTTCCCCTTTCCTGTATAGTTTGTGGGACAAATGCTCGGTTGGGTTCTTGTCCCAAGAAAGTCAGTTCAGCACTGGCGGACCATAACACCAACAACAGTGACAGGACGGTACAACTTGGATATACTACTGATGTGCCCATTTCTATACAGTGGCAAACAAAGGAGGTTTTGTTATACTGACGATATTCAGTACTGTAACTAATTCACACGAGGATTGATAATTTACCAGTACAAGTATATTCTTCCACAACAATTTAGTCTGCAATGTCTAATCGCAAACAATTTTTAACCCATAGGGAGTATATGCTCTGGTAGCCATGCACTGCATGCAGATACTGAGTGAACCTATGTACTTTAGCTTGCTCTAATGGGAATAAACCATTCAACTAGCTGCTAGCTAAGCAAGAGTACACAGGGGATATTCACAAGCACACATGACTATTTGAGATAAAAGTATAGGGACTAGACCAGTAAAATTATAACAATCAATACTGCACTAGCTGCTCACAAACACAAAATAATAATACCTTGATATGATTCTTTATTGTGTAACAGAGCAATCTCATGCTAATATTAGCTAAACTTTAGCTAGCTACTAGAACTAATGCAAGGCAGGGCCAGCTGTGTAACTTATCATACTTGGCTGGCTACACCTATAAAACGGGTTAGTACTGAAGTGCCACGAAAATGGACTTGCAAGTACAAGGAGAGTCTGGCAAGCCCAGGTTTTTTTGGCACAGGGAATAAGTCTTACATTGATTAGTGGTTGAGCTAGCTGGCACTGCCTCAACACACTAAATTGAGGGGTACACTCATGCAACAGCCACACTAAGCTGAGGGGGTAGACTCATGCAACAGCCACACTAAGCTGAGGGGGTAGACTCATGCAACAGCCACACTGAGCTGAGGGGGTAGACTCATGCAACAGCCACATACCTAGATACAACCTTTTTTTACTACAGCTAAACTGTACACGATTGGGAGCACTAGTTTGGCTTCTTCGGTGCTAGTTGCTCGAAAGCTTACTGCTAGATTTTCTGCTTAGCCTAAGAACTTACCTCTCTTTTTACTTGTCCTTCTTCAAAAATATATTAATTGTGCATGCTCTTTATTTGTTGCTTCATTTGAGTCGAGTTTGTATAATGTTTGCAAACCACCTCTCAAAGCTTGAAGTCTGCAAAAAGGGGTGGGGCACAATTAATATTGTTTCGAAAAATAGCCGCACACCGCTTTTGTTTCGAGGACTAGACGCGTATTGTCTACTATGCTCCATCATATAAAATCTTCTCTGCTTCTAAAACGGTTCTTGTCTGTCGCTACTGGGCTTGCTAAGCGTACCAACAAAGGAAAATACAAGGTAAGAAACCTTTTATTGTATGCTTAAAGTTTTATCTTCGCGCAGGACCGCAAGTTTATAGACTGGAAGAGAGTGGTTGTCAGAGGTGGTAATGGTGGAGATGGATGCATCAGTTTTCAAAGGCATGTGTAAAGGTTTGACTGGGCAGCCACCCACTCACTTTATATGTGTTAATTGCAACAGGGGAACCTAGTTTTCTATAGGGCAGTCAACGTTTTTAATTATGTTAGAATTTGGTGCAAATCGCCAAAATGAGTACGTAAAAACAGAAATCGCCAAAATTAGTACTAATTATACTGTACAATAGCTACAGTACGTATACAAGATCAAATACAAAGTTGAACAGGTTTGCAACAGAACTAGTGTAGGCCAGGTTCCAGTTTGACCCTACTAGCCACTCACTCAGCGGTTCTTCTGAATACCCACTCGCTTATAATAGCTGAGGTCCAGATTGTCCTACCTACCTTATTGTGCTTTCTCTTACAGGTCTGGTAAAGTAAGGTTTGGTCCTGCTGATGGTGGTAATGGTGGGCGTGGTGGAGGTGTGGTGTTCACTGCACACTCTTCTGTGAGGACGCTGAAACTACTCAACAATCACTATCACGGCAACAGTGGGACTCACGGTCAAGGCTCCGGTCACTCTGGTAGAACTGGCCGTGACATCATCGTACAAGTGCCCCCCGGCACCGTTGTCAAGGATACCATCAGTGGGACAATATTGGCCGATCTGTTGTCCCCAGGGGATTGCTACCAAGCAGTGGACGGGGGAGAAGGGGGATTGGGGAACCTCACCTTTGCCGATGTTGATAATCGAAGGCCTGTTCAGTCCACCCCAGGAGGTGATGGTGGAGAGGCTGTTATGGAGGTTGAGCTAAGGACGATTGCTGATGTTGGTCTAGTGGGATTTCCAAATGCTGGAAAATCAACGTTGCTACGAGCGATCACACGAGCCACACCTACTGTTGCAGCGTACCCATTCACCACACTCAATCCTCAAGTTGGTGTGGTCATGGGCAACAAAGAAGAGCGAGTGGCAGGTAGGTAGTGTACTAGCTATCTTTGAGAGCCTATAACTTGTATTCGGATTGTCAAACTTCAAAACTAAAGTATGCATTCAGTAGCTCTTGAGAAGGCCTTACCAATGATTTAGGACATTGGGATCCTTGGTTACTCTGGCTGTGCAATATTATATGGATAATATCTTACGATTTACAAT
>VSKX01087819.1_pt1 | contig 12580 bp, 13 predicted proteins | sample 4799481 | NCBI WGS metagenome assembly VSKX01 (sample SAMN12179537, study PRJNA552185) | sponge metagenome | biome: deep-sea hydrothermal plumes; feature: spots directly above weak diffusing fluid; material: sea water; isolation source: sponge from the Swan site of a hydrothermal vent ...
AAGATGGTCTGCACAGTTGGTAATAGGGTTGATGTCGATAGGTGTCGAATTCTCTCTGAACAGCGGGAAACAATCTTGTAGCAAGCTGCATTCGTCTAACTGAGATTCAGCAAAAAATACATTCCAGAATGACAATAAGCTCACAGCCAGAATTGATAGAAGCACAATGAAGAGATACTGTAGTACAAACAGGTGAACGGGAACCCCATTCAAACGATACTCAAATTTGTGCTTGTTCTTTGATCTCGAATCAATATTTTCATTCTTCTCATATTCAAACTCGAATATCAAAAAACTTATTGTTCGTAACATCACATCTCGTAATCCTTCAAAAAAAAGTGTTGAGCATATTTGTCCTCTACTTAGCTTGTCATAAGGCTGCTTCATGCTTTGACCAAACGCTTTTCTAAACAGAGCAGCAAACACAATTGTACTGATTGACACTGCAAAGATTGCCATCAGTGTATACAGTGGGATTAGAAACGTCCATCTGTTATAGTAGTCGTAGTCTTTTGGAACATGGGTATTGTACGAGGTAGTCATTTCTGGCTTCTTGCAAAACTTTTTTAACTCCCTTTCAACTATTGATGTTGCATTGACAAGGGTGTAGTTTTATAGCATGACATAAACATTGCAAAAGTCCCGCTACGCTCGACAAATATAGCGGCCAAAGTTATTTGAGATACCATCTCTTTCCTGTTGGCTATTTTCAGTTTAAATCCAATACCCTCTCTTTCCTAATGGGTTTCTAGTAAATCAACTGCATGTCAATTGTAACAGTGCAATGAGGGTAAATTGGCATTAGTGGCTAATTATCCCTAATTTTTGTGTCTCATGTGGGGTCAATGAGGGGTAACATTGCTACCATGGATACTACTACGTATAGTATATAGTTTAATGACCCCAATTAAAGCAAGATGACTGAACACTTATCTATCAGCATATCTTGCCCTACAAAGCAATGTCGTATAATGTGCAATACCATTAAAATTATGATGTTGCATAATTTCAATACTGTTGTGCTGAGAGCTAACTGTTCAGGGTGTGTGTTTGCAGGTTTAATTCTAGCTATAGCTGTCTTTGCAAGCTCTCTTATTGGGGTGAGCTTGCATGAGCGACCCTAGAGTAGTGTGTACTGCACTGCACATCATAGTGTTTGTATAGCAGGCCGTGTTGGCAATTGTTGCAATGGTGACCCTCGACCGTGTTAGCACACACAATGCTTGCAAATTGTGTACCATTACGCCTCGTCGGTGCACATGGTATACGGTAGGTAGTCTGTCGGTTTGTGTGCTCCAGCTGTATCTGCTGCACCGGTGCAATGCAATCGCTACTGAGGGGGATGCAAACTTATGTTTCGTAACTTTTCAATTTGCAGTTGAGTTTTACAAGAGACAACTTTGTTCTCCAGTTACAGCTACTTTCTTTAAGGCTCCTTGGGCTGCTTTGATGACTGTACGAAGAAACGATGAATATGAACACTTTCCTCACAGAGTGTTCGCTCTGTTGTAAATGGCTGTTTTGTAATGAATTTAGAAGGTGTTTTTAAAATGAGCGAATAGCTTTACCTTTACTCACACGGAGAATATTGCTTTCGAACGGACTACATGCAAGTATTCTGAAGGAATAGGAGACTCTCCTATTAACTTGCATGACAAGCAGGAAGCCACCTGCCTCTGAGGCAGGTGGCTTCCTGCTTGTCATGCAAGTTATAGTGAACGTTTTTACATGGTTATCTGTTCAGCTAGGAAGCAACACTACAGGAAATGCACAATCGTACGCTTGTCAATTCTATCCTACATGTTTGTGGTGGCTTTAGGGTTAGGGTTGTCTCCCTTTTCTAGTAACATTAGAGAGATCTGAAGTGTATCACACGCTACGCACACCTCAACGGCAGCTACAGCTCTTCATGTATGCATAATATTATTGTAATGTATTTTTAGCAATGGTTGGTGCGTACAATTCGTACAAGCGAGACAAACAATATACTACTGCCAGCAATGAGACGTTGAACAGAGAGTTTGAGCACAGCCATCCTGACCGAGCATCTTTACACAGTCACAACGTCACAACCCTATTTTAGTGATGGAGACGTACAAATAAAGCACAACTGAGTGCCTATGACTACATGCAATAAATGTCACTTTCCTACACACTGTCATCCACTGTACTGCATGTACGTATAGCTACATGTGTATATTTATATACTACTACGTACATACAACATAGTTTAAAATTTTTGCTGAGCATGCTATCGTCATGCAGAATGCTTTCAGAATCCACAATTGGTATAAGTTATGGAGTGTCAAAATAATAGTGCTCCACAATCTAACAAGAGATATATACCACATGTACCGGGAGTCTTCAAACAATCCTACACCTACAGTGTATCTACCAGAGTATACACGTTTCACTTGCTTGTGTTAGGTAGGGGATGAGGCTGTTCATGCCCTTGACCAGGTCTGCTCCTGAGAGCGTGGGTGGCTTGGTGGGGTGCTGAGAGGAGAGAGACTGGCGGAGGTCGGCAGGGAGGAGGTTAGGGTAGAGCCCAATCACATGGACAGGGTCTAGGAGAGTAGATATACACATTACAAGGTAGACTATGAATAACACTATAGAGCAGTATGTACAAAGCATTTAATTTATGAAAGTAACTTGATTTAGTCAAGAAGAAGAACAATTTATAAGACAATGGAATATTGAATATATAATTATAATTATATACAATATACTCTGTAGTACATACGTATCATGTGTGTGTGAGACATACACACCTTCGTTAACTTGTAGATAGTTGGTTAGAGACTCACTAAACTGGAACTGAGTGAATTGATGGAAGGCAAAGCGTCGTAGAATCTCGTGACGACGAACAGTCTTCTCGGCAGCTGGCTCACTGATCAAGTCCTATACGCACACGGAAACACAAGTAGAATGAGTCATTCAGAGCACCCAGACTGAGCTGTTCTTGCATGGTATACATACAAAAGCCATTGACGAAGATATGGCTATCATAGCACACATGATATAGTCACCACTTTTTATAAACGTGTAATACATAATGCATACAATGCACAAAAATTCCGTTGAGTACAGAACCCCTTAATTAAGGTATATTTTCACAGGTAGATTTGTTTGTATTTTACAGTTTCGTACATTTTGTTGGTATAAATTTTTGCTAAATTGTCAATTTGGACCAATTATCTGCAAATACATTTTACTCTCATTCGCAGAAATAGCAGAAAATAATACTCGTCACCTTAAAGATAAACACAAAGTAACTCACAGCTATCTTGAGAGCCAGTTCAAAGTGCTTCCATTGCACTAACTGGAGGACCTGTGTTTCGAAGGGTTTGGGCTCCAACATGTACACCTGTGTGGTGCTGGCCACCAGAGTGTTCCTGGGGAGAGGAACACAGTTTACACACATTAGAGGTGTGCGTGCTATGTAATAACATATCACTGCAGGTTACACACTAGTGCGCACACTATGCATGGTGAAAATCTCATACTCCTGTTATTCACTAACAGTAGTAAATGATTATATGCAACACCATAAGCTTTTATTGGGAAAATAATGGACATTGGCCTACCGTGTACCTTAGCATATAGCATTTAGGTATACAACTAAGCTCCTAGATCACTATATACACTGACTGAATAAACTTACTGATGACTTGCGATAAACTTTATGGTTTCGATATTTTTTATGACCTGTATTTGAAGCCTCTCCTCAAGTGCACGTACCTCTATACCTCTGCACACACACACACACAAAGCACACTATCAAAATGTCAAACACACGAACAACCAGAATGCATACTTCAAATGAAATCAACAGTATCAAGAGGGTTTCGCTATAAAGTGAACCTTTATTAGCAGAAAGTTCAGCCTACTGAAATGTCATTGCAGCTAAATAAAATAAGAACAGCCCTGTATGTGTATTGCGGGTTCACAATACACGCAAACGCATCGCTCTGTGGGGGGAGGTGCTGTCGCGCGGTTTTACGCAAGAATGGACTTGAGTTCAATTCCTGCGACAGCCTTGCGACCATGTCGCGTCAACGGTTGCGTGTATTGTGAACCCGCCTTTACTCAAGAATAGGGCGTTGTGGTTTAATGTATATCATGGTCCTCTCGTAACTATAAGTAATAGATCAAAGTACAGCTAGCTGTTATGCGTACTCACTCCCCTAGCTCACCTGGGCAGTACGGCCACTATAAAGGGATGAACATGCTCAATGCTGGAGGGTTGCTCAGACCAAACAAGAGGCTGAGTTTGGGTGGGCTTGCCGCGAGCATCCAAACCGATCTGCATCTCATCCTTGAGCACTAAAATGTCCCCCGTGAGCAGAGGCAAGAGACATGGGTCAGAGCGAGTGGAACCAATCGAGAACAGCTCCTTACTGTCACCATCCAACTATGTAGTGCACAAAAAAACAGACGACAAGTGTGAGACAAAATGACTCCCATTATGCTAGGCGTTCACATGCAGTATAGTAATACTACACTATTCTGCATTTAAACAATAACGTATCAATGAATGCAGAGCGTATCCATGTGCAAACCTGCATTTAAACAATAACAGATATATACGTACATGATTGGAGCAATATTGGGTTGCTATAAAATCACAGAGTCTCAGAAGTGCCATGCACTAATTACCTGGACATGGTAGAGGTCTTTCTTGATGCATGCTATGAGACTGTCCCCCACCCAGGCAAATGCTCGGGGAGTATCCGGGAAATTCAGGTCAGTCTGTACATGCAGGAGAGGAGTGAGAGAATAATTATGATGGCACTGCAACATCAAAGGCTGATGGTAAAACTTAATTGCTACCAGAAAGTCGATAATTGACTTCATAACCACTTTTGAATTATAAGGCAAAGTCAAAAGACAGCTGTACAATACTATAGCCGGAAAATTGACGGTCCAGCAAAAATATCAATATTGGCGTTTTATTTTGACCGTCCTTGCCTTACTCGCTAGTCTTGCAAGATCATCCCTACGTGGATTTTTAATATTGGCATATTTAAAATTTAAAATTGACAATCCCTCTCCCAACCACTAAATCGCCAAATTAAAGTCACCACCAAATTCTCTGGCTATACAGTATTTAAATGCACCACACATATTGTTAGAGACAGAGTAAAGCAAGGATAAAAAAAAGACAACTTCAGTACATGCATACACACCAATGCAGCACCTACTTATCACACTCGTGTCACAAATGTAATGCAATGAGGTTGCTGTGTGTTAGCACCTTAATGGCAGCAAAGCAGCTCTTCTTGTACTCGTAGAGCTGTAGTTTCTTCCGTGTGGATATGCACACCCTCAGCTCTCTCCCGTAACCAACGGTACTACGACCTGCACATAGGTGGTAATACTATGTGTGTGCAAGAAATGCTTAATGTGCTGAAAATAATACCCGTAACTTCAGTTTAGATGGTCCAATTTCATAGATTTTGTGTTTTTCTGGAAGCTTAAAGATAGCTCTTTCAGATGGTGTATTAAAATCAAAGCTCAATTTCGGGCCCATTTTCGGAAAAAAGCATGGGCTATAGATGGGTAAAATTGTCAAAATGGAGCCTTTCCAAAAAAATTCAACTGAACACACCATCTTGTAGAGCTTTTTCTGGGCTTTCAGAAAATCTTAAAATTATTATAATCGGACTGCAGCAACTCAAGTTACGGCCTGTCAAAACTGAGGTTTTTTACTGCTTCATATTGTGTGCCAGCTAGATCTTACTGTACCTCTTATTTTCTGCCAGTCCACAGCAAAGTAGGTAGCTCCTTTCGAGCGAGGAATGTGTCCTCTGATAATGAATACCTCCAAATCAGCAAAGAACACTTCACCATCAGCCAGACCAAGGAAAATATTGTACTCGGGCACTACTGCAAGCTGAGAGAGAGGGTGTTACAACACTTATATAGTAGTTGGCAACTTGCACTGAACAGATCATCACATAGCACAGCAAACACGCACACACACACACACAGCACAGATTGTCAAAAATCACGTCAGTACACTAAGCTCCATCTCAGTAGTATACAGTCTGCTATAATTGCCAGCTTTACCTGTGTGATAGGCTTCGCTGTGAATTTCTTGAGTGTTTTCACCAACTTACAGTCATACATGTGATTTAAGTCTATAGAAAAAAACGTGACAACACAATAAAAAATTAAATTAAATTTATCACCTCACAAGCATTACCTGTCGACTCCTTGATACTGTAGACCAGCAAATGAGCTTCATTTTTGGAACTGTATGTTCCTAAAATAAACGAATCACCTGGAAGGGGGGAGAACGTAACAATCACTCAATTAAGTCGTGATGGGTAACTAATTTGCTTCTTGATCGAGTTACACATAGCTGAGCTACATGACCACTCCCCTTATAAGTGTTGCACAGACAGTAACAAATCGCCAGCTGTAGTACATATACTATTATAGTGGAATACTATTACTAAGCATTTATAGCTATCAAAGTACATTATGCAGAATATACATAGCAGCATAATAGTTTAGCTAATGGACCAGCTAATGAATGTGCTGATATGGCTGCTTTATTTCATGCACTGGATTGCTTACCCCACGTTGCTAGAGAGGATATTTTTAAGGGAAGCTTCTCCACTAGTCTGATAAACTCAAATGCGTCTAAATTACTCATATTTCGGCAGACTTTGCTTGAAGGGTCAGTGAATTAACATGAAAGATGGAGAAGGGCGTAACATGTGACATTGATTTTTTACTATTGAACAAAACGATCTTTACCGTGGCATTAGCTAGGTCAGGGTTCCTCTAAGGTCATTTCTATGACAACAAAGAAGAAAAGGCTAGCGCTGGCGTTGAACGAAGGGTAGTAGACAATGGCTAAATTTGTGCGTATTTGGGAGACAAAAGACACAGTGCTATCACAGCTGGTCAGGGCAGCTGAGTAAGTTGAAGAGATGGCGTCTAATAAGCAGACTCACTGACTGTTCATGTGTGTCTGTGCAGGGATGCTGAGGCTAACAGAGTAGTAGAGTACAATGCTGCAGTAAAGATTCAGAGCTGGTTTAGAGGAATACGACTGAGAGCGTACATTAAGTGAGTATGCCTGGCTAGAACCAGGCGTTGAGTTGTCATACAGCTAAATTGAAAATACGGTACTAGCCTCCTCCACAGGCCTTTAAAGAGAGGCCTGCTACTGACTGTTCACGATGACGTCATTTTATTTTACTGAACCGTATACACGTTATCCTGACCTTAGTCAGAATCTGACTAAAGGTTAGTGCATGCGCAAGCAGTCGATACCAGTTCAGTGGGCGTGGGGACGAGGCTAATATGGTACATGCTTTAACTTTTGTGCTGTTTTGTACCCATTATAACTTAAATGGTCCTGCAGATATCTCAATGAACAAGCCATCATAATCCAGAAGAACTACAGAGGGCATAGGGGCTGGATAAAGTACTTGAATAGATTGCAAGTACGCTGATGCATAACACATGCCGTATATTTATGATCTCTCTCTCTCTCTCTCTCTCTATCTATCTATCTATTAGGAAGCTGTCCAGGAAATGTACGACAGACACTACAACAAAATGGCCGCCAGAGTAAGCTTAAAATCGCCACTTAGTATTTAAAAGTGCAAGTACAGATATCTCGTTCCTAGTCAAAAAGTGGACAATAATAAACCAACTTCTTTTTCTGCTCAGATCCAGAGTACTTGGAAGGGCTACTATGTGAGGAAGTACGTGTTCAACTACAGTGCCTATAAGGAGTACATGGTGAACCTGGTCAAGACAAATGAGACAGTGCTTGCCAAACTAAAGCAGGAGAGAGAGAAGGCTGTTGAGGAAAGACTCAACAGGGAAGAGAAAATACAGGAGGTGGGTGTCAAGTCATGCACATAAGAAAAAGTGCCTAAACCTGTATGTAAGACACACTTTACAGACCGTTTTGTGCTGCTTTCAACAGGTAGCTAGTTATATTACGTAGAGCTCATTTGGTGCTCATCTTTGCCAATAATTGTGTACATTAATCATTGCTGTGATGCATGTGTGTTGTACATGCAGATGCTGTTGGAGAGAGAGGCTAGGAGGCATCACTACATGCTGAGCACTCTGTCTGTAAGTTAATTATCATTGCACCCCTATAATCATTATTATTGTTCTTTGTTTCCCTCCCCGTGCAGCAAGACGGTGTGTTCAAGTCTCAGCACTGTGAGAAAACCATGACAAACATGCGGTTCCTTCAGCCAGCTGACAATAGCAAGAAAAAGATCCCAAAACTCAGAACATTTAAGGACACTTTTATTTTGCCCCCCCTCGTCCCAAAGCCTAAAGTTCAGGGACCATTCCGAACACCAGAGGAAGTATGGAAGCAAAGAAAGAGGCCTCTCAGTCCATCATTGAGAGTCAGTACAGAATACGAGTCAAAGGAAATTGCTAGGTAGTTGCATATCTTTTATGGCATTAATGGACTAGTATCTGTACATGACCAGTACATTCACAGTCCTTCCATCTCTCAGGGCTGAGCTGAAAGCTGCAGAGTGGAGAAATAGAGTGATTGATAAGAAGTTTCTGCCATTCTCGATCAAGCGACACTCCTACCAGCCTTCTATTCACACACAGAGCTCTTACATGAAACCTGCCCATGGAAGCAAGACCTTCAGAACAGAGAAACCAATCAACAAAAAGGTGCAATAACGTACTATATAACTTGTACTTATTATACTTCCTCACACATACACAGAACTTTCGAACTGTTGTCCCTCCCATTCCAATATTTGAGAAACTGAATCAAACTTATTAGTATAATAATAGCATGATATTGTATATATAATTATACTCACCATGAAATCTGCTATGTAGACACAATGAAGCCAAGATAACAAAAATGCACACGTACTCTGAACAGAGCATGTCACGTCGTGTACACGTACACATCAATGACATCATGCCAGACGCACTACTGTACAATACCGTTGAAACTGTCATTGTGCAGCGAGTTGGCTATCCACTAATGAGGGTGCTTGTTTATTAAATTAGCTTTTTGCACAGGGAAGCAAACCAATACACTTACACTTGTAATTACATTGGAATGAATCACTAAACATTCCATTCGAACTAAAACAACTGTGTTCCATTCTGCCCTAAAATCAAACCGTGAGGGTAGAGTTAGAATGGCTACCGGGAGTAACATAGACCAAGAGCTAAAGCAGTTGGAGACTGAGCATGGGTTCACTAGACCAGACAGAGCTAGGGGACTTGGACCGCCCCGATATCCAGTGGAGAGATGGAAAACCTGACTTCAGAGCAATAGCACAAGCAAGAACAATGGCTTTGGATCTCTCGAAATGATAGCTGAAAATGTTGTTAAGAAGTGGGAGATGGAAATGACACACATAACAGGAAGAGATATCTGGAGAAAAAAACAACAGCGAACGAGGGCCAGTACGTACAACTGGATGATGAGGAATATTTCAAAAGAACTCTATGATGCTCAATACGAAACTTTTGAATCCTCTCATGAGCTTTTTCGAGGTGCGTTTTCAAAAGGTTTTGCTTGGGAGCTGTTGGAGGTGTACAGTGGACCTCCTAAAGTGGCATTTTCCTGGCGACACTGGGGTATATTTAGCGTGGAGTACAAAGGTACTAAAGGAGCTGATCAAAAAAATGGATTTACGGTAGCTACGGTCAACAGCAACTTGAAGATCTCAAATTGGACGGGTACACACCAAGTTTGAGGGTTTTCTAAGAGCTCTGCAGAACAAGGCTACTCCTGAGGACCTAGTGAGAGGCCAAGAGATGGTGGGGAACAGGCTGTGTGTCCCATACACAAGCAAGCCAAAATTGAGTACACATTTTCCTCAAAAATTGTTAAGAGTAAATTACCACATTGTAATCAAATTGATAATAATGCTTTGAGAATGAGTGCAAAATAATGACAAGAAACACACAACAGAAACTAAACAGAAACTGGCAGGCACACTAACACGTAGATAGTCACTGAATAAGAATTGGCGAAAGCAAGCTGGATCACGCTACATAGGTATACACTTTCCTGTGGGAAAATGTGTGTGCGTAGGGGAGGAGGAAAATACTACTTATCAAATACCGTACAGCTAAAATGCTTCGAGGGGCAAAACTTTCGCGAATTGGCCTATCAAAACACTTTCACGATTTTACGCTCGCACAACAGGGACTTATTGTAATGACGTGTCGTCAATGCACATTCCAATTTCGTAGATTAAAAGTTTCGCGGACAGGATTTCATTCGTGAAAAACGCGAAAGTCATAGTCCTCAAAAGGCTATTATTGCCACCACCTTACCTGTCTTCTTGTGTTCGAGCCAAATAGTCTCTCTCTATCAAACTTTCTATCCTCTTCTTGATGATGACAGGATTGGGGTTGAACCTGTTTCGTAGCTGCTGTACACACTGAAACAAACAGATGGGGATATAAATGTCGTACATGATACGTACTTGAACATTAAGCTGTAGGCAAAAGATAATTTACCTCACTGATTAAGAGGTTGTGGGAAAGCTTCTTCCTAGCTTTCATTATTCTCACAATAGCTGCTTCAATTCTACGACTCTGTTAGGGAAAATCTTAAAATCTTAATTTTGCTACATGTACAGTAGAGGGTATAATTTATAGAGTACAACTCTACGTATCAAAGGATACTCATGCTTTCGGTCGTCGTCAATTTTTTGTTTGGTTTCTTTTCTCTCTGGGTCAGACTCTCCCTTGGCCGACACACCTTGTACTTTTACCCTTGTTAGTTTGGACGTGAACTGGTCATTGACAGCAAACTGATCCATGGCAACTGAAACACAAAGCAAGGAGACATGATTACAACAAGCACATTACTGGCTTAGAAACTGTCCCATGTATGGTCATGCATAATTATATGTGACAGGCTCTGGGGAAAGGGCGCAATTCGCACATAATTATATTGAGTTAAAGTCAAAAATGTTGAAACAACATCTAGTAGGTGACCGATGTTTTTGCAGGTTTCATTATGTAGCTGAGGCAACGATCTCTAAGTTATAAATTAATCATGAGCACCAATTGGGCCCTTTTCCCAGAGCCCGTCACATATACGGCCTTTAACCAGAATTGAATGTTTGGACTGGTGGTGTAAATACAGCTTATGGATACTACATGGCACACGTGTGTGTCACTGTATATACACATGGCACACGTGTGTGTCACTGCATGTACATACACATGGCACACGTGTGTGTCACTGTACATACACATGGCACACGTGTGTGTCACTGTACATACACATGGCACACGTGTGTGTCACTGTACATACACATGGCACACGTGTGTGTGTCACTGTACATACACATGGCACACGTGTGTGTCACTGTACATACAGTGCACTCACGGAATTCTTTAGAGGCAGCATCTGCTCTCTTGTTTCTCCAGACTAAGACTCTCTGTTGAGCCTTTCCAAGAGCTAGTGACTGAATAGCTCGAGTTAGTTCTTTTTGGGGAATCTGTGTCTCTTGCAGCAAATCCTAGGGAAGTGGAGAAACACATAATCAGGTGCTGCTGAATATCTGCACATGCATGTGTTTGTATTGACACACTTAGTACCTGGAATGCTATAGTGGTCTTCTTATTAAACAGCATCAAAACTGACATCTGGTGAGTTGACACTTGTAAGATGTGTCTCTTTACAGTTGGCCCAGAGGACGAAGCCTCAGCTTTCTGCACAGGAAACAGGAAACAAACTAATGGACCCTTTTCCACCATGACGTCATTTCAAAAAAGTGCGCATTAGTTAGATAAACGAAGCTGTGACGCACCATGGAATGTGCGTAGGAGTTGTGCACTCCTCTTCATGTACTGATTACATGTATACTTGTAATGTGCATAAGTAAAACCACTAAACAATCCATTCTGCTGCGCTAAAAACAACCGTGAGGATGGCTACCGGGAGTAACATAGACCAAGAGCTAAAGCAGTTGGAGACTGAGCATGGGTTCACTAGACCAGACAGAGCTAGGGGACTTGGACCGCCCCGATATCCAGTGGAGAGATGGAAAACCTGACTTCAGAGCAATAGACCTGCTTTATTTTCAAGGAAAAAGCAAGAACCATGGTGTTGGATCTCTGGAAATGATAGCTGAAAATCTTGTTAAGAAGTGGGAGATGGAAATGGTATACGACTTGTCCTAACGATTGGAGCACAGTAAAACTTGATGAATATCGAGTGCAAGTGAATAACGGAGAAGAGATATCCGGACAAAAAGCAGCAAACGAGGGTACCTACAACTGGATTATGAGGAATATTTCAAAAGAACTCTATGATGCTCAAAACGAAACATTTGAATCCTCTCATGAGCTTTTTCGAGGTGCATTTTCAAAAGGTTTTGCTTGGGAACTGTTGGAGGTGTACAGTGGACCTCCTAAAGTGGCATTTTCCTGGCGACACTGGGGTATGTTTAGCGGAGAGTACAAAGTGCACTTGTATCCACATGAACATACTGTAGCTGGTAAAGATCATGAAATGCAGATATGAAATATTGATAAACATAGTTAAGAGCCCATAGAGGGAGAATATAATTATAATTTTATTATT